>Ga0307514_10000386_pt1 | contig 100861 bp, 108 predicted proteins | sample 16_EM_MG_FD_203088 | JGI IMG/M metagenome (GOLD analysis project Ga0307514, IMG submission 203088) | Populus trichocarpa ectomycorrhiza microbial communities from riparian zone in the Pacific Northwest, United States - 16_EM | ecosystem: Host-associated > Plants > Roots > Unclassified... | reverse complement strand
ACTTACAGAGACTTGGAGAGATATACTAGTGGGCTTGGAACCTGTACAGTGGGTACACTGTAGAAGATGGAGTTGAGTCTAAACAGGGTGGTGGAAACATCCATATCTTATCTCCACTGCTTATATCAGCACGGAAAGCCAGTAGTAGGGGGATGGTGGTGCCCAAGGATATCAGAGGTGGACTGGGTGATTGCAAGTAAATATATTTAGAAGACTCAGAAGTAGATAGGTACACCAAAAAAAATGACATTATATAATGTATACCCCATAGAAAAGTGGTTTCTGGGATCTGAATCCATAGTATATTTGATGGATGGCAGTAAGAGCTCCTATCAACCTGCATGTCGACTACATTACTATAATATACATACAATTTTGTTCGCTAAATATTATACATTATACTGCATTCAACGATACAGCCGAATACACTTCATTGCATGCTCCCAAGTAGGCTCTCAAGAGGTTCTTAAGTACACACCTGAGTACGACCTCAAGTATGCTTCCAATTCCACTCAATCACACATTCCGAGCCTGCTTGACTCTATGCTCCCAGGTATGCTCTAAAGAAGCGTCCATGTACACTCCAAGTATGTTCCCAGGTAAACCTCCAAGGACATTCTCAAGTACACTTCTGAGCATGCTCTCAACAATGCTCCTAATTGCACATGATGGTATACTCACAGCTATATATGCTCTTAGTATGTGGGCTCTCAAGATGCTCTTAAGCATACTTCCAAGCATACTCTCAAGTATGTTCCCAATTGCATAACATGATACACTCCCAACCTACTTGGCTCTATGCTTCCAAGTTTACTCTCAAGAGGCAAGACACTCCCAATTTCACCTGACTATATGCTCCCATATAAGCTTCTTGGTATATAATTGAGAGACTTGAAGAGTTGCAGCCACCAGACACCAGGAGGCAGATCATGGGTAGTGGGTAGTGGGGGGCATATCATGGCAGAACTCATAACATCAATCAATATTAAAGTGTGAACTATATCTTTATTGTGCAGGTGGTGCATTCAACTTTTTTCCTTCATACAAATCAAGTCATAGATGTCACTAGATTATCTTTACATGATCTAGCACAGCGAAATGGCTGCCAGGACTTGATATCATATCTGGAAGTGTGCCCAACTTTTGGTACCCTCCAAGCACTTGACTGCCAGGGGTAAGGTATTCCTGGGATGATCTATCTCGGTACTTCCAAAGGGCGGCGAAGCCGCCACCGTAACTTGTAAGTTCATAACCCTGCCATCCGCCCATCACTGTAGTCCAAGACTCCAAATATCCACCTCTCCAGTCCTCACCTATTCCTTCGGCTCAGGCTCATTAAATCACGTGCAGGCCGCTTAGGAACACTGTTTCTGCGTCTGTTCTTCGTAACTCTTTGGCTTGAACCTGCCCTGTTCCACCTCTTTCAACCGAAGCAAAAATGCTGTGAACACCCGCCAAAATGCAAGTGCAGGCTCGAAAACTGTTTAAGGAATTAGTTAAAACGACCCCAGAAAGCTTTGGGAATCTCACCCTAACGCTCATATTCCGGTCGCTCCTCGGGAGAAATAACGCTTTGCATCAAGCCCACAATCTGCTTCGGCAAGAACGTCGTCTTCGGATCTCCGTCGATACAATTCTGTCGAGCATCGTCATTGCTATCTCCCCCCGAATGGCAGCTTTGCGAGTTCAAGAATTCCTCAATAGATCCTCGGCGTTTAGTGGTGTTATCGTGTCGCTTCCTTCGTAATCTCGTTGAGGTCATAAGAGTTCTGAACGTGAGTATCGATGTCGTGACACAGCGCGGCAACCTTGTTGCGTATATCGCCGTCGGGCTCAGGATCATAGCGGGGCAAGCACAAAGGTTGATTCGGGAGTATGGTTTGGATGGTGGAAGGTGGCATTGAGTCGGATTGATGACCTCTGGGAACTTGTCTCAATTGTCGCGAGCGTGAGACATCGTCATCATTCGTCTCTGCAGCATCTAATGTAGACCTTCGCATTCTCCTAGTTGTTAGGAAGAAGGTGACAAGCGCGACGATAATTGCAACTGCTACAGGAATGATGGAGCACAGTATGGCTACCGTACTTTTTGGAACACATTCGGGAGCGTTGCAACCGTGCGAGGTTGAAGATGAGGGACTTATCGCGCGTACGGAAAGTTGCTCGGCGGCCTTGGAGGTGTTCGTCATAGCAGAGGGTGTCGAAGATGATGTTAGGGCAGCAGATGTGCTTGGGGGAAGTTGCGACTGGGATTTAGAAGAGCTCGACCTCGAGCTCATCTAACAGGGGATTGAGGATAATTCTAGGCGGAAATCGTCTTACGGTGTTTATGACTGTCTTCAGTATGTACTCTTTACATTTACCACCAGCGAGATATAATGGGGCAAGCAAGTAAGTAGAAATAAAACAGGTTATTCAAATATACAGTACAGTGTAAATATAACACGGTGGTGGGACAAACAGAGTTTGTTGCAATTATTTGGGATTAGCGGCTATCAGACTACCTAGTTCTGTGCGGTCTGGAACATGTCTAGATGCATATGAGCGTGCGCACGCCGACCCTAGTCTGACATTAAGCCTATGACGGTAAGAGCGAAACCTAAAAAAAGAAAAAAGCACAGGAGACAGTAAGCGCATACGTTTTTCTTTGAGCTCTTACTGGAAGAAAGTTTCTGACAGTTCGTGTTAATAGTTATAGAATATCTGGAAATACGGAACATGCCAACGAACATCAGTGTAAGCTTACCTACCTAGGTAAGTATATATAGATTCTGCCCCGAGAAAAGTAAATAATATTGGTTCAAGGTTGAATTTTGGATGTCTAGGCATAAATGGCTGAAATTTCCACCTGGATTTAGGTAACACATCAAGATAGTAGGCGTAGAGAACACACACCTTGAAACTGTTCATATACAACTTAGGATGCACTCTAGGCAGCAATCTACCCAACCTCCGCCAGCCACTACACTACACTCTCACACCTTAGAACTCCATCTCTGCTCTATCTTGGCCATTTTCATTTATCCGACTGAATCATTGTTATCGTACGAGATACTTGGAAAACGACATTTTGAGATGGAACAGCCAGATTTGATTGTTGGTATTGATTTTGGGATGGCTGAAACTAGTAAGGCTTACCATTAGATCAAGGTCTATGTCTAACGAAACCTCCGCTTCTCAGGCGTAGCGTTTGCCGGCCGGACTGGGTCCATTCAAGACATCCAAGCGTATAAAAAATGGACTGGCAGACGCGCAGAAAATAGCAACAAAGTTTCAACATGGCTGGTGTACAGCTCCAGGCAATCGCAAAGCTCCGCTGATGGCCATCCACGTGCATTACTCTGGGGGTTCAAATGCAAAAGCAGACAAGAGCGTGAGAGCGATGAAGACGACAAGGAAGAGAACGACGGTGATGACGAGTGTGTTCGCCGATGATTCAAAACACTTCTTGAACCCGCGATGTTGGAAACGATGGGGGCCGACGCTCCAGGTACTCATGAGGATGTGAAAAGATGGATTACAGATTTTCTACACTTTGTCTACCAGGAATTGGTAAATATTTCGAAAACGTTACGCTCTTGGCACCAAATAAATGGGCTTCTACAAAGATAGAGTTTGTCTTCAGTGTTCCTACGACATGGGAGAACCATACAATGATCGACGATTTCAAACATCTTATCAAAGACGCGGGATTTGGTGATGGAGGAAAGCGTTATACCGTCATCATCGGGTTGACCGAAGCCTCTGCAGCTGCGGTCTACACTTTCAAAACTTAGCCTGAACCTTAGACAAAGCGCAAATACATCTGTTTCATCGTTTGTGATTGCAGAGGAGGTACATCGGTGTGCTCCATTGTTTCTTTTGATCGCGCGAGACTCTTATTAAGTGTTGTAGGATATCTCTATTCTTCGAGTAATCGAGGCTAGCGACAAGAAGCTGGCTCTCAAGGAGCTTCTTCCTGTCAAGGGTTAGTGCATGCGAATAGTAATTCTCGGGACTATCTGATTGTACCTTTCTTAGGTATACCTGTTGGTTCTACCGATATCAACACCGCCTTTCAGGAATATGCTCATAAAAGATTGTGCTCTGACCGTAATTGCGAAGGCGTTGCAAGTAGAAGCGAATTTGGGCGGGTGGCAATAAAAATGAGCGACAGTCGAAAGTTCCAGGTCTACAAGTGCAACTTTGGGGAACCGAAATATATGGAGTTCATCTCTTTCAAGTATCGAGGATTCAAACTTGACCTACCCCAGTATGGAACCCCATGTGTTGTGCAATAACAATTGTTTAACGTGATACAGCGAAGATATGAGAATTATATTCGACGGACAGATTGATCTGATCGTTGATCTATTAAAAGATCAAGTCGCACAGCTCATTGGGAAGGATAAATATAGGAAGATAGTAATTACCATGCTCTCCTTTCGTGATTTACTTCATGAGTCTCTAGCATCTAATATCTATTGAAGGCATACCTAATTCTGTCCGGAGGCTTGGGACCAACGAATATCTTTACCAGCGCCTGAAAACATGGTAGGAAAGTAACTGCAGTCGATATCCATCGATTCGAAATCTGCGCATACTTATATCGGATGACCCGTACGCTCTTAGTTGCATAACCTCTTTGCATGACGCTAACAAATAGACAGCCAGCTAGCAGTGGCGAAGGGACTTGTGATGGACAGGATTCAAACATACGAGCACCGTCAACCATTCCTTCTGACACAGTGTTGCAGAGCCAATTATGGGATCGTCTGTAGAAAAGAATACAACAAGCAAAAGCATAAAGGGCAACCTGTCAAAAAGAGTGAATTCGATGGCAAATACTACATCGATAGACAGATAGATTGGGTAGTGAGGAAGGTACGTGGATAATACTATCTGCTCGATGTGGAGCTAGTTGGCGCTTTCATTATCACTACTAACATCGGCGAAGGGACGTCCAATATCTAGCAGCGAGCCCATTTTGCACACTTTCTTCCGGTACTTCGAACGAGATAAGCCAGTCACAGAGCTCAAATGGTATGACAAAGGTCGTGAAGACTGATTTGGCAACTCCACTAGACCGCTGGGCAGGTAGGCTTTATAAATTTCTATTTTGATACTTACCTTATTCTAACATGGCTTCCGTAGATGGTGTAGAGGCTGTCTGTAAAATTCCTGTCGAGTTTAGCAAAAAGGATATAGAAAGCTATGCAGAACTTTCGAAAGATAAGTGGTGGAGTCGAGGTAAAACGAAGTACTTTAGAGTCGACTACGAAGCTAAAATATTCATCGGCCCGGCAGACATATTCATCGAGATTTGGCAGAATAGAAGGAACTACTCAGAATCCCGACCAATCTAAGTAGGATTCGAACCAATTCAACCGGCTCGTTCTGAGGAAGCGCCGATCGTAGGGCGCTCCTAACCTGTTACTATGAATCTGAGCCGCGAGCTGTAGTATACTAGATGGATGATATTCTAAGCGAACCCACTACACAACGATGGGAATGAGAAGCAAGGTCAGCGTGAATTGTCGGACTTAGTACTTTCAGGAAGAGCGGAGCCAGGGGATTATGCGGAGGTGTGAAGGAAACAGATACGGGAAAACAGGGTGATATAGGTTAAAGAATTAGCTATAGCAGCGGTGGTGGTTTTGTTGATCTTCTGAACTATCCTTTTTCACACTTTCGGGGAAAATGGTGGAAACTTTGGAGTGGCGGTCGCCATGTCGTGATTAATTATGCTTGCCTAGCTAGCCTTAGCTGCTTGAGTTATATATTATGAACTGTATACCACCGCACTGAAAGATGCATTCTGTAGTGGAGTGGATATGACAATAAGGATTTTTGAATTATATATCGCAATGAGTGAGAATACGATCCAAGTGGGACTGAAATAAGCTTATAAGCCTTGAGGCTCTGCAGAAAGACTAACCAGCTAAAGTAAGCTTCGGATTTTTTTCGTGGTTATAGGTAGGACAGCTTTTGAGTAATTATAAGTTTTGAATTCTGGAAAGATCGCGACCATTGTCAAAGAACAAACACTAATTTCCACGGCCAGGGTCGACCAAATCTAGAAAGTATAGACTGTATCTCGTGCCCAGACTTTTTCACCGAGCGAGCTTGTGAATGAGACGAAAAACACGAAGAGAAAAAAAGAACGTCTGGTATACGAGAGCATCCCCGACAAGGTCCCAGTAATATATTATATATTTTCAATTGATCTGGATATCTAGAATATGCATCGTAGGAATTGATAGAGCTACCACTACTTTCATAGCACGTGGAGCTTGCATACCCGAAGTCAACAAATATTTCTATTCGTCCTAAAACCTAAAGCCAGAAGGATCTCCTGTAGAACCTGGCAAATGTGAGGAGGAATCTAGTCTCCACGCTACCCACATGTGCTACCCATCAAAAGTAATAAATGTTGTCAGACGTCCCGATTGTACGGTAACCGGTACTTCGTGATATCAACCGATGTGTGGTACCGAACAACACACAACGTCGACTGCCTCTTTGCATATGCAGTGCAATCTCCCTGCGGTAAGCGTTGCAATCAACGCTGCGCGTCAAAGCAACTTGCTTCTCCAGCAACTTTTGCACAGGCCATGAGCGGCTCCCGACGGAAGGATGATTTTGACGATCGTCCAACCCTGATGTGGATCCCGAAAGCTCGTGCGACCTGAGTGGCAGCTAGTGAGAACCTGTGATGCATGGTAGGGATAACGAATATATGCCAGACACTTTTGTCTTGTCCAAACGCACGCATTGGCAGATGGGCTGTCATAACTTGATTAAGCCTTGCATTGATGCCTAGATGAGCGACAACAACCCGTCACTGCACTGGCTCTGTGTTACAGCCTTACCAGCTCGCAGAGCCGCACCTTATAAGTTTGCCGATACACCTCATACGTCATATCACATCTGGCTCCTGTGGAGGGTGCAAAGGTCCCAAATATGTACAAAAATACAAAGGAGTCGTTGCTTTAAGTTCCCGAATTTTTCTCACGTAGAAGCCTATCTTGATACCTGGGTTAATTTTAAATTTAGTTGGAACACTGTATCTCAGTCTTCAGTTGCAGCGCGCACGAGGGGGGTTCTGATAACCATTCTCAGTCCTGCTTCTATTTTTTAGTTAAGCTCCGCATGAAGTACTCGTCGGTTCACCAAGTATTCGGACACGTGATAAGCGCCCGGCGTGGGTCACGTGTCCGAATACTTGGTGAACGGACGAGTAGAATCTTACCGCTTCACATTTTTGATACCTTCCATATTCTACCTTAGCCATGGATCTATCACTTGGATGGCGCTAAACCGCAGTCATCCAGTTTTGATAACTAGTACGAACGGGACAAGAAGGACACACATACCTTCCCTGGTGTGGTTGCGGTGACAAATGTGAATGGGGGACGTCAAAAGAAAAAAAATTCCGGCTTTGTTTCATATAAATATGTCGGGCGACGCCGACTGCGCAGTTATTGACGGGCGAGCGGGGGCGATCTCTCATCCCTACAATGGATTATGCTCTTTTATCTGACACAGACACTGGTGTACCTGCGCACATACAGCTGAGCCGAAAATTGTTTGAAATCGCATTATAGTGTTGAAAATTGGCGCCGCAGAGTTTGCCGCAACTCTGCGACCGGGTGCGATGTCGTGGTATTGCTTATAAATCGATGCAATGGGGTGCGAAGCAATTTCTGTTTTGATAATAATGTGCACACATTGAATCCTCTCCTCTGATTACCGTTCCCGGGTTCCAGTTTGCCTTCTCTTCGAACGCCCATAAGCATCTGTTGATCTACTTGGAGAGTACACAGCCCCTGCCCACATCCATAACATCCTCCAACGAAATTCTCTGAGTCAAAAATACCATTCCAATTGTGAATATGATATCTATAAACAAACACACAAGCAGACAACCAAAAATACAAATATCCAATGCAAAAACACCGCCCCAATATAACAGCGCCTAAGCTAAGTAAGTCGCTTGACAATCCAATTTAGTTCCCCATAATCCCAAATAACACCAAGCCCGATTATCGCTTGAAATATCCAAATCATTACAGTCGTTGTAGAGGAAAGAGGCAACCAGAACAAACTATATGGAGGGTCTAGAGTCTATATCGTAAATCGATCTGCACTTGGAAGTATTTGCCACCTGGCCTGCCAGGAATGCATCTAACGGTCTCCAAATTCATCTATCCCATTTTCTCGTTGATAAAACAAAGCAACAGTTATCCACCATGAGTTCAGTTTCGATTTCCGAGGGTCTGCACTAACAACGCTTTGGCGCTGGTAGTTCCGGGGTCGGACTGCTGTAATTTATACCAACAATTACTCCCCAATTCCCTCAAACATTGATTTGTAGTCAAACGTCATCTCGTTCGTGGTACATGGCTGTCCGTTTTCCTGCCCTTCGACCGGCTTCCTACTAGTCTCCACAATAAATAAGCTCGCCTAGGCTTGTAGCTATAACAGAGTTACCACTTACCATAGGTCTTCTTCCAACCCGGGCTCTTCCCGTCGTCCAAAGCTCCACCTTCTCTGCCTTAAGCGGAATGGCTTCCATATCGGCCTTGAATGAGCGCCAGGCAGCCTGATCGGTGTCTCTGATGTCAGTGACGGTGGCAGCAAGAAGTCTACATAATGTTAGATAAAATACAAACGAATCATATCAGTAGCGGGTATACTGACGTTTTGGCGTCATCAGTGGCAGTGCCGGGTGGATTCCGTTCCCCTCCTGCTATTGATTCGGCCCGTGACCTCTCTTCATCTCTTCTACGAGTATTTCGGCGGACTCTATAGCTCGTTGAATTCGAGAGCTTATTCATTAGCGCCATACGTGTTGCTAAAGTCGAATTTCTAGGAACCGAATTACTGCGAGATCTGGAGGTAGAATCTAGTGCTCCGTTCATAGCTGGTGGTCTGGTCAAACTTAAATAAAGGATAGAATGGACATGTACGATTCGATGTGGCAGTGCCGGAAATTTGACGGAGTACGCAAATAAGGATTTAAAATTACCAATCGTGAATCGATCAAACCCGATCGCGGATCGAGTTGACAGCGGAGAATGACGAGATAGAAGCCTTAAATAGAATTAAAACCCACGCAAAACTGAAACGTGAGTTACCATTGGTATAATACTGTTGGGTGATACAAAGCAAATATACTTGATACACAGCTGGATGCCTAACACATCCCCTGGCCTTGTCCCTGGAAATCGGTAAGACGGCGGCGGTAACTATACTGGCTTCATCACCCGGGCCCCCTCTGTATCCATAATTTACATGGCGATAAAACTTTCTACGAGAACAGGATTTCCGGTCGTCTGTGCTGTTTCGGTCTTTCGGAACCAGAGACAATTATCACCGGCTGTAGAAGTTGTAAAGTACCTAACCCACTTCGGGCTGGTTGTGACTGCCGAATTCTTACCCATATTACAGCCAAGCTTTCCAGCACCAAGGGCGTTCACCTCCGACGATTATGATCCACGCTAGTGTGGATTACTACGTAACCGAAATTTGAGGTCTCCCGGCCTCATCATTCGGTAAAGTTGCCGATGATATTTGGTTCTGAAACCACTCCTACAAGATTCTTGAACCCGACCAATACTTGCAGTCGGGCCGAGACTGGAAGGTTCTTAATTCTGAGCTATCAAACACGTGGGTCGCCCCGTCGACTTAAGTGCAAAATATGTGAACATCGCTACACGATTGATTGCACTAGGATAATGCAAATCACTCGACTCAAAAACTCTTGACTCGGTCTCAATGGAGCATCATGCCATGATCTACTCTGACACGTCTAACCACCGGAACAAACTAAAGGCTAATGATGTGTAGGTCTTAAACGACGCCTTGTGTGCACACAATGATCATGGCGGTCGTATAAATATTATCTGCATTGCCGTTATTGGTCAGATTTGCAGCTGTAACCATTCCAAAGGTGTCCTGAGTATACATACTTCAGCTTGTGCAGCTTATTGGAAACTAAAGACGAAGCCAAAATCCAATTCAAGATATTAAATCGGGATACTAGAGATAGTTTGCCTTTTAAGTCTCGTGTGCCTATATTTCATCGCTTTGCGAGCGACGCGATGATGTCTGGGAACGAGAGTAATGCTTCACTGCTTCAATTTAAGTAGACACGAATACCAAAAGACCCAGGAAAGTGAAAATATATCTGATACAGTGCGAGCAACTATATGCCTTCCGGCATTATATCCAGGTATCGGTATTCACAGGAATAGATTGCGGGTGAAAAGGGATTGATAGACGTGTTTTGTTCTTGGTGGGTTTCAGCTTGATAAACTACTCTTTCCAGATCGAAGGGTTGAAGGTGAAATGAAACTGCTGTCTTGCGATTTTCCTTCTTGCAAAGCTTAAGCTTGCGAGGCAATGTTGTCACCTTATTAGCTCTGAGCAGACAACAACATGTCTCTGGCTTTGCGGATGGGATCTGTGATGGTGAATATTGCGGCAAGAGTGAAGCTAGGACTGAATGTGAAGGACGCATCAGATTTAACGGCCGCGTGGGATCTGTAGTAGTAAACATTGCGAGTGAGTGAAGTAGGCCTGAACGTCGAAAGGGTCCGTTTTTATGGCTAGAGAGATAATATTTTGGGTAAGACCTTCCTCGGCACAAGCTTACGTCGATATCTACTAGAGGTCCAATACCCGGGTCTCCCCGGTTCCGAAGGCGGTTTGGGTCCCACTATCACGGTTTAGGCACTGAAAGTATCTAGAAGCTTTCTAAGTAAGCCTTAAACTAAGTGGCGTAATAACTTCTATTGTATTCTTCATAGTTAGCATAGTGTATAGTAGAGCCATCACAAAGCTTTTGCTCCTTGCAGTTTCCCTAAATGTCATAAAACTTGAAGAATTTCCTTTTGTGCTGAATCAGATGTCGACATCCAATTGAGTCTCGCTTTTTGGGCCGGGCGGTTCTGCTGAGAAATATGATTTTGGCCAATGATGTTCTATGCCTCGTTATACCACTGAAAGGTCCATAGCCATGTCATAGAGCGATATCAAATTGAGTGCCAACCCTTCGTACCGTAAGTTTATCTAAACATGTATAGAAAGCCAGCTATCGCAGAGCTATGAATTATGAACAAGTTTCGAAAGGTATCTCTTGAAGTCATTGCATTCGGCAGATTGGGTCTCCAAATCAGATTCCCCGCCGATTGGAAGCCTAGAACACGGGGAAGCCACCGGAGCTAAGAATCCGGGACCCAAAGTATCCGAACACCCCCGGTATTTTGGAAATCGACCGGGGTCGACTCATGCCAAGGACAGCCTATTCCGTATCTGATCTAGCGGGGCTCTCCTAACCTTTGCTTAGAGTTATTCAACCACCAAGCCCACCAATATCAATTGAGTCCCGGCCTTTCAAAGCTTCCGTTGGAATATTGGACCAGGTGTAAAAAGGCGAGTTGCGGCGGAGGTGTCATGTACAATGTTCGAACGTTGGCACTTGATGTGATGGATTCCGAAAATCAATGTATGGTGCATGGCTGCCATGGTGATTATGAGAGGAGATATCTCGGACTCTTATGAAATCTGGCCTCGCGCTGAACACTAACGTCGGTAGAGAACAACTGTTGAATCGGTGAGCAATAGAAGGTGTTCCCTTCATGGACAGGTCGCTATTCCGATAAAAAAAACCTCACTAAAAAAATACTACCGATCCTCCCTCATCCGCCCCTGTTCTTTCCTTGACATTCCCTTAAGCTCTTTCTTGGCCTTGATGGCAGCAGCGGCAACTCCGTCCCCATCTACGACATCACCATGGCTAGGACTAGTTGAAATCTCGATGGCTATCCATGATGGTGCTGGGTTCAAGAGGGGCAGCCAATGCGAAGAGGCTGCGAAATATCTGTGATGGAGTGCTGAAAGCTACATCAATATTTTGGGTGTTTGAAGTTCGCTTTGGGAAGTGGAAGAGAGACAGACTGTTGAAGTAGTGCGGAGTTTGGAGGGCCAGAACTGCAGCACAACCCCAGCTATGAGGAAAGTGAGTGGTGGAGTGGATATGACGGCGGTGGTGGTAGTGGTGCCGAAACTGGTGAGGTTAGTATGACGATGAAAAATGAGGATAGTTGGCACCGACGAATGGCTTTGATTGCGACTGGATAAGTACCCTGTTCGCCTCAGTCACCGACAATGTTTCCCCTCGACCCTGTTTTGGTAGGATTTTATTGCTCCATATCAAGCCGGCTGTATTTTGGTACAAATAACAGTAGTTTGCACCTTATCGAGATGTATTCGGTAATAGTTGAACTGGCTTTTGAGATTCTTAGCTTCACAGATATTAGTATGAGAATTTTGGTATCATAAATAACACTTACGAAAATGTACCCGCTCAGGTCTTTGCTGCGTACTCAGTCCCTGTTTACTTCCTGATCAAATAGAATCTGGGTGGCCCACGGCCACAAAGTACTAAAGGTTCTCCTCGAGATCGTATTCCTACTTCTTCTCCCCATCCCTTGCCACCAGATTAGGTCCTGAGGCCATTCTTCCATGGTAGCAACAATCCCACAGTCCCAAAGATTAAACCTGCCGACGCTATAGGCCTCTCCAAGCACTCTGGGATCAGAAGTGGGAGCCGAGACCATCGAGTTTGCGGGGAGGATATGCACTAGAATCATTTAATTGTCTACTTAGATTCATTGATGTTAGTTTGTCCATGTCACATAGCACTTGTGAGAGTATGCACTCTCATTGGCTTATAAGTAGCAAAATAAACTCACATGATGATAGGTAGCATCAAGAGTTACCCCCTGAGGTTGCCAATAACCAATTTTTTTCTGTTTCTTCCATTGTAAGGCGGTAGAGGAGACTAAGCCTGACATGTGGTGGAGCCAAGTGCAGCCTTCGAAGCATGCACCGGAAGGGATAATGGTTCCGTATCCCATGTCCGTAGCGTAAGTTGTGCTGTTGACTCCGAGACGATATAATGAAGACCGTTCATTGTATTAGTTGCTGCCGCTAGTGCTTACCAGCTGTGCGCCAATGTCCAATCGTGCTGGACATAGGTGTTTCTTCTCCTGATCGTAGAGACGGGCTTACGAGTTTTCCTTCTTGTCGATCATTTCCTTGATGGCCAAAGATCCATGTAACGAGCTCGTTATTCAGCCTCGAGACAATGATAAGGAGGGTAGGAGGGCGAAAGATGGAGATTGTGCGAGATGACTGAGTCCCAATGAATCCAAGGGACAGGATGGTGAAAATGTTCGAGGGGTCGTAAGAGTGAAGACCGAACGTTGTGTCTTTCCGATCGACTTGAACCAATTTCCTCAGTCCTTGGGTCTTCTTAAAGGTAAATAACTGCCGCGTCGGCGCATGGAGTAAGTAATATGGCGACCTGCAACCCATCAGCGCTTTCAGACCAAATGAATCAAAAAAGTTATCTCACATGCACCTGGAGGATGTTCATTGAGATGAAGAAAGGAGGTCTGGGGAAAGCTGAAGTTTTGGTGGGGTAGCTCAAAATATGGATGGGGAACTAACGCCTTTAGGAAATTCCTCCAAGTGTGGTACACTTTCGCTCCCAGAATCCTCTCTCATTCTATCCTTTGTGCTTCTATCCTCTCTTGCATATTTTGGTCTTTGGCTAGATTTCTTTCGCCCCAGTGTTTATCATCTCATCACTCTCTCCCTCATCGCTCATAGTTCATTCTTTGAACCTTTTTACCTTCGTTTCCTGGCAACTTTACGCTCACTTCAGATCCGAGTAACCTTCTACGTTTGTAGCACCAAACGTTGCTATCGCAGCGCTTCACAACCTATTACACTCGGGGGCCAGCGCCTCCACTACAGGGCTTGCCTCGTTTTAACCGCTTCAACATAAGCTCTTGACACCCACACGCCGGATTTCAGACTAGAAATAGAACGCCTTTCTACAATCTTTTCGAGGTAAATCCGACAGTTCGAACTTCTAAACGCGGCGTGCTGATAGCAGGAAAACTAAGAGACAACATGATGCAAGGTAATACAGTGTCAGCCGATGATACTACTCAGGTTGACGATCCTGCTCACGGCAATAATTCTCCTCGCGTCGATGATCCTTCCCGTGTCGATGGTCCTCCTCATGACAAAGCCCAAGCGCAAGACAGCAACCTCGAGCCTAACGGCAAGGACTCGGGAGGCGTCTCGGGAGCTGATCAACGCCCGGATGAAGAGATGAACAATGCGTCCTACAAAGAGATGGAAAGAAAGAACGCCATGGTAGATGCCGCAGTCCAGACTGAGGGGGCGCAAGAGTCAGAGGAAAGTTCAAGTACTGTTGGAGAGGATGGCTCTAGCTCTCATGTCGAATCACAGGCTCAAGGCAACAACCCCAATACCAACAACGAGGAAGGTGGAGGGATCTCAGTTTCTGATCAACACCTGAAGGAGAAGACAAACATTGCCCTCCAGAAAGAGAAGGAAAGAAGCGATACCATAGTCTATCTTGAAGAGCCTAAGGAAACCTCAACTACAATCGAAGAGGAAATCGTCTTCAGAACCATTTCCAATCATGGAATCCCACGTTCTGCGCTTCAGGGTCTGCGCAAACAAGTCCGATTTGCAGCAATGGGTACGCATAAGACGTACATGCAGGAGTGGCCAAGTTACAATGACGACGACGACGACGACGATACGGAGGAGGGAGGAGTTCCACTTTGGGAGTAGGGAGGCTATTTGCGTAGAGGGGTGGCGGGAAAGTATGTTCGTACTCTTGTAGCCAGGTACAGGTAGTATCTATGACAATGCTTTTGTATCCAGCTTCGTCGTATCTTCTCATATAAGCCTGTATCTCGCACGTTTTTACTCTATTAAATTCATGAAGCTCATCATTATCTTCTCCATATATCTTGTTCCATTCATAAATGACTGTACATAGTCAGGATTCAAGCTGTTTCTGGTTCGATAATATTCCACCGCTGTAGTCGGAAATCAAGGGTCATTCGATTTGTGTTGAAATTGTGATGCTAGAGAAGCTTTATTGTCCACTATCTAAGAGGGCCACAAGGCCAATATATATGAGAGTGCAAGTACGGCTGAATGCCATCAGCCCGTATCAGAGTCAACAGTCATCTCCGGCCATACGAGACACCTCCGCTCCAGCCATACAAGACATCTCCGCTCCGGCCTTACGAGACTCATCTCCGGCTGAGACCTGTATATGCAACAATTTGAGTAAATTGTAATGTGAGTGATCGCTTATGAATCGTATTTATTTTGTCACCCGGAGGTGTAGAAAATGATGATGAACGCTACGCAACAACTGCACTACTAGTTATGGGTATCTACGGCTTGCAGTGCTGGTAGATGATTTGGTATTAGAGCTACCTAGAGGAATCTAGCATATACTCTTACATCTCTATCCCGAAATTTCATCACATATTCCTCCCCGAGAGCCTTCCGGTTGGACATTCTCTTATGTTTTCTTCCTTTATGTCTGCCCTCTCTTGGAAGTATATCACTTCGTTTACTACGAGAGTCTGCTACCTATATCGGCTAGAGCAACAACCCCAAATAAGAGTGTTGCATGTGTACCTGGGCCGTGAGTCTCAGCCTCTGTCAAAGGCTCCGATGCAATGGCTTATTGGGAATAAAGGCTTATATGAAGATAGTGGCTTATATGAGAATATACATACATGGCTTACATCAGGATTAGAGGGATGCGTCTTATGTCAGATAGTGCATACGCGTACGCATATGGGGGCTTGTACATATACGGGCCTTATGCCCTCGAGAGAGATCAGCCAATCAAGAAGTCAATCCACCATCCAAAGCAAAAAAGAGTATTGCTAGTATACAGAGTGAAAAGACATGCGCCCGGTATCAGAAAACCGTCCCAAAGTAACAGAGGGACTCACAGATATACCACTCTCTTTTCGCGTTCCTCTCAATGTCCGTTCAAGTAAACAAGACAACATGCGCTCGCTGTCAGAAACCAACCTAGAACAGGAAAGAGAAACCCTCTATTGTCGTTTTCCTCCTTAATGTCTGCCAAAGCTGCTGCGGTGATCATGCTCAGGCCGGCTGACAGACAGACCTGGGAGTCTGGGTCAGACGGGTGGCCCATATCTCCCAGACTTCCCCTCAGCCACGTCGAATGTTCGTCCACGATATATAATGCTTTAGGTGGTGAGTCAGACGTCCGATGGCTAGAGCTAAGTGAAGGTGAATGATTGAGTTGTCTTGAGATGAGAGAAATCGGCTTCCAGTTCAGAGATTTTGTTTTTATATGCTCTCTCTAGGTCTGTGACCTTGTCGTTATGCGTTCTCTCAAGATGGGAGACCTTGTTATGTATTCTCTCAAGGACTGAATTGACTAAAGGTCTAAAGCTACCTTGGATTGACATGATCAACTAGACGTGACACGTCTGATAGCCACTTCAACCTGGCTGCATTTGAAGGAAAAGGTGATAGCGGCTGGTGAAAATCAGCCAAATAATGATCACCATCGGGGTCGGACCAGAAATGGCTACAATTTGAGTTTTCTCGCACGTAGGTGTCGGTGTAGTTGGTTTTTGGGGTCCACCATTGAAAACAACATGGCCACCACCAGCAGTATCAACTTTCTTCCGTGCACGGTCTGCATAACCTCTTCTAATTGAGCAGTCAGAAAGTCGGCAGCCTCATCAACGCTTCCCACTGAGATTTCAGGGAGAACTACTAGAGTCAGTAATTGGTGAGGATGTACCTATGAGGAGAACTTACTAAGCCTTGCATCGAGGACATCAAGGAATGAAACCAGTCTGTCCCTGACAACCGTCCATCTCCTGCCTGAGGGGTCGCAGTCCACATGCTACTTTCGTGGTGTATTCAACAGAACAGCCCACTCTCTTCCTATCATCGCAGAAGGAAGAGGCCTAGAAGGGGTGATACCCCAACCGTACACCCGCTATTTGCTCGATCCGTTAGCACCGGCCAAGTAAGCCATAATCCGTCCGGAAATGAGTGAGGTTCGTGTACCTGATACTCCATGCATAGTATTTTGTACTCGGCTGGCTTCCCGCTTTGAGACAGGGATTAGGGGTCCTCACGGTAGCCGTTTTGCAAGTGGTAAAGTATGTAGTCGGGTAAATATCCGAACTCGTTGAGGTAGTGAGGAAAGTTGGACAGAGTTTCGAGGTTCAGAATCTCGTCGACAAATCGGTAGGAAGTAATATTTAATTGTAGAGCCCCGAGGAGCTAGCTGGGATGTTGGTTTTGTTTTGGAGTTTTGGAATTAAAACGATAAAAGAAAGTTTAATCTCAATTCTACGATGCTGTTATTAAGGGTCCGAGGCAAGTGGAAAGGCACAAACTACCCCCAAAAGATTATATAATTCGACGCGCAAAAGGCACATCATAGGTTCTAGGAAGCTTGTGTGTTTGCTATCGTGGGATATGTTTGCTGCGTTTGATTTGAGCTGATGGTAGCAGATTTCCGGTGCTAAATGATTGATAATTGAGATGCTAACTGCAGTTAGCTACCGTAAGTATATGAGTTAAGGTTTTTGGGCTACTTACGCGTGTAGGTGAGGCGTAGCATTGAAAGATGTATAATTGTTTCAATCCGTCCTAAATATCCCATTGATCTATTTGATCTATCTCTGGAACACCTAAGAAGATGATTTCAAAGCCTTTAAAAGTAGCAGGTGGAGTATGTCATGTCGGATTTCCTCCGGTAAGCTGGTGGGGAACGCCTTCCCTACCAGCTTCAAAGAAGCGAAACAGAACGTCCGAACACGTTATTGTTTCACCAAATCGTTTCGGTGATTTTCGGACTCCGTTACGACGGTTTCGACACTACAAGAATTGAGAAAGTAGAATCTTGAGTCTCGAACGGAGTGCTGTGAGGAAGCATTGTAAAGAGACCTCGTCAGTGGGAGTGGTACTAATAGACTGGGAGGGGTTGGGGGGTAGCGGGGAGCAAGATTGGGAGAAGAAGATTGGGGCGAAATAGCAGTTGCGACAACTAAAGTAGAGGTAGGATAAAAAGTGACCGGTTGCTGTAAACCTTAAAATCCATGACCTAGAAGGGCTTCGGTAAGTTCCGAAACCAATGTGGGCCAGAACATTCGTAAATGCTGTCAAGCTCCCTCTGCTCTCAACACACTAACTCTACACACATTTCAAAGCCGACAATCGGTTCCAAAAAAATTTCGGCAACTTCGCCATATGATCATCACTTAAAGCTCCGACAATCGGTCCAATATGCAGATACCTTGGAAATTTAACACGATAAAACACTTTTCCGGGGCTATCGAGAAGATTGCTATCCAGACACTTTCTGACGCGACCGCGTGTTGGTGCATTGATGGATCATAGCCACAGGTACTGTGTGAGAAGTCCAGAAACGATACTGTATTCTATCCATCCACATCCTTGATTATTTTATATTCTTAAGAGATGAAAGATTGACCGTCCTATCTCTCTAGTTTACCAGCGGTGAAGTACACACATTGCGATTAATAGTCGTGTGGTGTGACGCGGTGTATCCGCAAATATGCTGCTGGTGACATCCAGACCTATTCGCGCGGTGTCGCAGTGTATCTGCAAATCCCGCTGCGGGCAACTTTCGGCTTAGTCAACACGTATGGAGTTTTCCAGGCCTTCTAGGATCACCCTCGTCACAACAGGGTGATCCCACCGGCGTCTTGCAAAAGGCAAACAATGTTGCAATAGTCGTGTGGTGTGTGATGACACGATGCATCCGCAAAGATGCTTCAGGCAACATTCATCCTGATGGAACTTTGGTCAACGCGCATGGAGTGTTCTAAGCTTACTATCTCCGTAGTGGCGTGGCCCCGGGGTGTCTTAGAAAGGCGATAAGGCCGGAAGGGATCGATCCCATACCATTGCAGTCGCAATAGCAATCATCGTTGAACAACAGCCTTGGGAGCTTTAGCACACTGGGTATCGTGGAAGAATGTTATGCAATCTTCGAATAGGAGACCCATTTCTTTATCAAAAAAAAGAACCCGAAGACGGGAATTTAGGTATGTACCTGCATTTCGATTTGATTTCTATTTGCGTTTGCTAACAGAAAGAATCTTTGCAAGCGTGCTGGTTATTAGACTATGTTCTTTTGGAGGGGGGATTTCTTCTTTCCTTTCTGGTCATAGATGGCCAATGACGAGGGCCATTTCTACGGCCCCGGAATTTGGCCACGGTAACGTAGGAGGATGCATGGGCCTCCTCCCCATATGGGACGCTAGACAATAGTCTACATGATTGAACACGCACTGCAAAGTCGAAATCTCAGTTGCCTCCGCTCTCCTCCTCAGGCTATGGAAGTGGATACTGAGGCATCCCATCTCCCTAACACCACCAAACAATGAAGGAGCGTCCCTAACATAAGTAGAGTTAGTGATTCAGTAAGAGCTGCAAAGTCTTTGATGTTTGGATTTCCACCTCCGTTGCCTTCGTGTTTCAGCTGTCTTCTCTCTCAGCTTCGAGAGGGGTTTAGAAATGACGCTGCAAACTTAAGCAACTACCTCTACGGAAGTATGCTCCCAGCATAGAATATTGATACATCGGCTAATGAGAACACACTATAGATGGGTTGCATTATTTCCACATATCAGAAGGCTCTTGCTCCGACATATTTATTGGAATTACGCCATCTCGCCCTGTGCTTAAACCTGGCAGTCCTGATACAATGGGATTGGGACATGACTGCTGAGAAGCCGCGCCTTGATCTAGTCCCCGTTTTGGTTATCACCAACGATCGCCAGAAGCAAATGTATGCTCCCAACTCAGTGTTTTGTTTCACTAACTAATGAGAACACTGTAGATGAGGTGTGGGGTGCATTATCTTAATATTAGAGGGCTATTATCTGGAATTGTTGGGACTACGCCACTGAGTCGCGTGTATAAAGTGCCAGTGATATGGCCCAATAGGGTATCATGGAGCTGGGACTTGCAAAGCCACCGCTTGATTCCGACATCACCTGGGTTGCCATCCACGGCATTTGGCCAATAACGGGGAAAGTTCTAAGACTGAGATAGCTAGAGACGGAAAATAATTCCAGGAGTAAGATCCTGGGAAAATGGATGTCTGAAAATATTTAACAAGAGCCTCCAGCTTCAAGATACCGGAGGCTTCCAAAGCTCCGAACGGTTTGTTCCAGAAGAATATCTCCTGGCTTGAGCATACCACAGATGAGGGGTGACATTCTCGGAAACGGCTTCGGTCAAGGGCTTACAATGCTAAGTCTCCGCTGCTCACTTCTGAATCATCGTGGGTTCTACTGCTCTCGCATGAACTTGAAGATACCTCGGCACCGATCCCATCCGGGCTGGTAGTGGTGTTTTGAGTGAAGGAATACTAAGCATGACGTTATGCCTGCCCGAGTATTTGGCTTTTATTATTTAAGTTAATCGATTGAGCTTGTATCTCGACTTCACGCAGCTCGAGAAAGTAAAGGGTTTGAATTTGCACGATTACTCAAGAGAATGGACCAGGAACAATGCTCCCGTACTGTGGTTGTATGATAGTTATGTGTTACGGTCTTCACTCTTCTGTATTTCTACTTCATAAATCTTCTAAGTAAATACCAGTACTGTTGCGAGATACTCCATTGCATTTAGACCGCTTAATGTAAAAAAGGATGGCGGGAATGTAATTATTTTGTTTCTCGCAAAGCACAAGGGTTTCAAAGGAGGCTTGAGCACATCGTTTCTCTCCCTTGTCAGATCCTGAATTTCAATCTATCAGCTATCAGCATACATCTGTTTCTAACCCGCTATCCTCATCCATTTTCACACAAAAGTTATCAATAGACTTGAAAACACTTAAGCTTCAAGTTATTTCCCTTTGTACTTGTTAGGCACCTTATTTGGGAAAATGGCCGGGCCTTTGCGATTGTGATTGTGGGATGGGGTTGACTAAAGGCATGAACGGGTAGGATATAAGTGAATTCGACTGAGACGGTACACTTTATAGCTGCGGATGTGTTCTTGCTATAGATTATAATCGGAAGAGTTTCTTGTAAGAAGCGAATTGGCACTAGCTTAGATATGGCATACTGTGCAACGGGGATCCAGAGTATCTGGTCTGCCTAAGTAACCTGTATTGAAAGCAACGAAATCAAGGTATGAGCTGCGCTCGAAAAGCTGCCCGCACCCAGGCATTCTCCCAGGAACGAGCTTGTTAGCCACGAGAAATTTGCGACCAGGAGTAGGATTGAGTGGTAATTGACTGGAGTCTGGGTGCAAGATAAGCATAGAGCTTGAGTGTAAGACTCCTGCTGTCGTAAGAGGTCGATAGAGGCGGGGTTTCATCATCAGATGTTAGAAGTCAAAGACTTGTCTGGTTGAAGCAATGGGCTTTGGAACTACTGGTTTGTACCTCGGCTTGTCCCGCTCCACCTTGTCTCCTCCCCATCTTTACCCTCACCCCTACCACCACCACTCTTTCTCCCTCTCCACATGCTCATACCCTTCCTCTTTATTTTCTACATCATCATCCTGCTCATGCTTATGCTCCTCCTTCTTCGCCATCTCGGTTGCCTCTCCCATCTCTTAACTCCAAAACAACCCCAAAACAAAAAACAACCCCAGCTATCTCACCGAAACCTTACAATTCACCACTACTTCCTACCGATTCGACGACGAGATCCTTCCAAACCCCAACAAACTCATCTTCATTCGGTCCCTACTTTGTAATTCAACATTAATTCTACCAATTCGACCCCTCAACAGCTCCCATTTCGCCGGATTCTATCAATCCCGAAGCCGGTTGATTAGAGAACTGGAAGAAGGGTATAATTATTATGAAGCCCGCTGTTGAAACACCTACAAATGATGATACTTTTCATCGGAAGCGCAACACAGAGTGGGTTCACTCTTTGTATCCCCTACACGCTCGGTTTGAGCGGATTTATTACAATTGCCCTAAGGAGTATGATTGGTTGAATAGGACATCGATGTGGTCCGGGGGAATCTGATTGATCAAATGCATAAAACTTGTATCCCGAAGAGGAAGTACAACGGGACCGCCCAAACCAAGCGTGCAGGGGAATACTAGCAATAATCTTATTTAGCGATACTGTCCAGCTTGTTCCGAAATTATTACTGGTACTGATTCCGTTCACTGTTAATAAAGGCTTCTGCTGAAATTTCTCAACATCTAGATATGAAGTGTAAGGTGATCAATTGGATCGCCTGGTACATCCTAAGATTTGACCTCAGGGTATCTACGGCTGATCTTAGTTTACTTTAACGAGTTAGTAGATCTCATCCCCGATTGTACCTAACAGGACTAACCGAGGATTAGAAGCCAAAAGTGGCATCTGGCTGGTTGGGCCTCCAAGGATATTTCACAGGTCTTCATCGACCGAGTTAAACCAATGCGCAAACTTTTTCCCAAGATGGGCCCGTGCTAGCGGCGGTGTTTTGACACCACCACTCATCACGCCAGCCACCCAACAGAGGAAAAAGGATATGACGCTCCGTAGGAAGAGAGTTAGTTACAAATTCTCAAGCTACAGGGATCGACCTGGAGCATCTATCCTCAGCAACAAAACATTTCATCCACCTCAAATTCATGCGCACCATAGTTATTTTTCCCGTCGCATTGTTCTCGCAAACCAGCATTTGCCTCCATCACAAGCTCTGTCGTTTTAGGACCAAACTAGCCAACCGACGAAAACTCTGGGCACGAGAGCACCATTTCGTTTCCCTCTACAGTATACTCTGGGCATTCCAGTTATCCTGGAAACGCCAACGAACTCGGGGAGATGGACCAGGCAAATACAATCGCTGGTTTGTGCTTCCCGGCTAGAACGAGGAAACTCGATTCGAGCAACTCCCATACAAGGGGGATATATCACATATGCACCACAAGAACATTGTCATAGCCATTAGAGCACATTGTAAGTCCTGCAGCAGCTGCTGCGAGAGAACCCAAAACTAATCCCTAGGTATGATTTGCTTGTAGTTCAAATATATATGGCTTAACAACTAATGTTCATCGAATTTAGCAGAATCAATCGAGAACAGCCTTCGAGCGCTCTTACGAAGAACCGCCTTAGGATTGAGGAAGAAGGGTATAGAAAGGAAGAGGGAGACGTGTAGAGCGTCTTTTGCATCGTAATACCCTTCCCTTCACTTCGTCTTCTATTGCGGCACTAACTGCATCCAAATCTTAACTTTAGTTTGACTACTTAGAGCAGTAACACTTGGGTGAAACTCAGCTTGAGGTGCTCAAAATCCAGATAAGTTAATGAATGAAAGGTTGAGAGATCTTCCTTGGTCATGTGCGAAGCATCGGGAGCGGCGGGGAAGCATCTACTCAGACTACCAGACAATCATACATAGAGAGACTGTATAGAAGGGAAGGTGTAGACGTGTGAAGCGTCTTTTACATCGTAATTATTCCTCCATACGCTTCCATTGCGGCACTAATAGCACCCAGGCATCAACTTCGCAATTTAGACGAGAACAGTGCTTTGGGTTTTTGTGAGGGTTGTTGGTTATTTGGAGTGGTGAAGTTGGATATTACTGTTGCTCAAGGGTCTAAAGGAATAGTGTAATGGTGATATGCTGTCATGAGCTTGTGTTTCTTCGCGTGCTCTAGTGTTTCTTTCATATTCTACTTTTCTTTGGTTTAATTTTTCTTTAGGTCTCGTTAGTGGCTCGCATAATAATTACGAATGTGATCTATCGACAGTCGAACAGTGGAGTGGAAGATGGGATTTCTGGTTATCCTATTTACAATAGCGGTCGAAGAGACCCTGCTGAGAGCAGTGGATTGAAGGTGTAATGAAATTGGAGACCGAACCTTTGTTGAAAAATCGATTGGTACAAAATGGAGAGTGATGTAAGTGATGCAGTACTAGTATATAATCAACGATCCTCTTGAAGAACTATGGTAAATGGATCATGCAACGGGCAGACACGATCGCCAACAAATAGGACCACTAGTTGTCAGTGATGTGAAAATGGACGAGCTGTTGTGCTGTCATTCATTAGGGATGAGACTGAAGACACGAGAGCCTGAGAGTGCGCACATATTGGAAGGATGAATTCTCTTGCGGCGAGTGGGAAGTTCGTCTGTAATGAGAAAAGGGCGAAAATTAAACCTGTTTGTTGCGTGCCCGCTACTTTCAACGTTACGTGAGTTCCCGGTCAACGCCTTATTCTCTTGTTGTACTTGTTGCGAGCTCAGCACTGCCTTCCACGGGGTCTATACTCTTCTTTCTAATCTGTGGTCACGCCTAGCTGTTCCTGTACTGTGGTTGCCTCCCAAATTCCCGTCCTCCTCCAAATCTTCTCCTAACGTCAATCCTTTACTATCACACTTTGAGAGCTACCGACCGTTACCATTTCTTCCCGTATTTTCTCATCAATTTCGAACATCTCTACTATTTCACCGCTAGATTTTATCGTACAGCTTTGGAACTCTGTTTACCGAAAGATACCCGACAGTACTATTGACAAACAGCTCTTTAACGTTGTGAGTCGATATCGGTCGATCTTCTTTTAGTTCGTGCACTACATATCAACAAGCTTGAATTCACTTCCCTAAACGTTTCGTCTAACTGGAAGAGGTGTGTTTACCGACACGTATGCTAACGATTGCGAAGTCCATTACTATCGCCGACGCCACAAGCACTACTTAACGCCATATTTCGTCGCTTTCAATCCCTATTTTCATTCCGGCACCAATAGTTTCCATAATTCAAATACCATCTGTCTACTCAAGAGTACTGCTCAAAAGTAAACGCTCTTCAACGTCGTGAGTTGAAATTACCCACGGTGTTCTGGTTCGTGCAATTCATCCTAGGGGTTTCATGTCTTTGAATGTAACATCTAACTAGATACGGAGTAGATAACAGACTGCCGACCTTTTCGCGACTTGCGCGAGGACTATTTCAAGAACGTAGTCAATTCCACATTTACGTTCAAGGATTAATCATTATTCCAGATTTTTTGGTACCTACATTACCCTCTCCGACCACGCTTATCACCCCCATTGACTGATTTAGAATCATGCCAGCTGTTACGATAAGCGACAAAGCGGTCCGAAACAAAGTCTTAGAAATTCAAGACAAGATTATTTATGAGATCAGAAAGAAGATGAGTAATCTCGCCGCTAGGATCCATGATGGTGCAAATATTCCTGCATTGCAAAAGGATATTGACAAAATTGGGGATGATGCCTTTGAGGCATCTAGAATCACGATTGATCTGGAGGGACTGGGTGGAGGTTTGTGGTGTTCGACAAAGAAGATGATGCGGGAGTATGGCATGCTGGTCGAATTGTACATGGATGCCGGGGGTTTGAAACACTAGTCATCTTTGCAACTGAATCTCTTCAAATACTGTTTTAACTGCTGCTTCAAAAAGTTGCATGCTATTTCTTGGGCTTCTTAACATGAGAATACTATGTTCCACTTGTCATTGGCCACACCTGTTCGCCCAACTTGCTGTGTTGATTTAAAATACAGTCCCCAGGTCTTTGTTGCCATGATGTTGTAAACGTATTTAACGGCCAAAAAAAAGTTAGCAAAAGCCCCACCTTCTGAAACCATGCCTCACTCTTCATTTCAATTTGATCGTCAATATAAATCTAAACATTACTAATGATCTAAAACAGAACGAGTAGCTGCAGCGCGCTGTCCGCCTGGCCCCGAACTCGTCTCAGATACCGTATCAGCGCATGGCGCCGTGATTGACCAGCAATTCAAAATTTTCGCGTCCAATTTCCATACCGTATGCTCTGCACCTAATTCAACCGGGGTACAGTCTCAGAATGGCCTATCCATGGGTTGATGATCTCGACACATCTCACATCATACTGCCTCACTACTGTGGCGGACGTTGCGAAATGGAGAGGAGAACTGTGTGCCTGTATTCTATAGTACAGAGAGAGAAGAGAAAAGACCCGAGATATATACAGAGGATCTTCGGGTATATCTTCGGGTATGTTAGTGCTACCCTTTGCCACTCGCCACCGGATCCCTGCGGCGTGATTGTTGAACTCTCTTGACATTGAACAATCTCAGATAATTTCAATCCACATCATCGTATCCAGCAGACTAAAACCCGGCATGTATCCTCCTTTTCATCCGGAAAACCTCCTGAATTTGTACTCTCCAAACTACAACTGGAACACCAGTAAGGAATCCTTTAGATCACCGTATCCATATCCTTCAGATTTCCTAGGCACTTTTGTGCTTAAACCAGCTCAGCTACAACTGGAACGCCTGTAATCAATCCCATCTAGCCCTAATATCCGCCGGTACTCCAAACTTATACTTCTCCTCATCTAGCGCATAAATTTCCAAATCTTTCTGTCCCTTCCTCAAAACAACTGCACACTTCTTTGCCTCCATTCCCTTCAAGACCCCAATAATAATCTGCAACACCTTCACAAGCCTCTGCAACTTCTCCCTATTCCCCTCCTCCCACTCCCGCATCTTCTCCTCAACATTACTTTCAACAACCTCCGAAAACGTCCCCTCGCCTTGATGGTACCCTTTGATCAAAATCAACGTCCGCGAAAACCATAACTGCGGCATAAACTTCGTAGCTCCCATATTCCTCCTTGCGAGTGAAGTTGTCTTGAGCTCGATAATACTCTCCTCTGCCGCCAGCAGTCCCCGGGAAGCAACCTTGAACCCAGTCGGTGTGGTAGATTCACCTGCGAGCTGTCCTATACCTGAACCGAGAGTGACTCGCGTGGAAGAAATACACCCATCCACCTCAAACCGCACTACCATGTTGATCCCGCCCATTGTGTACGAAACAGCACGGTTGTGCGTAATACTCCCCTTCACGCACTTCAGCGGTTTTGTAAAACGTTTCTCAAATTCCATGCCATACCCCCCCTGCGGCGATCCGTTTGCATAACGCTGCAATCTATCGATCCAGACCGAGAACATCACTGTGTCTCCGATAACCTCGGTGTCAAAGCGGAATGAATCTCTGCACCCGGAGACGTAGGAGAGGAGAAGCCGAAGGTTCCGGCGGTCGCTGATGAGGTGCGTGGATTTGAGATCGAAGGTTGAGGAGGCGCAGAAGATGGAGAGAGCGCGGAAGAGGGGTTCTAGTGGGCAGGAGGGGAACATATTGCCCACCGGGTCGTTGCTGTAGACGCCGGAGTCTGCAGGGATCTTGACGGGGAGGGTTTGCGGGGCCCAGACTGGGGGTGAGCCTGCGGTTGTGTTAGCGGGATGGAGTTGGAATAGCTGGAGGGTATACCTGGGACGATAATGGTTTTGCGGTTCTTTGGGAGAAGGTTATAGGAGGTTAGTGGCGTGACTTGTTCCTGAGAAACGGAGCATGCTGGATCATGGTGGATGGAATCATGTTTGATGGTGGAGATAAGTGGGCCAGTTCCATGGAGGACGCTCTTCTTTTGAGGCATGACTATGAGGGATGTGTAGTATTGTGGTAAAAGCAGCAAACAAATATGTGAAATAAATCTGATGACGGTGTTGAGGAGTTTAGTTGGGAGATGCGAGTAAGGCTCTTATCTTCGGTGCGGAGAAATGCAATTGCCAAGACATATTGACTAAGGATATTCTGTGTGACCCGTGACGAAAGTTATGTGATTTCGCGAAGTACTGTCAGACAAAATCAAGACCTGAGTTACGCACTGGCCGCTTCGCTCGCACTCAGACGAAAGGCTTTAAATTTGTAAAGTTAAAAGATAGTAAGGAAGATAATCTAATTGGAGATGGCGCAACCATTTTTGTTTTGTTTGCATATGACACTCTTAAGCTCGAAAAGTCGGAGGGCAAAAAAGTTGTCTATTTGTGTATTTGCTCTGAAGGTACGGTGCTCAAAATCACGTGATAGTAAGGAGGTTTGGGTGCGGCTGCGAGTTTTGTTCTAACCACAAATCGTCCTATATATAAAATATGCATAAATAGGTCCTCTTTCACTTCCTAGACTCTAAATTACAGTATCTCTAATATTCAAAGTGTGGCTGTATAAAAGCGCTAGAAAACTCTGCTTTTCCACAGGTGGTCACCCAGAATTAGAGGTATCGTAAATCTGGGGTTGAGAGGTAAAATAGGGCATGGTTATGTACATTTGGTGTACAGGACACTTTGTAATCAGAGTAAAACTCATGGACTTAACTGGGCGATTGTGGGTGAGTTCAAGATATGCACTCGCCACACAAGCCGCAACCAGCCACAGACTTCAGACCAATAAAAATCGAATATTGCTGAGGTGGCGATGACGTGACTGACGATTGTGGGCTCAAAGCTGAAGTACCTTTGTGAAGCATTTTGATAGGTTGAAAATACGTCTTTTTACTAGTGGGGTTTTGCCGACTGATGAAAAATTTAGGTATAAAACTTTGTACAAACTATTTTACTCCGTACAGTACAAAGAATACTTAAATATGCGATGGTTTTATAAGTGTGCCTTTTGTATGCCCTTTCTACCCTGACTTTCCTCCTTGTGCCTTCCATGCATTTCATCACAATATCGTTAGATGATGAGGAATCCACCTCATGAAAATTCTCAGTCTCTATATCGGGCAGAGTAAAAGTTGGAAGCTCTTCAGTTCGCTATGAGATTATTGGACAGAACTGGCGAATCATTGAATGGTTCGCAATTCGTCGTCTGATCTCCCACTCCCATCTATCGGAATACTAGTTAGAATCAATTTTGCGCAAGGTCGTTCGGTGGCAGAAACCTACAAGAGCTACAAACGTCGTTTAGACACGGCTAGTGACCATCTTGCTCTTTCCCATGGTAGTGAATAAATAGGCAAACGAGTTACCATAAGTTACCCTAAGCGGAATTAACAAACACCAACTTTGTCTGCTTTTCCAAAGAGGGCTAAAGCACAAACTGCAGTTCCTGTCCAATTATTGGACAAGACTTCGAAGTTGTGCCAATGGTGATGTTTCTAAGGGTTTCCCAATAACAAAAGGAGGCATACAGAGACGTTCGCATCAAATTTCAGGAGAGAAGCTAATAGCACTTTCCCAACAACCTGGATATACAAGTCAAACATTAGTAATATCAATTCGACCGCAGGCTGTGGTGGCTGTGGCGGCACCGCCGATCAGCCGATGTAACTGACAGCTCAGCTGGTCGCGGTGACCCCGAGACCTGCCGCCACAGTGTCAGTAATCGGTGGTAACGAAGAGTACGAAATGGACTTACGAGATCCTAGAATTCTCCTGCTACTCAGGCGTGGGATGATTGTGTATAATCCGTCGTAACGGAACTCCACTTGATTTCATACAGCCCGTCGTATCGAAACTCTACGGGCGGTAAACGCCACAATACCTTCCCTCGCTTCCTCCAAAAAAATCTAGCTTTCCCTCGCGGCGGTACCACTCCCGCGAGGGATAGAAGCCACATCTTGTGGCACATGGTATTCCGTAGGCCAGTGCACTCTCTTCCTATCATCACACGGGATGAGGGTGGCACCGCTGATGCCACCAATGGGCGATGAACACCCTTGTAGCGTTCTGCAGCTTCTTCTAGAGAGATCAAGCCCTCTGTGGTTTGAGGTATGCAGTCCACATCTTGTGGCACAATGGTATTCCGTAGGCCAATACACTCGTCCTATCATCGCATGGGATGGGGGTGGCACCACGGATGCCACCTTTGGGCGATGAACGTCTTTATAGCGTTCCGCGGCTTCCTCAAGGGAAACCAGTCCCATCAATTTCCGCAAGGGATGGGATGCAGGAAGAGGTGGCATCAAGCCGACGCCACTCCTCGGCAGTTCTCACAACTTCTTCCAGCGAGATAAGACCCTCGCAGACGCAGACGGCGTTCAGTGATATTCCGTGGCCTGCCAGCGCACTCCTTCAAAAGGGTTCTGGGAGAAGATTTGACATGGCAGAGGCTGAGTCCGATGAACGATCCCAGCAACCTCTCAAACAGAAATGAAATTCATATCGCGGCGATCGTCCCGACTCATGGGAACGGTAGCCCATCTTGTAGTGCCTAGCGGCTTCCTCAAGAGAAATGAGATTCATATCGCGGCGATCGTCCCTGCGCATGGGAACGGTAGCCCATATTGTAGCGCCCAGCGGCTTCCTCAAGAGAAATAAAATCCATATTGCGGCGATCGTCGCTGCGCATGGGGACGTTAGCCCATCTTGTAGCGCCCAGCGGCTTCCTCAAGAGAATGAAGCTTATGTGGTGACCATCTCCCGCCTGAGAAACGGGGGATTAAGTCGCCAGAGAGGGAAAATAAAATCCGAAAATCAAAGGGGATTTGAGACTCTGAATAACAGAACTGAGATGCCCAAGTGTCTTGCGATGTGATCAGAGAAATCAAAGGAAGTTATGAAGGTAAAGCAGATGTGAACAGTGAAATGCAGAGAGAGAGGGAACAAGTTGGTTTAAGTGTTGAGCAGTGGGGTGGATAGAAGTTATCGGAATGATGATGGGAGTAATGAAGATGGATGAGAGAAGGGTGTTGGTTTTTGGTTGGACCGAGGTGGAGGGGTGCAGGATTGAATGGCAGTTAAACAACGGCACTTCAGAAAGGGGTACGCTCGAAAACCAGCTGAGCCATCAATTTTAAGAAAGAAGCTAGCGAGCGACAGGGAAATTTAGAAGGGAGTATGGGCAGGTGCAGTGATTGGTAGACGAAGACAATTAAATACTGTTCGCAGTAGAGACAGATGTAGGATAGTGTTCTTATTCCCAGATTCTGTCGACGCTCACAAGCTTTCTTATTAGAGGCGAAAGCTGGCATAGGAACGCAACGGGATGGTTTACCAGCGTACCAGCGAGGGCTAGACTTGCGATCGTTCCTGGATTTCTCGGCATTCGCAAAATCGCTGGAAATGAAAAGAAGCAACTAGAATATGAGCGCATTTTGAATTGTATCTAAGGTTATTAGCCGTCCAAGTGTTGTGGCCTCCATCCGAACTGGACTGATTCCACGCACGTTTCCTTATGGGATGACGTTATTCCGACCCTAACCCGTAGGCTGAGTTCCCCCACATGAGGGCTAATCCGCAGTCCAGCCACGTGGCCCACAGGGGAGTTTTGTTGCTTATTGAAGGAGCATTTCACCCTGTCTTGATTCCTCGCGTAAACTCCCTCTCCTTCCATAACAATCCGACAACGGACTAACCCATAGCTCGCAGCAGCAAACGGAAAAGAAAACCAAAGACCTACAGACGGAGAGAAGTAAAGCAGCCGGTAAATTGAAAGGCTTGAGAAACAAAGCAAGAAAAGCATACGAAGTTGAACCACACCAACTTTGAAACATAGCCTGAGCAGAAGAAGAAGCAGGTATCATGAGCGTTAACGAGGGCTAACGAGCCCAAATACCAAAACATCACCAGACAGGGGTCTGGATGCTGCGGCCGAGGAGGATTTTGATGCTTCTGAATCAACGAACGGGTTCTACGACTCAAACGAAACCGCGAGGTGAACTTGAGACCAATCATTTCACGGTTTCGTACTATCTTCCCACTATCTTCGTCGTAATTTTCGGCCTTACGTACAGGACTTGAAGGGTTCACCAGTTTACAACCCTCTTGCATTGGATTGTTTATTGGGCGACAAAGGGGAGAATTCCGATAGCAGAGCCATGCTTACTGCATTGGATCCAAGGCTTGAGAGATTACATGAGCTATCTTTCCACTCCTAGCTGATAAAGGTGGGCACGCTGAGAGACTTTACAAATATTCTATACTAACTCCGCGATAGTTAGGAGTGAACAATGTTGGGCAGTACCCATGTGCCCGGGAGATCATGCAGGCTGGCGAAGAACATAACAAGTCGCCGCATCATCAGTTTTCTATCCGAGCAAATAGCAGTGAGGACACAGAACCATTGCTAAAAGTTTCTCTACTAACGTTGTGATGGTTAGGAGTGCGCAATGACACCCCAGTCCCTTATTCTAGCGGCCTGTCGCCTACGCATTCAGCACCAAGTAAAACCTCCCCACACTTGAAATTTATTTTCAACGACTAATTTCTATAGATAACAACCTTGCTTTCGGTCGTGGCAACAAGATCCCTTCTCATGATCAGGAGAAGACCACCGAGCAGAAGGTTTAGCCGATCACGATTCTCAGGAGACCCATTGCCTTGGGTTCCGTACTAAGCACGGAATCATGGTATCCGGGCCCGAAGTCGTTGCAATCGTAATAACCGACTTTTGCCGTGGCCGCCGTCAACATCCACGACCGCCTCTTATCGCCGACGTGTAGCCGACAAACAATGCCGAGATTTGTCCCAGGGAGGCCCACAAGGTCAAAAAAAAGGCCAAATGGGGCCATCCCACTACTTAACACAAAACGGTGCCCTCATTAATGCTACCGTCATTAGCATGTCCATTGCCTAAATTATATTCGCTTTAAGTACCGGCATCCTTGTAATGCACGGGGCGAACAAACTCATTGAAAAAGCAGAAAAACAACCTTCGTTTCTAGCCCTCTTCATACCTCGCGACCGAAGGAGAATTCCTTAAAGGTAGAGAACAGACTTTTCCAGGTGGTGGTAGAAATTCCCTCCAAGAAGCCTTGGTCAATCCAAACGAATGGCCAGAGTAAAACCGGACACCCCAATGCTCAAGACAAGAAAAAAACTCACTACATTGTGTCCCTTTCGGTACTTCACTCTTTACATCTGCTCTAGGCTTTCGAATGTCGTTCGGCTGCTCTGATTACCCCTGTGTACGCTCGCGGAGATTGAGGAAATCCCGTATGTAGCCAAACAAGAGGCTAGACTTGGAAATCTTACTGCTCAACACAAAACCGACTACTTTCTCTTCACTCTTTACATCCGCTCTACCTTCAGAACATCCTTGTATATGCTCTCTTTCCCTGAAATATCTCAGACACACCATTGGTTCATCACTCCCAAACAACACCGCTGCAGTGAACTATTTATTCAACTCCAGTAAGGCGCCAAGGTCATCTACCAGGATATTGCGAAGTGTCTATGGTGGTGACACTGAGGAGACGATCAAATCCAACGAGAGACTCCGTCGAATTCCCGACATCTTAGCCGACCCTATCCATCCGCAAAATCCCCCTGACCTGGAAATAAAAACCGTGAAAGGGATGCAGGGGATGGCGGCCATGGCAGTATTTGATGCCAGGTGTCCTTCATGCTTGGAAGATTCTCGGATTATTATATTATACCTTTAGAAGATGCGGTGGAAGTGGGTAGTGCTGGTGAACATGGTATACGATCGTGATGGTGGCGGCGAGCAATGGCAGTTACAGCAGGAGAGATGCGTAGAAGAGGATTTTATGTGTAACCCTTCTTTACCTACCTTACTTATAGCTAGCTAACTTGGCTTTGTTCGAAGCATCCTTCCCCAGAACCATGTTGCTACTGCATACTCAAATCAGAGGCCACCCGCCTTTGCGAATCATGTGAGAAGTTGGAGGGTGAAGACTTACGCCAAAAATCGCGTCATTTCAAGAATAGTTTTCCTCCTCCCTTTTCGGTCTGGAAGGGAGAGGAGGAATAGCCCGACAGATGAAGCCAGGGAAGAGACGCGACATGGCCAGAAATTTCAGCAGTCTCGATGCCGTTGTTAACGTTTGGGTACTCGCAATCGTGGATAATTAAAGACCTTCCAGCCGCGACAACTTTCAAGAGCGTTACCGCCATAGCCACCGCTTCAACTTCTTCAATCAGCACAGAGTTCCCGGCTTGCCGTCAGAAACCGGCGGTCAGCACCCGAGATTACATCTTTCAAAGAATACTTCTCCTTCACCACTGTCATTCAAGATGGGCGGAAAAATCACCGAAGAAGCGGTGAAGTCGCCCTGATGGCGAAGAGACGCGACATGACTAGGAATTTCAGAGGTTTCAATGCTGTTGCCGACGTTGGAACTTGTCGAAAACGGGAAGGTTGGATGTGGTTATCACCAATGAAGCCGGGCAACATTCACGATCTCACTCAACGGTGTTGCATTACCGCCATCACTTCAGCTACTCCAACCGCACATCAGTAGCCTTCGCCGTCTATTCAAGGCACTTCAGTAGTCTTGATGCTGTTAACGTGTGTGAACTTGTGGGAATTAAGGGGTTATAGGCAAGTCACAATGCCTCGTAAAAAAGATCATTCACCAACATCACTTCAACCCTTCGAAAGCTTAGAGGGTGCCAGATTGCTTCTCTGGGTACCTTCAAGGACTACCATAGAAACGTGATTGCCGGAGAGTGCAAGTGGAAACTTGAGGGAAATCGGAGGATTGGTCCTCATCATCCATTCTGTTTACTTTCTGTACTTGTAGCGATTCTTTTCGGTCCTATTGCTACTGTTGTAAAATGGGGTCCAAATAGATGTTTTATATTAATTGGGTTTGGGGACGGTTACAATGGTTACTTTCTTGAGACGCCTTTTGCTTGTTTTCTTACTCTAGCTTCAAAATAATTTTTACGTCGTTTACTAAGTAAAATTGACTCTGAAATTCCTTCACTATCAATATGTTGCTGCTAGAGTTGCACTTTTTGTTTGAAAAACCGCTTCTGTGCGGTTTTGTATGATTTTGACCCAACAACCGCTTCGCAGCAGTTTATCTGCTATAACTAAATTCTACCAATATGCACGCGTGTGACGGGTTTCAGGTTCTAGTGGAGGTGGTATAACAAAACAGTCGCGATATTAGAGAATCCAATCTCGCTGGTAGTCTCTGCCTACCACTGGGATTGATGTAGCGGTCCAGGCATGTACCTCTTAGTCGCCATTTATGGTAATTCTTGCTGCGGTGAGAGTATCTAGCAGATCTTTAAGTACGTACCTAAGTAAGTACTTAGTGAAGCGTTTTCTGATAACGTATCTCAAAAAAAACCGCTTCCAGCTCTCGTTCCCAGATTTTCTCGTCGCTTGCAAGTGTCAGACGGCTGGTTTTCGAGTACACGCAACCATCTCACACTCGTTCGATTCCTAACCAATTTTCTGACACTCTCCCCTCCCCCTAATCTTGGTCAGACGCTTCTCCACAGCAACTTATTGGGTGAGCGTCTAATCGATGCACAAGTCATCTTGGGCATGTAGACATCATCACATCAACACTTCAAATTCAACTCCATTGGCATAGAAAAATGCACAACATGCCGGCATTTCTGCCGTCGACTAACCCAGAGGACAACTGAATCACCATCAGACAACACCGCTTCAAAACCACGCAACCCGAATTATGGATCACGAGCATATTCCAGCCCCTCCTTCACACAAATCTTCAAGCGGGTGCTTCAAGCCTTTCAGCCTTTGGTTTCCAGAAGCCGTCATGACATGCTTGACATGTTCATCGCCGCGACCTTTTTCGCCAAATCGATTGTGACTATCTTTCTTCCATCTCAGAATAAAGTCAACCAAGTTAATGGTCGTCGGTTTCGAGGCCTACTTTACTATCGCATTCACTGAGAACAAGACCTGAACGGAACTTGGAAGTTATCGGTTCTACACCCAACTGTTTCATTTCGCTCGAAAAGTGCTACGAGCAGATCGATTTCTGTTATGATCAGGGCTGGCAAAAATGGCTACTTCACAAACCGGATGCGTTGGCGTATACCAAAGCCAAAGTGATCGAGCGTTCCGTCGCACAAATCATTAAGCAGGCATTCAGCCTTTGTTCTTGGGTATCTTATGTGGGGTTCTTTAATTGTTTGTTTTTGATGGTTAGTTGCCACCTCTTCCGCTTTGTGAATGATCTAACAAAGTATTCAGGTTCCAACACCAAGCACTCGCACTGGCTATAATTTACGGAACCGCAATGGTGTTGCCATATGCATTTCCAGCCAGCCTAACCGCAATTGAGGATAGCCAGATAGCTGGCTGTGAATGTATAATTGAAGGCAGTGATGCCTTGCTCACCCTATCACCTACCCAATGTCTTCAATTTTCCCCAAAACCTCAACTGCTGAATCTAGCAACACCAACAAACCAAGTACGAGGGGTTCGATCTACCAGATCTTAACCCCTTGACCCTAGAACTCGTGAGCTTTCCAGAGCTCGAGGACCCCCAAATCAGGATCAAAACCGAGCTAGAGTTGACCTAACTTACGCGCGCAACAGCTCCCGCTCCTTCCGCCGAAAGACGCAGTAGTTGTTCTCGAAAAACATGTGGGCACAACTAAAGGTCCAATTTGAAGTTTCGAGGGCAATCATGGGATAGAATCCTTTATTTGGGTAGTTAGTTGGTACCTCTTTTCCTATTGTTCTAACAACGCGTTAACGTCTTCAAGATATTACCGAATAGAAAGTCATCATTATACTATCCCACCAACAGCGCTCTCGTGCACATGGTTGTACGAGCTTAAGTACAAATAAGTCAATATGGAGAGTTCTTCAGCAGATGGAAATAACCCAGTGGCTCTGAGCATGTAATTGAAAGTAGTGTACAATGAAACCTATATACAAACGTATCACTCTTATTGCAAGCTACGGTCTTCTGACCAGTAGTGAAAACATATTCCGTCCCCTCCATCCTCCATGGTTAGTTGTTACCTCTTTCCTTTCCGATTCTTGGTCTGACAAATTAATGCCTTCAAGATATTATTACCGAAAACAACGCCAACGATGCTCTCCCACACATGGTTGTACGACCCAAAATACCCAGACAAATATAGAGAGAACGCGGTTTCACAGTGCAGCAAATTGGTTTGTGGTAGTGTTCGTAAGGTTAGTTGCCATCCTTTTTAATTTTCCTAATCTTATTCTAACAATGTTATGAGATACCTATCATCACCGACTACAACTCCACAACTTTCTCGAGAACTAGGCTATACAAGTCTAAGTGTACTGCATAGGCAAATATAGAGCGAGTGCTGCTTCACAGTACTAGTGTAGTAGATGGGGTCTACTGCTAAGTTGGACGGTTTTCGTGGGAGAGGATATGGTTGTAGTGATGGCAGAGGGAGGCAGGGGAACGAGTTTACAGAATTCGCAGTTCCTATGCTATGTAACGTTAATGTAGGGAGGTCTTTTGCCCAAGATCACGTGATTACTTACATTATTCATATAAGCATATGGAATGTGTCTTTTTCGATTCTTATTGGTCAGAATTCTGTGGCTGAGTGGCTGAGTGGCTGACAGTGGCAAGTATAAACCACAAGAACTCAAATTAAAAACAACCCACTAATTTAAGTCTGCAAGTTGCACTCTGACGGCAAGGTGTGATATATATGAAATGTATATAACTCTACCTGCTTTCACATTCCAGGTTGACATTCACGATATTTTCAATATTGGGTGAGTAGTTGTGGATTAATATCTTTATTGTAATGTTTTTTTACAGTAGTATGAGGAGATTTTGCAATGGAGTAAATTGGCAACTGCAAAGTGAAATACGATCTATTTATGGATGTTTCATCCCTAGAACATGTTGTGATCAGAGCAAAACTTGGTGACATCATTGCATTTCAAATAATTCAAATAGCTGTACAGAAAGCTTCTTTTCAACTGACAATAATTGCTCTGGCCATAAAAATAGTACCAACTTACAGAGACTTGAATACATATACTAGTGGGCTTGGAACCTGTACAGTGGGTATACTGTTGAAGATGGAGTTGAGTCTAAACAGGGTAGTAGAAACATCCAGATGTTATCTCCATTGCTTATATCAGCACGGAAAGCCAGCAGGGGGATGGTAGTGCACAGGCATAACTGAGGTGGACTGGGTGATGGCAAGTGTATATATTTTGAAGACTCTGGAGTAGATAGATACACTGAAAAAATGACATTATTTAATGCATAACCCATAGAAAAGCCGTTTCTGAAATTGAAATCCATAGTATATATGAGGAATGGCAGTAAGAGCTCCTTTCAACCTGTGCATTAACTATATTACTATGATATGCAAAAAATTTTGTCTGCTTGATACTCTACATTATGGTGCATTCCACAATACAGCCGAATACACTGCAATGCATACCTCCAAGTAAGCTCTCAAGATGTGCATAAGTACATACTCCAGTACGATCTCAAATAAGTTTCCAATTTCACTGAAACACACATTCTGAGCCTGCTTGACTCTATGCTACCAGGTAAGCACTCGAGGAGCATCCACGTACACTTCAAGTATGGTCCCAGGTATATCTCCAAGGACATTCTCAAGTACATTTCGGAGCATACTCTCAACAATGCTCCTGCTTGCACATGATGGTATACACACAGCCATATATACTCCTATGTAGGCTCTCAAGATGCTCTCAAGCATACTTCCAAGCATGTTCTCAAAGATGTTCCCAATTGCATTACATGATACACTCCCAGACTGCTTGGCTCTATGCTTCCATGTTGACTCTCACGAGGCAAGTCACACCCAATTTCAGCTGAGTATATGCTTCTATACATGCTTCTTGGTATTTGATCGAGAGACTAGCAGAGTTGCAGGCACCAGGCACCAGGAGGCAGATGATGAGTAGTGAGTAGTGGGTGGCATATCATGGCAGAAATCATAATGTCAATCATTATTAAAGTGTGAACCATATCTTGATTGTACCCACCACAATGAGATCTCACAATGCCTCATAGTTATGGTATTGACAATCACAATTTTAGATTCTACAGAAAAAGTAGAAAATTGAATTGTGGGAGTCAGATTTTCTGGCAAAATCTGCTGCCTGCAGTCTACAGATTGTAGGTGTATATAGGCTCATAATTCATTCAGTCCAGGGCTGATAGCCTGATAGTGATGATGACAATGGTATAATCGCCATGGTGATGATAGCGATGATGATAGTGTTGGTGATGGTGATCATAGTACCAGAAGCGCTCAGACAAGTAGATTCAGTTTGTCAACATTCGTGTCATACTTTCCAACAACTCAGCGATTTTCATCGGCTCTATGGATCACGAGATAAAGTAAACTCCTCCCGGAGTATGCCGCTCTTAGCTGCAGCTCTCAAGCATTGCGTGGTCGTGCGGATATCAAGCAGGCTCTGAACTAGGCTATCAATCAGGCTTACAAGCAGGATATCAAGCATGCTTCAGAGTAGGCTCTGATAAGATATTAAAGTAACAGCAAGCTCTCCAGACTCCAGTGGACTCCGTACTGCTATAACAGCCATGTAGTTAATGCAGGTGTATATCCATCTCTGGCCACCAGTCTGATATAGTTTCACAGGCACAGGTGCACACCTCAGTGAATGGACTGTAGATGACGATAGACTGCACATTGTGCAGAGGTCCATGGGAAGCTTGCTATCAGTTGTGTATGTATGCAGGTACACATAGTGCAGGCTATAGTCAATTTGTACTTTTGCTGATGTATTATTTTACCACACAATGAAATACACAATGTATTCTTTCCAGCTCTTGGTTACATGTACTCATGTTGAGCTTTTATTGATCAATGCAATATGCGTGGTTCCTCAAGGCTGCGTATTCTGTCAAATCCTGTCACCATATTCTTATGCTCCTCGAGCTAGAGCTCCTCCCTCCAGAATTCACTTACAACACTGCAAGATGTATGGTGGAATGCTGAAGATAGGCCTTCAGCCTTCTTGATCCACTGATTCACCACAAAAAATCATACAGTATATCAGTGGCAGTCGAGTGAGTCATACAGCCTCACTCCTTTTGCTTCTGTGGTCTTGATTCCTTTCTCCATTCCTCTTCTCCACCACAATGTTCCTCAACAGAAACAACCAACAGAGTGGCTGGATAGTCTATTAAGTAAAATATTCACCTGGATACAGATAGTCATTGATGTGGAGGGTGGCATGGCACCATATATGTGGTATTTGGTAGAGAGACCAGGTGGTGCATTCAACTTTTTTCCTTTACACAAATCAAGTCATGTCACTAGATTATCTTTATATATTCTAGCACAGCAAAATGGCTGCCAGGACTTGATATCATATCTGGAAGAGTGCCCAACCTTTCGTACCCTCCAAGCACTTGACAGCCAGGGGTAAGGTATTCCTGGGAGTTGAGCTGCAGATGATCTATCTCGGTACCTCCAAAGGGCGGCGAAGCCGCCACCGTAACTTGTACTTAAGTATCTACGAGTCTCCTTTTCTCTTTCTTTTGATCTTTGCATGTACCAGTACACGAGACAATCGACGAGCTTCCGCCCCAATGCTACACGCACACATACGTGGCAACAGTATACTGGGTCTTTTGTTTCGTACTGGACGAGGTGTAGTAGTTAGTCGTCGGGCCACGGGGCAAATGCACTTCGCCTCTCAACACCCAGCTGACTCCGCAGCCAGGCCATGGAGGTTCTGAATCTTTCCAGCCCCAGATAGATTGGAGGATCGAAACAAACTGTGAGTGATTGTGCATATAAAATAAATTATAAAATTCATATTCGTCAGTCAGATAATTCAGAATGGAACAAATCCTGCAACACTACTATGCATACTCAAATACTTCTCTGCTGACGCCTTGCTTGAATCAACGTTTTGGTGAGGTATGATTAGCCGAGTGACTGCGGATGATGGAGGTAAGTTTGTCAGAGTGCCCATATGCAGTTTCTGAGAGTCTAGACTCTCGCCTCTCTCGATTGTCCATGATGGCTCGCCAAACAGCTTTACTGCATACACGTGATACATGCTGAACGTTGACTGTCTCGCTTGCGATGCAGTTGTGGACTATCATTGCTATGAGGACAACGCCGTTCAAAAGAAAGAGCTGCGAACATATATTGGAATATTGACTATGGGAGTGGGCAACGCTGATTCAGACGATAAACGCATTCCTGTAGCTTGGTCCTCTACTTCAGCTGTAATACCAGCATACACTGCAAGCAAACAGTAAGTTGATGTACATGCAAGCGGTCATAAATATCTTTAAACACCATAGAATTAGTCGTCGTTTTCTCTCCATCTTTCTCATATCCAACAAGCAGATGTACATACACATGCACACGTAAAGGAATGTAAGCCGTAATGTAATACACCCCCCCAGTTCCTTTCAAACATCGACGCATGGTTCCATCACGATCAATTCATTCAAACGCCGCCATTTCAGTTCATCATTCTGCTGCATTCCAGCATATAGCTAAGCAAGTGTAAAGCAACACCTAAAGGAATGCAAGCAATAATGTACTTTACACCTTCATTTCCTTCAAATACCAACACGGGGCTCCACCTTGCACATTTCAGCAACCAAGCGCGAGAAATGGGAGCTCGGCGAGCTCGATAACCAGTGGAATTGCACGAGTAGGAACTGGTTCTAAACCACCAGATTCAGCGATAGAAACCTCTTAGGCCTATAGAGGAGAATTTTCCGTAACCGACTTCATCGTGGACATGGCTAACACACTCCAGTATAAATGAGTCAGAACTGGTTTTATTCCGCCATATCCAGTTCTGGTAGCATCTGAGGCCTCCAAAGTAGCTGTTTTGTTCTATTTTTTTCTCTGCAGGTTTGTTGGGTTATTTCTCGGTTTGTTAAACCATAGGAAGAAGTCCAAGTATGTGGGGAGATCGTTCAGAATTTGGTGCTAACTGCTTATGTGTACCACATATCAGCATAACACCAACAGCGTGTTTTGAAATCAAATGGAAGGAAAACCTAAGTGCCATACATAATCCTTGGAAACCGATGAGCTGGCGGCGGTAACAGAACAAGTAGGTACAAATACCAAGATCAGACATCTCGAAGGTGGCAAAATCACCTTCTTGACCCCAAGGAACGCGTGGTAATGACCATCATGGTTCACAGCCGAAGATGCCTGAACAACATTAACTTCTCTGAAGTAATAAAGGATTAAATGTTCTATCAACTGGTATGAAGCACCTTTTCCGGTTGAGGATCTAATAGAGGAGATCCCCTCTATCACACAGGGGTATAGGGTAGATCTTCAAAAGATCTTTCAAAGCATAGGGAGTAAACCAAATGGTGTAAAGCAATAGGGAACAGAGCAAAGGGAGAATCGCTTGCCTGCTAGGTGGCCGAATCTTTTATATATGTTGCGAGATTCGAGTTGTCGAGATGGATGATCAGCAACTAAATACCAGAGAAAGAGTAACGAAAGTTTGTGTGGAAGGATGAGATGGGAGATGCTGCGGTGGTGGATGGATGGATTTCCTGGTGGAATTTGCTTAAGTACTGAGGTTAAAGCCAGCTTTGGCTCAGAACTTGCAGGTTCGGAAGATACCGAAGCCCCAAAGCCATTTTTTACGCCCACGTGAAGTAGCGCTAGTACCACCTGAAGGCTCGAACCTCACGACACATGCAAGCAAGTGAGTTTATGAGACATCACCAGAGAGGCAGAGCTGATGCTGACTGAATTCGAGAGCTTCACTGACAGAACAGACTTAGAGACAGCGTTCCAAAGCCCCGAAATTCTACTTGCGAGGGAGTCAATGCGTATGTGAGCGCACAATGACTACTGACAACGGTGAGCTTATTATTAGAGTCTGGATGTTCACCTATATCTCGCAGAGATTCACTCAAGACATCCGTTATTGACGGAAGGTCTTTACCTCTCGATGGTTTCTACTCATCCGTCCTCCCAAATCTAGAAGAGACAGAGCTAACTTAAACTTTGTCGAACTGAGCTCTAACAACAGAAACCCCCCGGAGCCGGAGAATATTCTATTCACAGCGGTGCCTCCAGAGGGTCGGTCTCCCATAAGCGCGAGGACACCAGCCGAATTTAAATGCCATAGAAAACCTAAACCTAAATGTCCCAACTGTTCTCACGGAATTTTTCACCTCGCTACGGCATAACCACGAAACAAAGAGGGTTCAAAGATTATAGCGGTACGTCTTGAATGTTTCCGGCCGGGTATCTGCATTTCCAAAGTTCAAAATTTGACGTGTTTTGCAAAGTTACGAATGCTCAAAGCTTAGGATGCGGCTCAGTGTTTATAATCCAACATTATCTTTCAAAAACTCTCAGAAGTAGGATGGTTAGAACGGTTAGATTCGTACGGGAAACTGTCCAGCGACAGCAGAGGTGGCTGGGAAGAAATAAAAGGGGGATGGTCCCGGACAAGCCTTCATATACAAAACCCAGAACGAAGCCTGCCTTCATCGGCATGAGGGGCTGGGGCCATTCGACCCGCGGCTATTAGAAGCGAAGCAGCTATGGGGACAAATGGATTGGAATAGGGAAAGACGAGTACTGGTTCATCAAGGAACACAGGGATATGTAGTTATATATCTTACTTATGAAGTATCGTGAAGATATTGGGGTTCAAATTTATTGTTGCATGAACCTGACCGAGCTGAGCTTCAGCTGAGCTGATGTCAAGGCACACAGCCGGTAGGGCATAAGGCACCCAACTACCTTGTATATATCTCGAGTCTTTCTCCTGCTCTCCAGTCTCTGTATCTTAAGTCTATTCGCACGGTTCTCCCCATACATATTTCAACATTTATCAAATGGGCATACATGAGTGAGAAATAGTGAATCCTCGGAAGATATCGATGCGTATAATAATGAACTCTATAATTAATATGCCTTGAATTCAAAGGAATATAACAAAGGTCCAGTATCGAGTTGAAGAAGCCTTAATTGATCAAGCAACTATTTGAACCCCGATTTGAAAACGCGTACATGAGAAACAAAAGGTTTTAGTTACAGTACAGAGCCATATAAGCCATATGCCATCCCGGAACATACGTACCCAAAATACGGCCAATGATAATCACTTATAAGTAACCTTCCAACCAAAACAAATCTCACCGCCTAAACTACCAAAGTTGGCGCGGTTATTTCTCACGTGCCAAAGACTGAAGCGCTTCAATCTTCCCACCATCCAAGTACTCAACACACCTGAGTTGAGGCCCCACAAGCATCTCCGCCTTGATTCCCCCAAACTCCGCCTCCATTCCACGCCCCCACCACATCAACACAGCCGCCGTCAGTTCCACTTTGTCAAGGCCAACATACCGCTCGTAACCATCTCTCACAAACCACGCAAACCCCTCACCTCTATCGACCCACGAAAACTCATCCATAGTTTTGGCGCCAAACATAGCCAAGAGCATCTCGTCCGTAATGTAATGCACGGACACCAGCTTGTAGAAGTATTCGAATCTGCTCTGAGCCGTGGTAAGGCGCGGGACAAGTCCTGAAGGTGAATTCTCCCAGCGGAATTCTTGAATACATGCGCGCTGGCCGAAGGCGGAGATATTTGCAATCGAAGTCTCGATTACGCGTGTGTAGGTGTCGAGGTCACCAACGCGGTAGGCGCTCGGGTTGATAGAGATGACATGTACCTCCCGGGGCGTCGCGAGGTAGGTGATGAACGTGCCGTCATTGTAGCGATCGCGTGGCTGCGGAGCAGGAGTCTCGCCAGCTCCAGGAGCCGCAGTAGTCGTGGAAGGACCCGTGGGGGGAGGAGCGTGCGAGGGAGCTAAGGGTGGCCCCATACAAGAAGGGGCGGCGTCATTGGCGTTGCGTCGTTGAAAGGCCTTCGGTTTCTTGTAGGGTGGAGGTTTGGGGATGTCAGGGATTTCGAAGGCAATCTTGGTGCTGCCCTTGATTCGTTTTCTGTTGGTGGCAGTACTAAGAGCAAAACGGACCTGCTTCTTCTGCTTCTTGTGGTAGTTAGAACAGTAGTAGAATGGGGGGTTACTAAGACACGTTAGGGAGGCCTGGAGTAATACCATTTGGGCAGCCGGCGTCATGATGGGTGATAGATGAGGAGCTTTCGATAGAGGACAAAGAGAGGACAAAGAGAAGGGGAGGGGGAGGGGGAGAAGTTGCGAGAGCTGTACAATTGAAAGCCAGTTCCAAGCACTTTTGAACCCTGAATATCATTGTAAATCAAGAAAACAGTAAGAACCTTTCTCCAAAATGGGTTCAATGAAAGTTGAGGGAAGTGCTCGCGGCGGGGGTACAAACTTGAGTAAATACCAAAGACAGTATAAGACTCCAGGCATAGGCATGCAAAGAAATCTGTAAAACGAAAAGAGAAAGCAATCACCTTCGTTTGACGAAGGAAACAAAGAAACATCTGCAGCAAGTTGAGCATGAGCTCAAAGAGAACCGTGCCGCCGTAGTTTTGTACAGCCGTTCCACTGCAGCAACGCTGCTCCCGGGTTTCCGCTACACTAACAGATATAATGCTTGAGCTGCTTTTCATGTTGGCGTTTTGTGCTTCTGACGTATGGCTCAACCTCGCTTAGCTCTTGGTCCATAATAAATCTCCCAAAGACGTATCGTTCTTACATGCTGACCTGTTCATTCCGTCGTGATCTTTCAATATTCCTTGACACTCTTGAAACCAATTTCTTGCCCCCACATATACTCATATACCAGCCACTTCTTTTCACCTCCAGCAAGCGCGAGCTTGCGAACGAAACATTCTAAAAACGAGAGCAACCCCTAACATCAATTTGTACGTTACAATATCCATAAATCGTTTCTATCTAGGAATCCTCTTACTAAATGACCACCCACTGGAAAGAATTGCTAGTGTATACTCCCCAAAAATTAATCTGGCTCTGCCAGACGCCCGTGAAACACCGTGCAGTAAGTATTGACTCCGTCTCCTATTTCCTCCGTCCATTGTGGGATTAAATTGACGGAATTTGCTTGAACAGGGGCTAGCTACTGACGTCAATCCCAGAAGAAGACTTTCGGCGGTTTCGGAACTTATCGTCGAGATTACAGGCTTTTGTGTATCCGCGCAATGGTAATGGAAAGTTCATGGCATTGTTCGTTTGACAACTCAGCTAACGTCCGTCTCAACTATAGATCATTACGTAGCTCCGCAAGGCTGATATTTACATTCGCAACTTACACCAAGGCGATCTCTGAGTACTCATATGAACAGCGTGTGGTCTGCCATATTATGGAGAAACCCAAATTTCAACAGTACAGGAATCTCTGTCATTAATGCATTTGGCTGAGGAGCGGCTATGAGGACATTACTGCCCTTTATTCTCTACTGGGTTAAGACGCATTAGTTGACTGAATCATCATCGGTCCACGTCACTTCCATTTCAGAGCATGTCGATCGAGGTTGGGATAGAAGGAAATGAGGACTATTCTGGACAATGACGATGTTCTTCTCGGTTTCTCTCACTTCTCCCGGCTATTGCCTTTTGCCGTTCGAAGCAGTAACTCCCTTCAGTTGAGAAATTAAGCTGAGCTTCGTCCTCAGTTTCAATTATTCAACCTGAAGAAAGACGATTGTCGGGGCGTGCTACCTCCCCACTCGAGCGAAGGCCATACCAAAATGTCTCGAATATGAAGGGACGAGCCGTGTGCGAGTATAGACGTAAGGTACAGAGAGATGAGAAGGAGAAAGACTCGAAATATATACCGGTGCCTTACCATCAGCCCTGATTACAGTGGGCTTGTATCAGGATCAGGTCTGTACCAGTCTCAGATCTTATACATATATCATCAAATGTCTCTGGATCAACTGCAATCAACAATGTACGATCTTTCAGCAACGTCCATCTCCGTGTGAAGTTTCTTTGACGATATGATGGGATTGTTTCGTTATTATGATGTACCCTTTACAAGCTCTTGCACGGCATGAACCAATGGCGATGAATTGATGGAGGCCCTTCAACAGCTCCTCCAAGAGGGGTCCCGAGAATCACGCTAGTAGAAGGAGTCACATCCAGTACTTGAGGCTCAGACGGGTGTTATCCAGACATCCAGCGGCTTAACGGTGGGCAGCAAAAGTAATCACCAGCATCTCATGAAGTATTATTTCGGTTTTACTTCGGCTATTCGACCTGGATAACCAGTGTTCCTAAGCGGCCCGGCCGCAATATCTGAAGCCTGCCTTGGCGGCGACTAGGCTCGACTTCATGCAGACTGGCCGGGCCTGGCCGCTTAGGAGCACAGTGGATAACAAGATTATTAAGATGCGTATTACATGCTCTTAAAGTATCGCTGTTCCAGCCGAGGGTCCTACTCCTTCCCACTTCTTGGTAAGGATGTTGAGGCATCATCACGATTTTTCAACCGCCTTCAAAGCTCCTATAACACAAAGTTTTTTTCAAGCATCATGCTTCTGATGTCAAAGTAGACACAGCCTATCAGGTCCTAAAACGACGGCGTGGAACGAACTTGTACGTTTGAAACACCCATTGAAGGTTAGGATGTTTTCTAACGCCTACGGATCAAGGACCTCAATATACTGCCTCTCTGGACATTGAAAAAAACGTGCAGTGCAAAGAACAGAGGTCAAGAGGTTCAGCAGTTGATTGCCCGCAACCGTTTCCTTGGTTAAGGTGTAGTTTTTTAAACTAAAATTATACCTTTTCCGGAGAAGATACACCAGCGGTATTCCAAGAGCATTGGCTGTAATACTACCCTTGCATCAAATATTACTCCTATCTAATTTGTAAGCCAAGAAGCTCACATCGAAAAAGCAGAGAAAGCCCGGAGAGCTATGGGCTTCTTACAAGAAGCCTACAAACACGTAGATATTTCGAACCTTGGTCGTGGCTTAGCTGGTGCAATTGGCGGCGATACAACTATGAGATCGTATTAATAATTGTAAGTCTTTGCTACTTTCCCCGGGTCTTTTGATTGGCCTGGCTAATAATTGATGGCTTCTAGTCTGGATATTGTTCCCTCTCTTGCAACAACAGCAGCATCTGATGGTCCGGAGCCGATCGAAGATTTGATCAAAATTCTAATATTAATATCCCGGTTTCTTGATTCTTTTTGCTCATCTCTTCAACAGAGGAGAATAGGGTTACCTGTATTACACGAGAGGGAGATGAATGAATTCCTACAGTGGTGTTACGTCCACGCAAGTAAGCACAGCCTAAAAGTGACTGTTACGTAAGAGTCACCTTCACCTCGCTGATTAGAGTTTGTACAGAATAGTTGCACGTGTCTACAGACCACCAAGCCGGACCTGTATGGGTACAATTCTTAACGACGGGATTCATCCGAAACTACTGCCTTGAACGTTCCAACAAATTTCGGGAGTGCAAAAGTATTGTTTAATTCTTGCTTTTCACTATTATTTTACAAATGGGGAGGCGGGGCACGTCATGAACATCGAGAAACTAGCACCCCCGCCCAATACATTGGACGCATCCAAATGGTTTGTACACTTACCAGAAAAACTGCATAATTTGAAGTGTGCTAACTCTTGAAAGTGGATGCACAGAAGTACTACTTAGATGTAGGAGGGACGATCTTTTCTGCATTGCATACGAGGCGATCGCTCCTGAACTCAAACTCACAAATCAATCCCTCTCCGTTCCAAGGAACCATCAGGTTACATTGTCACCCAAGATGGGTCATCCGATGGAACCACGGTTGGTGCACGTGAGGGGCAAAGCAGGAGGTCGGTCCTAAGACTAGGAGATTTCCTGCTTCAAAGCCCACAGATAAACCCACCGCCCTTTCCAGCCGTCGTACCGGTTGCCTCGTAGCCCACGATGGCGACATCCAACGAAGCGCTTGTCGGTGAGAGGTTGAACTTGAGGATGATCGGTTGGTCTTAGGCGATCCCCTGTACTCCAGCCCGCAGACCAATTCATTGCCTTTCCAACCATCGTACCAACTACCTCTAGCCCAAGATGGCCATATCTTGTGGAACCGCTTGTAGGTGAGGAGTTGAATATGAGGTCACCGTTCAGGTTTAAGTGTTAGGAAAAAGATTGATGGTGTCGATGATTGTGCTTCGAAAGTCAAACTAAGGGGTATACGGAGATAGGGGTTTGCAAGAACTGGGAGGTGTAAGGGACTAGAGAGACGATTCAGTCTCGAAAGATAGCGTTCTGTTTACAAAAACCCGAGTCCTGTAGAGTGGGTGCGTGATTATCGAGAGATGAACAAGTGGGTAAAAAGGCAAGAAAGAACAGCTCTAGGTGGGAGTATGTCTTGTGATTCTTCTTTCTACTTTTGTTTCTTCGGGTTAGGTAGGTGGTACTATGTTTCATACATATCCGTATATTCAAATTCATTCTTCCACTCTCATTATCTTAGCTGCTTTCGTGCCTAGACCTTTTGCCTCGCTTGCTTCACCGCAAGTGAAGTCGAAAAGTCTAATATATGTATACGAGAGCTGTTACACCTTCCAGATCACTTTTTCGTAGCTCCAAGGCTAAAAACTGAGTGATGTTCCATGACCTCGGACATCTCATGCGTATGCTAGCTTACAACCACTATCGAAACCTCACATGATCGGTATTCTAAGCTGCCCAGGCTCGTAATTAATCTACTCGGGGCGTACAAACCTTGTTCCTCGCGTAGGATTGGTCGGGCCGAGCTACTAACGTTGTGTAACGTCACATCACCGTATTTGCCACCAGGTGCGCAGGTACAAAAAAGCAACAAATTAGAAATACCCAGGAGCTATCGTGTAGTCGCGTGGTTGTTGCATTGTCTCAAGGGTTGGTACTGAAATTGAATACGAGATTTTCGGAAGTGCTAGGGACCAAACTCCCTTTCCAGCTAACGTTATACTACATAAACCCCGAGAGATCGCCATTGTCTTCCATCGTCACCCTTCTCACTGCACCTCAATCCAGTCTTTCGTTGAAACAATGCAGCTCACCCAACTCTCCGCACTCCTCTTCCTACTTCCCCTAACCCTTGCCGCGGCAGCGCCAAAATGCTTCGTCATCCTCCCCCTGATCTACACCCTCGACTACCCCTTCACCCTCGTTGTTCAAAACAACACGCGCGGGGACATCCACAACCATGCGGTCAACTACATCCCCCTCGGCACTCCCGGGGAGTACCGTTCCGTGATTGCCCCGCTCGGTACTCCGCACAAGCTTAACATCACCGATTCACTCCTGACCTTCTCGGGGGAAAAGTTCACGGCGTATCTGCGGGTGCCGATAAAGACAGTGTATAGACAGGTGACATTTGTGACCAGCCCTAATGATGCGTTAGAGGTTGTGGCGACGTATGGATGCGATGAGAAAGGACGGCAACAGATGGAACTGAGTCCGTATGTGGACGAAGGGCCGGCGTTGAGTATGTATAAGTGCTGAGGGAGGAGAAGAGAGCGTCGACTGACGAGAATAGGTTTCTGTGTGGCAAAGGACTTTTTTAATGGTGAACTCGGACTGTATGTCAAGGAGAGCGAGGAGAATGGTAAGAATACCCGACGATAGGATGGTAGATGAGTGCTGACGTGGAAGCAGTGCCTACTTGTGTCGAGGTTAAGGTTGCGGTTAGGAGGGCGTAATCTAGATACCCGAGAAGTAGAGACAAGAGTGAGGAAGGCGGACGGTGAAGAGAGTTGATATGGGGGGCAGCTTGATCGACTGAAGCTGTTGCTATTGTTCCTAGCCACGTAGTATGTAGTTATTTTTGACGAAGGGCTGTCTATTGGGTCAGTGTTGCGTTAATCTGGCGCTGTGAAATATGAAGGGTGCTCTTACTTTGTCCGGGACTTGTGATAAGCAATGGGCTAACAGCGAGATCTCGATATAATCTAATCTTATCGAAGCCATCTAATCAGACAAGGATGTCCGGAGACTTAAAAATCCGGAGAGTAGCATAATCGAATTTTTTACCGTAGTATATCCAGCTTTCTGTTGACGGAAATACTGGGCATCTGCCTAAGATCATCGACGGATATCATGTGATTGCTTGGCTATTACGTGGGTTGCTATTTATAGTATAGTATACTAGACATCGTGTCTTTTAGTTTTCTCCTTTTCTCTTCTCTTTAGAACTTAGACGGTTGACGAGTTTTCCACGCCCACCACAACGCGTGCATGTCAACACTTCCATCTTCACATTATTAATATCTTCTAATACAACTATTGCCTTAGGTCTCCTTTGTAAAACGCGATGCCTTAAGAGTTTATTATCCATGACACCCTTACGCGTGTCAGCCTGACATTTCCTAAACAAAACGTTACAGTCAACGGAATGGTTACGGACTCAGCCAGTGCCTTCACTAGAGTCGGTAATACAGTCAGCCGAGAGCACCTCTTGCCTGAAACTCTCTCCTGCTAGTACTCTGAAGTAAATTAAGAGCAATTTTTTTGGTAACACTAAAAGGCCGTTTGACTTTTCTCATGCTCAGCCTCCTGTGGCTAAGCACAAAACCGTTTGACATTTCTAGTTCAATAAAAAACATCCTATGATCTCATCAGAACCAGTACCCATTCAAACAGCGGAAGGAGATACACTATAACTCGTTATCCGTACACATTTCTAGCTCGCCTAACGTTTCGTTAGAGTCTAAATTAGTGATTTCCATTTTTCTCAAATGCTCCGTGTACAACGTGATCATTTTGGTCAGATATAGATCCCTGGTACTATGGCAGACATACGGCAAGCTTCTTTTCTTTGGTGTTTGTTTTATTGCCTCTACTACTCATTTTCTTCAAGAGCTGTTGGCCGATGGGATCTGTGGTCGATTTCTATCTTCTGAGGCGTGTGGCTCGGCGAGTCAGACGTAGGACTTTGTCCTTCTCCGTTTGGCTTAGTTTAAGGTAGTTTAGAATGTTAAGAGACTACATTTAAGGAAAAGGATCCCACGAGAAAAGAACCCATGAACGAAACCACTATAGCAGGTCATTCAATTGGGACAGTTCAGTACCTCAGAATACCACGAACCTTGAAAACCAGCATTAACATCATACTATCAATTATAAAAGCAAGGCATCGATCATACACCAGCGTCTATGACTCCATCTTGAACCTGACGGGGTCGAAGCTCGCATCCAACTCCTCCTCTTTCAACTAACTAAGTTTCGACAATATTTTCGAGCGCTAATTCGAAATGACAAGCTTCCACTTTGTTGTTGTTGTTTATTCATACTGTGTTTACTCTAGCTAGAGTATGACAGGCCCTTATCCCCTCCGCCTCCGGGCGAGCCGGTTAGATGGCGGAGCTCCCACCTACTACCCTTCGTCCCCGCTGACAAAAGAAAGAGAAAGAGAAAAGAAAGACTGGCCACTGTGGCCTCCATGCCTCACCCCAGCGGGAACTTCCCGACGTCCGTGGCCGCCAGGAAGTCCATCACCGCCTTGTCACATATCTCCATGGAAAACAGCTCCGACACCTGTGCCCGCCGGCATCGGCCAGCTTTCCAGCCCGTTGCCTTTCCCACCTTTTTCCAGAGCTCCCGCTGCTGGTATTTCCACCGGCTGCAGTGCCGGAGGAGATGCTCCCGTGTTTGGGCCACCGTTCCCCCGCACCACCAGCACTTGTCGTCCTCTCGGTGTCCGAATCGTTTTAGGTAAGCTCCGGTAGGCGCATGCCCGCACTTTAGTTGGTAGAATCTAGCTTCCACTTTGTGATGTAGTGTCCGAGCCCCTTGTCTGAACTGAACTGCGTCGGAGTGCAGGTAGGCGACGATCTTTGCATGTAGCTACGGTAAAGTTGAGGAACTCCAGAATTGGTAGGGAGTGGAAAAGTGCGGAGATAGCAACCTGGTTCTATCAGCATTATCCGTTGTGCAATTCGGAATACTCTAACCAGGGTCGCGTCCTAGGCAAGACGTCCTGGGACTAGGAGGATGATACCTTACACCTAGTACACCTAGCCTTCCCCGTATTCTCTCTCCCATTCACCGACGAGCCAGCGTCACCAGCTCCCTCGGTTCTGTTTCCCTACTGGTACTGTGGCAGAGTGGCGGATAATCCTTGGGATGTCGTCCTCGGCTAAGGAAAAGTAGCGAGCTTAGGTAAGAGATAAGGTTCCGATATTTGAATTAATTCGCCTTGCACAGTAGGGTTGTAGGGTTGTCCGGAGTTTCGCCTTTCTTCGTCCGATAATGGGAGCCAGTAAGCGAGGACTCTCAAGCTAGTTGTAGTGGTGGTGGTGGCTGTGATCATCGCCTTGATATCAAGATATTTGATGACTTCACTTGAAGTATGTACTGATGTCGGATCAAGTTGCGAGATGCATGCAAGACCTCTCTCACGACCAAGTCCGCTCTTCCATGTCAAGCCCCGTTCCATCGCACGCGTCATATGATACGTGGGAGGAAGACCTTTGGCCCACCATGTACATGTATCAATGATGTAAGGGTAATGTGTGAATCCGGTTTCATCATTGCCAATGACCTCAACCACAGTGAGAGTGTGTGCGCTGAGTCCGAGACCCAGTACTTTCACGGGTCTATGAGGCCTGCATGAATGGTTACTTCTCCATTTTCAGAAGGAACGTAACAGAACTCCAATGACGTCTTCCAGATTGCACCGGCCCATAGAACTGGAGGTAGCCCGGTTCTGGGGATGGAAATGGGTTCGGTGGTGCATGGAGAGTAGAGAGGATCTTTTCCCTGCGGAGTGGAAGAGCCGCTGTAGCCAGGAGTCTCCTACGCGTGTTTATGCCGATGTAGGTCTCTTCACTGAAGGACGGAATGGACGTTGGGGTTCTGTGGCAGTGCTTGGATAGTACGAAAATGGTTTTGTTGTTTTAATCATGCTGTATTCACTCTATCTAGAGTATGACAGTGCCTGCTTCCTCTCGCCGTTTGGATGGCCCAGTTAGGTGTAGGTGGGGAGATCCCATTCTTCCCTAGTACCTAGACGGTTGGTTGAAGGAGAGGTATCGTGATTGTGGGCGAGCCCGTAACACTGCATTGGAGGGAAGATTAAGACGTCGGAAGTGGCAGTCTCTGCTTGCTTGAAGGTCGTAGGTAAGGAAATGCAAATCGGGTGTGGTTGAGGCGGTGTGTGTACGGAGGAGGCGATGTGTGTAGTGAGTGGGGTTAGGACGGTAGAGATCGATGGAAGTACAAGAGAACTAAAGCCAAGCTTCAGCTTAATGTTTGAAGATTTAAAAAAGAACTGAGTCGCGGCGAAGAGGATGTGAAGGCGTGTTGCTGGGTTAAACGTTAAAGTGTTAATATGACGGTTAAAGGTTTGTGTATTGTGCATGTGAAAGCAACTCGTCCGCAACCACTAACTTCACCCGCTACTAGTAATCAAGACTGCTATTAACGTTAATAAAATCTGTCATTCTCGAAACGAAACGAATGACATCTACCCGTACATTGCCCCTGTGTTATTCGAAACGTGATGCGCTAAGCGCAAGAGTCATCCTGATCAAACTAATACGAAAGGTGACAAAACCACTATGCTGGGGATTCCCCCATGATCACCCACAACCAAGTGAAACTGATTTTCCGTCCGTACATACAACTCCCTACTCCATACAAACTCTTCTCGAAAGTACTAGCTTGTTTGTGCCAATTAGTGCTTCAGTCCACAGAAATTCTCACTACCATGACTAATGAGTCCGCTAGTTTAAATAGGGATGCCTCCGATCCACTGACCGTCAAATAGCACCCAGAACAGCCACTTACATATCACGTGGGCATAGTATAGTGGTCAGTACAAAGCTTTGTGGCAGCTTAGACCCCGGTTCGATTCCGGGTGCCCACATTTGATAATTCTTTTTGTTTTCCGGGAATTCGATGCTCTTCTGTGGGTGAAGTGTGATTTTAGGATGCTGTGAATGTCTCAACAGTATGAGGAGGGAGCTCGGAACTAGTTTAGATGTCTCTACCTCAGAGTTTCCATGGAAGACGATATCCCTAAAACCCATCCCATAACTGCTGGCTAGATCATTTTTCCTATAGAACAAGATGTTCCGGGGTACCTTCGAGCCTCCCTGGAGTTTTGTGAGTTCCAAGAACTAGTGGCCGGGATTGCAACTCTCGGAATGTACTCCCATGCGTAGGGGAAGTTGCTTGCCTCCAGCCGTAACGATTGTAACTCCCACCTACGAGAGTACAGCTGACACGTGAACCCACATTTCCGAGTGACAGATTCCTATCCGTTCCCACGTGCCAGTTTTCCAAATGGCATAGACCACAAAGTCGAATTCAAAGGTGAATCCGAGAAACAAAACACCCACATCCCCCACACCTTCCATCCATCACATAACTTCCCCAAAGCCAACTCTGGCGCTCTTTTACCATCACATTACTTCCTTAACGCCAACTCTGGCATTCTTTTACCAGTGGTTCCGTCGACAGGCCAGCACTTCTCACGTACTTTTATTTAGAAGCGACGGGAGCACGGGCCAGCTGCCAAATCAATCTCAGCTTGCATTTTGTGCGAAGTCGAGCAACTTCACCTCTCACCCAGGCCTCAGTCAGGGCGGAAACTTCGACTCGTCTTCCACTAAAGCCACCAAATACTTAGATCCGTTGCACCGTGCACTTATAGTCAGAGTCGACTTCTATCTGCTCCACCGGCGCCACCCGAGACGCCGGTATCCTAGCACCTTGTACTATAGTCGCAGCCGAGGCTCCGACTCAAGTTCCATTTCCTCTACTAGAGCCACTCGAGACGTCGGCCCTCTTGCACCGTCCCTCAACATGGACAGGGGCGAAAGCGACTTCAATTTGGAGATCACAGCAATCAAAACCACTAGAGCTGCAACAAAGTCGGTGGTACGAGATCTGGCGGAGAGGGCACCTGCCTTAGGCAGATGCTGTACTCTGTTAGGGGTTCTAATCTGATGTAGTGGATATAATGGATTGTCGGGGATTATGATCCCGATAATGATGAAATGTTTGATTTTCGGTGACTCTCGATCCAAACCAGCTAAAACCCTCTTCATTACCCTTCGTTTTGCTCATCGTAGGTATTCCAATGATCTATTTACGTTTTGTTTCTGATTTTCTGTAGTTGCGACGAAGTATGACTACCAACGCAGATCTATGCTACATCGTTATTGTTGCATATATGGTTTATCTCCTGTCGTATGGCTTCAGTTGGGCTGATGCATAATCTCTCTAAGATGATGGTCATTCCATACTCAGCTGGAGATGCCACTCAGCTGGAGATGCCAGCTGAGTGCGCATGCATGCGTACAAGACATACAAAGACATACTCCGACTACCGCGTATATAAGTCCATGAATGTACCTGTACTTTAGAATACCAAGCTTCTCTAGCATCACTATTTCAACAGTTATCTCTAGCAACTAGCTTGATGTGGGACATGGAAAACGGAGAATCAGAATTGTGTGATCACTGCGACTTCTTTTCTCGCTTCCAGAACAAATCTGATCCGAGCGGTGGTCTTCTAGCACCTCCTTCTCATTGCCGCCCGCTCTGCCTTCGAAGATCGGATGTTCTACTGGGACCACTGATCAAGATGTCAGAAGGTTAATTCATTCAAGTTCCCCCTTGATGCAACTTCCAGTCAGCGCCGAGCATTGCGGGTTCTCCCCTTGCTATCTTACGTATAACACCATTTGTCAATTTGATCACGATGTACCTTAAGGAACGGACAAAAAAATGATGTGTGTTGAAATTGATCCGTGTGCGTTTGTTTAACAAAATCATCGCCATCTCTACTCTGTATATTAAACTCACAATAGACAAGTGAGCAACCCCAACTTCGCTGTACTGTACAATTAGTTGCTAACCTCAGAAGTTAAAATATTACCGGAAACTATGTTGGGTGATGCCGTACCGTTTTCACGCGGTCTTCAGAAACGTTAAGCATTACTACAGCTTATCAGTCAACGAGCTTTCTTCAATTATCAACGCAAAAACAATATGGTGTCACTTTCTTACAGATAAAGCGCCGAAAGTGTATTAAAATTCTCATGCTTTATAACTTTTCTTGCGTGCTGTGAGCTAACTATGTCGAGAGCAGGAAACGTTCAAGGCTTCACTTCCACAACTCCAGTTTACGACAAGTGGACTGGCCGGAAGTGGATTATTAACGCGTCCCAGAGTCACGTCGAAATTTCTACATCAGAAATCCACCACTCGATCGACAGGAAATTCGCAAACCCAACCACGCTGGCGAGATGGCCGCCAATTGCGAATAACACACCCGCTGGTGGCCTTGAAAGGTCGGGACTTAACTGATATTCAATCCACAATTTACATGATCTATTGCTCGGAACTTCTCCTAATTGTGTCCTGATTGCTGGAATTTCCTTCACTGTTGTGGGTGATCAACAACCCCAGCTTCCAGGCGTATATCAAGCTTTTGGGCTAGAAAAGTCTAGGGATGCCCGAAAAGTCTATGAGCTTTACGATAGCGCTACTAGGGGTCAGGCCTGAGGTGGCACAATAAAGTACTCACGAAAAGGCCACAATTATTACCAAGCTTGAGTTGTTTCCGAGGTTGGGTTGATTATATGGCACCACCTTCTCGGCGTTCTAGACATCGAAACCGAACCAACAGTGCGGTCCCCAATGCTTCGCCTCACCTACACTGCTAAGCTGCCAGATATAACGATTCGAAGAATCATCGACGTCATAACCGTCACCAACCTGCAATCTCCTGTGGCCCTCACTGATTTCATTATTCGAACTTCACTACAAAATAGATATCGTTCACCCTGAATGGCTTTGGTTAAGGAGTGGCACCATAAATGTCATCCAGATATGCTGTAGGGGCCTAGAGATAAAGGAATTATGTATACGTTGTTGTTTGGGTCTTTGGGGTTTCGCCGGGAATGCTATGCCGTCAACCCGTAACAGGATATAGAGGTTCAGAAGTTCCAGGAATTTGGAACATCGAAATGAACAGTCTTCATGGCAATCTTTCTCTCTACACTGAAACGCTTTCTCACTCTACGGATCTGAGAAGGGTATTCAGATGCATAAAGCTCAATTTGCGAAGCAAGTTCTTCTCCTATCTCGATCAAGAATGTTGACTAAGGGATTTAGCCCGAAGGCTACCGGTACTAAGGCGGGCACTAACTTTAGCCCGCAGGCCATTGGGACTAAGGCATGCACAAGACTTAGTGGGCTTGGTACGGAGCTATCTCCCCGCCAGCCTCGGGCTTGGTGCGGCGCCTATCTCCCCGCGAGCCTCGGGCCTGATTAGTGTTTTTCTCTTCGTGATTCGCTCTTAGTGCTTGAGATGATTTCTTTCCTTATATATGTCTATCTTCTTCTCTCTCTGTACGATAGACAGTTCAATCATCATCTTTCTCTCCCTGCTCTGATTGTCTCATCAAGGAAGCCCGCATCTTCAATGATTGCCAGAATTAATACTTCGAGACGTCATGCAACTCAAATCCCAGGACTCCCGTCGATGATCTTGGGCGAAAGCCCAGTATTTCCGTCAATATTGCCTACCTTGACTATGTCTGTACTGATACTATCAACTGGTCTATGGTCGTCAGGCTGTAGATGAAGAATGTTTATCTGAGTCGCGCCAAGTGATCACTGCATTACGCCGAGCACTGACGGTCACAACTGTTTATTTAATCCACTACCACATTGTTCGTTCAGACCTCCAGAACATTATCATTCTTGCCTACCGACTGCCTCATCCTTTCCACTGCCCACCCTAGTTATTCAGATTACACAGCCGCCGGCGGCTGGGTAACGCTGAAGATGGACGTGAATGCTCGATAGGCAGGGTTGAGGCTTAGAATGGAGAGTTCATTGGAGAATTAGGGGATAAAATATCAGTGATCCGGAAGTGGATAATGGTGTAATGGCATCAAGGACAGGATGCGAATGATTACTGCGCATGACTTTATTATGTACTGACGTGATGGGGAGCTGTCTTTAAGAACCCTTCTGAGGACAATAAACAACCATCATCATCGAGAAACACAATAAATGGTGGACGGAGCGTTTTATTGAGGGGAGTCTGGTTGAGCATTTATTGTTTCCTGATGGTATTGTCTGGCCATTGGGCGACGCCTGAGGATATTCCAGGTGATAAAAAAAAATAGTAACAGCCAGCTGGTACGAGCTGCAAACGGAACGTCTTATTTAGGGTTTGTCTGTTGTTTATGATTGTTATTTTACAGCTTTATGTACTTAAATTGATCGCGTATATCCATACAATACCAACAGATGCATGTGAAGCTTCGAATGAGGTTCGGAATGATAGATTTTTGTTTTCTGCCAAGGCTAAATGATCAACTTTCGTAATCGGACAACGATAAAAATGACTTCAACTTACGAGGAGGAGCTAGTAGGAAGTCCAACAGCAGAGAAGGCAGGGAGAGCAGAATTCAAGGAGCTGCGAATAAGGTCGTATGAATTTTGTAGATTATAATTATCAACCAAACCAGCCGCCTGTTGGTCTTTTTTTTTAAAGATCATTCACGGGACGGGTTCACACTTGTCTCGCGCCCATCTTTCCCAATTTGGCATGTTTAGTTACCCGCTCCTACATCTCTTAATAACCTTCACTTCTTGGCAGGGTAGCAGCCCAGCAAAGCGATTAGGGCTGAGGGTTACTTCGCCTAGGTTCACGCTGCATAGTGCTTTTACTCTCTCCAATTATCGAGTCCTTGAAAGTCTAGCTAGAACAAGATTACATTTCAGAAATCTCAAAAGTCACTTTCTTTCTTTGTTCGTACCGATATAGTAAATATTAAATAGCAGAGTCGTCTCTTGGGTACATTTAATTTGCGCAACTGTTACTGAGGAGATGAATTTTCTGTATTAAATAAATCGTGGTGATTTGGAGGAAAAAGGAAGCAGATCTACGAAGGAACGATATATACTTAGACGACGAAATAATGGGCGGGTGGGTTGAACATTTCTAAACAAGCGAGCAGTTACATCGGAGCGTATCTCTTTTCGCGTCCGAAGCTCGCTCCACTCCTCCCCTCCTTTCAGTCACTACCATCTCGCGCACCACCATCTATATCCTGTCGTCTGTAGGCCACCCCTCTATAGATTAGCAGACTAGTCAGATACAGATCATCATATCTATCCCGGCCTCTGCTTGGGCTAGCCTAGATCGATTCTGAAGAGGCCGAACAGTCTAGCCTGAGTCTAGCCCGAGTCTACTTTTAGCAAGCCTGGTCCGACTCAGACGAGGTCAGATCTGGCAGGATTGATAATTTTATAACACTGCAGCAAGTCCTGCAAGGCCTGCAAGCGAACCGTCGAGACGTCGTTATTAAATTGTCATGGTTTGTGTCCCTTAATCAACGATATCTGTCTGTGCAGACGATTTCTGACCATTACAGATATTACCCCCATTATTATCCTTCTCCTGTCTCGAGTTTGCATCCGTTACTGCTGTCTGACACAGTCTGGGTGACTGCTGTTAGTACCAATCACCTTCCATCGTCTCGAGCTCATATTTACTTAACAAAGACGACTATCACCTAGACCACTCGCATCCAGCGACGCCTACACACACTTGGATGCCCATCATCATAGTGTTAGTCTGCTTCACTATCGTATCAGTAGTCGGGTATCCTCCCTCAGGTACGATTTATCGGTGTGGATCGCCCCAGCCGCCATTCCCGCGACAGTGATATCATCCGCTGCACCGGAACTCCGAGCCAGGACCTAGAAGCCATTAAGCTTTTGACTAGCTTTGGCTGTGGTGGTAGTGCCGTGGAATGTGGCATTCGCCGAAAACATTCTCATACTTCGTGTTCCTTATAATCAATCAAAATCTTCTACTGATGCTAATAATTTTCAACTTTTACAGTCGACATTCCTCGAGCACCTACTTATCCTCGTCATTCTCGCCGACTTTTTCACCGCCGCGCCTGCAAGCACTAACCTTCCTCCTTCCACCGTCCCGTACTAACTTCACCAGGTCGACTACCAAGTAGATGACCCCACCACCCTAACGCACTTTTGGCACCCCATAGAAATTATTTTCGTCTGTTTCATGACCTTGTGGCATAGTTGTATGCTGTACGTCTCTAAAATATTACCTGGGTGGTATTCCCATCGCCACGACCACAACTACCTCCTCTAGGCCCTCCCGTTCTATGCCCAAGGTCTGGGGGCTACCAAGCTCTGTGCTAGACTCAGCCGTTTTAGCTTCAAGGGTGGCAATAGTGCGGGACCTTGCGTCAATGATGAGACGTGGTGGACCCTACTTGGAGACATCAAGGTTGGATTGCGTTATATCCACATCGCCGAAGGATCCCGAAAGAGAGGTACTTGTACCCAATGGCCTAAAGATCTCTCATGCTAATACAAAGTTGGTTTCTAGGAACTTCTGAATAGCAAGGGGTTTCTTCAATTTCAAGTAGCCTCATCTTCAATTTGACATAGGTCTTACTTCAACTCGATCCGGACCCTTGTGTAATTGAACACGAAACGGAGCTGAGAGACTAAGTATGGAGATGTCAACGAGGGGTCAGGCATAGCTGGTCCTGTCAACTTGCAGTATAGGGGTTTATGCGTAGACTAAAGGTCTACGTTTCTTGTCAGCTATTAGAATTGTCATATATTTATTTGGATAAACGTTTAGTCTTTTCATGAGGAAGCTGAGCTGGTATTTCTTTATATCAGGAGGAAGCAAAAGCATAAAACCATTTCAGATCAACTGTTCAAGATAGACTCTCATATGTGACAATACATTACATCATCAGGCACCTCGGATAGACATTAAAAATTCGCATATTTAGCTTCCTAACCTGAAGACTTGTGGATTTTACTTCTCCTTGGTCTCACCACAATTGTTGTGTGCGCTGACCTAGACGCTTCTAACTTAAAAACCCTGTATTATGGCTAATGATTCATCATCATACGTGGTTGCCGACCCCCAAGCTTCAACTATTAACTCGTCCCTGGATCCCGTTAATAGTGCAAATTTGTGAACGCCGTTCCCCTAAGAGTACAAGCACCTGGTATGTTTAGTACCGAAAAAAAGCGAGTTCCAAGTTGCAAGCACGCGACCACACCTACATAACATAAAACACTTCACACCGAGCGGAGGCTTCTGTGGGAGGGAGATCTGTCTGTCTTAAGTAAAGCATGGTTTCCTAGTGTCTGTGTACACCTTAAGATCACCAGTGCCTCGCACGTTGTTGTATGCCAACGAAACGAACCAAAAATTCCCATAAAACGTTAGTGGATATGTTTGGAACTTACCGAACGCGAAAAGCTTGCTCGAACTGGAATCAGCGGTACTATATTTAGGTGAAAAGATATATTGGCCACTTAATCGCACTGGCGATGGTGCGTCTCAATTCCAGCTTCTCAATTTTGAAGATTGAGAGTAAGATTATGCATCTGGTGAATGGTAGCAATCACAGTACCACAACTCGGAATATCTAGTGACAGGTGCCAAAATGAGCTAATTTGTAGCGTAGTGTTGAATCGAGCTAGTGGTTTGCTTGGGTGATAATGAGTAATCGGGTACGAGTAACAAAGGAGATAAAATTGAAATAGCAGAGAATAATTGATGTGCTATAATTGGCTTATAATTGAATTAGTCATAATGAACATGTCGCTGTGGGAATGGCTCTAGAGATGTGAGGGAATTGAACAGTGAGTAAAAGCTTTGTGAATTCGAAGCACGCAACTATAAGAAACCAGCTCCATGAGCTCTATCTCACCCCTGCAACAGAAACAATGGTAAAGGGGCATGTTGCAATGGCCACTCCTATGTGCCCCTTAACCATTCCAAATCCTTCCTCTACCCTTTTTGTGACATTTTTTATCTCGTCTTGGATTTGTTCCTTCTCACATATTCTTCCGCTCTTCCTTTATTCAGTCACTAGTATTGTAAGCTTCTTCAACTTAATCATATCTACTTCTGTTGCAAAAGTACTCATCACCAACGTCCATCTTCTTACACCGTTCCCGATACCCCCAATCAAAGTAGCTTTCGCAGACCTGCTCCCCTCCCCCTCTTAGCTTTAACTTGTAAACCCGCAAACCTTGTGACTTTGGTATCGGAGCAAGGGTAATTTGGACAAACGCACGTGTGAGAAGTGTTCTCGTTGGCAGCTTGCAGTTTTGTACTTGTATGAGGCTCGAGTTGGGTTTGGCAGATGTTGTGCACGTTGAGGATATTATAAGCACTCTGTATCCCTTGCTCTCGACGGCGACTAACTTATGTTGGCAGTAAGCTGCAAGTGGATTCCAGTGTCGAGTGACTCTAGCTCTGTAGGGATTGGTGTTAGGAACAGATCGAATAGTGGTTGACTAGCTGGAGGTTCTCTTTGTGATTTTCCGGGCGAATATCCTGGACTGTAGAGCTTAATGCCACGAAAGGAGCATAAAGGAGACACAAATTTACTATTTCCATCAGGTCTAGCCATTGTGTATTTGCCATTAAATGAATTTGTTGCCATTTGCCGTTTTATAATGCTGAATTGCTTGTTTTCAGACTTTCAGACGGTGAATTGTGTGACGGAAAACTTCAACGAAAATGGAAACTAAAAGAGCGTTTATTGTAAAGCTATCGTAGTTGTATGATATCGAAAGAATCGGGCATTAAACTCTTTCAATGCCGCATATTTAAAGTAGAATGGAATATCTGGTCCGACAGATCCCTCTGCAGCACATTCCGTCTTTAGGATTCCCGAAAGCTTGCAGCAATCTATAATTAGGAGGCTGAAATTACCACATAGTTTTGCGTTCCACCATTTTGTATTCTTGGAGGTTGCTCTATGCTACATGGCGACTGAAATTAGACCTCTAGGGCTTCGGTCTCAATCCCGAGTGGTTTGCGTTCCGCCATTTTGTTCTGTGCGGTAGTTTCTTTCATCGATAGATGACACTTTCAAATGTGCGATTTATGAATTAGACACCGGGGGCTCCCGGTTCTATGGCTGGATAAATCTCGGATGTCTTGCGTTCCGCCGTTTTGTCATGTTCAAGTTGGACCCCGGTTTTACTTTCCTCCCAAGGTTGATCATCTTTGTTATAGTTATTACACTCTCGATTTCATTGATTCCAGGATAGAGGGCAGCTGGCGAGGAGAAATCCAAGCAGCCTGGCGAATTTTAATATGCTACAGCATATGAAGGGGTCCTCATGGTACACGGTTCGAGTCTCGCTGTAAACTTTTTCAATTCTTGAGGCGTCGAAACCGTTATAATAGCATCCAAACAGTCTTTTGGCATTATTAAAGACACAGTGCCGGAACTAAGCTAACCGGTCCGAGTGCAGCAAACTCTAATGTACATAGGTTGATACAGCGATCTCTAAGCATGGAGGCGCTTCTCATTAGCAAGTGTACGGAAGGAACTGGAGGGAAAGAGGAACAAACGTTGTTGTTATGAATGTCAGAAACGTCCCGATTCGGAGGAGGCTCCATGTCTCTAAGCAGGCGTAGTGCATCTCCGAGTGGCGGTTCATTCCAGCTGGGTAACATGTAGCTCTGCCAACGCCCAACCGTCTGAAAACAGTTGTGCCCATGATAGTGATTGTTGGTTGATTAAATTGGTTGGATATCATCGAGTGTCTATGCGAGCTGTAGTCCGCAAGGTTATCGGGAAGTTATTTGGCATCCGAGCCTATTTCACACCAATTCCATCGTTTCCGCTGATTGAGTTTTTCCACGATAACACCGGAAAGACTGAAAGAAATCCTCCAATTTACACTAGAGTTGGTTTAAACCAGAATCTCTTTGATTCCCATCCCATTGTAGTGGGAAAATGGTGACCTCGGGCGAGTCCTCTGTATGGTAGAAGTGCTGGAACGACATGCTAACCGGAATGATGTAGCAAAGACTTCTGTAACTGCTCCATTCCAGACTGCAAGTGGTTTATGACTCAAGGGGACGAGATTGGTGCATCTCATATTTCCTCGGGCTTCTAATCTTAGATTGGATGGTGTTGAAAATTTGCTCGACTTCTACTTGTAGTTGGTGATTATAAATGTGAGAGAGAACAGTCAATTCGGGTTTGTCTGTGAATATAGTATTAGGATTAATAGTAATAAACTGTATCATTTCGGAATTTCACTCACAATGCCTGCCTCCCTATTCAATCGATAGATATTCTCCAGATCAGAAGAATGTTTCGTCGACGCGTCTGGTGTTGCAAATATGTTCAACCCTGAACCAGTAGCCGGTGGCTACTTACAAGTGAGAGATAGAACGTTCAATTTGGTTCGTCTGCGAGAATATTATTAGCGTTAGACAGTAATAAACTTTATTGCTGCTAGACTCACTCACGATGCCACTTCCACTCTCCAATGAGCAGTGATCATTGCCAATCCCGAGGGGCCGACAGTGCGTTGGGAGAATGCCACCAACCTCCCTCATTTTCCGCTGCTTTGATAACTGGCATTAGCCGGAGTTTGTCTACAGATACATATAGCCTCTGGTAGGAGGATAATCTAGGATTGATGAAGGATAGGGATCGTTTTCCGTCATTCGCATCTCTGCGTTTTCCCTCTCAACCAAACTCTCTAATGGTCCAGAGTTGTATAGAATAATAAGGTTCCATTCCGCAGTGTCTGGAAAGGTTCATGCCATGCGACGCTCTCTGACAGGTTTCCTCACTAGTGGGCGATCCGCTGTTGCCGAAGTGAAGGATGTCCGATGATGTGGATAAACAATGGGTTGTGGGGCAGTCCCAAAAGCTCAGGACTGTCCTTACAAGCAGCAATATGGGACATATCGTGAGGCATATTCTCTGATATCCCTTCGAGATGGAGATCTATATTGGTCGTCGGGGAACTTGTTAGCGGCTCTAGCACCGATAGCCGAAATCGAAGCAACGGAGATACCATTTCCCGCCATGTACCTGTACAAATAAACCCATTTTCTTTCCTTTAACGGTATACAAGGGCCAGGCTGCAGATAAATCGGCCCATGGTTGTCGTCCTAAACTAATTAGATGTTCGTTCCATTTCCGTGTGATGAAATTTGGTGTCCATAATGGAGTCTGGATAAGAGGTAAGTACTAGGATGGCATCCTAAATAAAGGTCTGTCAGCCGTTCTTTTGCTTGTAGTAGGGCAGAGAGAACGCACTGTTGCCTATCAGAAGTTGATATGATTAGAATTGATTACGTGGTAGAGAAATGTGGGGTTAAAATTGTACTTAAAAGCAGTGTGCGGCGGGTAACTAGGAAGAAACGTGCACTGTGTACCATGCAAACATTTTTCTAGTAGATTTTGACAGTAGACAGTGGGCAACAATGAAACGTGTAGTAGAAGCCAATGAATGGGACAGGGAGCTGATCAGGGCTCCGCTGAGTTAGGCCCGGTATGTTGGGACCCACGAAAGAATGATACGTAACGCGGTAGCAGTGACGTTCTAGAGCAATGGAAGCAGGTTTAGAGGTTTAACGGAAGTTCTAGCAAAGACCCGATGCAACGGAGCTTCGGCTTCTTGATGAGAGGTACGGACGTTCTGGGCTCAAACCATTTTTTCCAGCTATGTTTTTTGCGTCGTATTCTACGCAACATATTCTATAGCTTGCACATCCAAAGCGGCTAGATAAAACGACACATCTTCATTCCATTTTTCCCCAACCATCTCTATCCCACCTTTCTACCCGATCAACATTACTTTATCCAACTATCCAACCACATTTCAACTACAAACTCCCACTTCTCAAAGCACCATGCATCACCTCCATATTTCCCTCATATTCCTCCTCGCTGTCCTCATCGGCTGTAACGCGGGCCCCATCATCAAGAGCCCCGTCTCTTTGTTCCCCGAAGACGAACCCGACAGATCTCTTCCGGTCCCCAACCAAGATGGCGCGAACTCCACCATGGTCAAGATCAGCTACAAGTGTGAGACTAGTTCTGGCTCCCCCACGTATGACGACGTCAAGGGCGCAGTCATCAAACTTACCCAAAAACCCAAGGACAAGCTGTGCGAACAGCTCAACCCTGGTGGCTCGTTCTGCAAAAAGTTGGTGACTCACAAGGGGGCTGCCATCTCTATATGCGGTGAGTATATATCATAATTCCTCCTGCCTTCTATTTGAAGCGAACAATTCGTGTCTTCCCTTTCTCCCCTCTTTGTTTTTTTTACTTTACCACCTTCGCTGACATCCAATCATTAATAGGACCTGTTGGCGTTGGTGTCCTCTGTTACCAGGCTGCTAAAGCGTCCGCGGCCGTTCTATTTAGTTGTCCTAAGAAATATGGCAACACGTGGAAAGTCGGGGGCATGCTGAAGTTCTATGATTGGGATGCCAATGGTGACAACTTTAACGTTGTATTCCACAGATCGTAGGGACATGAAAGATGGAATGGTTCCCGGTGTCTAGTTTGGTTCATTCTAGAACTGATTCTGGGGGAGTGTCATAGTCTCTGGGAAACAAGGATGTTATCAGGGCGGGATTTGTTTCTGAGCTTGGGTAGTTTTTCCATCTTGAATTCATGAGGTTTCATCGCAACGAATGTGTGCGAACTTCTTTAGTGACCATTAGTGTTGTTTCTCACATAGTATTAAGATCTAGTCTTACTTTGTTTATAAAACCATAAATTTCTTTCGATTCATCTTTTTCACCATTAAAGAAGAGCTAAACCTACATCAAACGCTATAAAGAAGCTACATCGATGGTTCATCATGATACTGGTAATTGAGTACCCAATGCACGCCACTATTCCTATCCATAATGTAGACACTACCCGTTCCTCTGACCCCCAATTCCTATTAAGCTCCTTGATAAAGAAGGTTGTAGGGTAATAACCGCTGTGACCTTTTCCCTCGTTAACAACTAGCTAGTAGAGAGAGATTACAATCGTACAACGACCTACGGGCATTGAAGAAGCATTCAATAGCCCCATAATCAAGCTCCCAGTCGACAACGATAGCCCCAAGAACCCGCAAACGTTTTACCAAGGCCGTTAACATTTCCAAAAATACTGCATAAAAAGACTCACAATCCTAATACCCCACCTTCTGGCGGCGAAAATTTACACAGCACCAAAATATTGTATCACTTTTTCGATTCACTCGAATCAAGATATCGAATACAATCATCATCGAAAGAAACTGAAAGCGTTGGGGCGGAATTGATGCTGTTCAGATTTCAGACTAGAGAAGATATTTGATTAGCGGGTTTTCCAAGATAATTTTTGCAAGTAATTGATGTCTTACTATTGGGTAGATGTTTGAAGCATGTTCGTGCTCGATGTTGTCGCATTTCGTAACTACTTATATACATGAGTCCTCGTGTGCAGCGTCCCCTCGACTTCATCTGAATATGGAATTCCGGGTGTTTTTGTTTGTTTGTTATCATTTTGTATTCGGCCGCTTGCGGCCATGACATACATATTCCCAATAATTCTTCCCACTCCAATGAAATTACCAAAGCAAAACAAAGTAAAGTTGTAAGCCCCCTCCACTACCCTCTTCCTTTTCTCGTGCCGAGACTGACAAATTAAAATTTGTGCAATGCCTGGAATAAACCCTTTCCGAATAGGGGGGTTTGTAAAAATAGTGAATTCCGAGTACTTGAGACAAAGCCAAGAAGCTAGATGCCACAATCGATTTTTGATACCTGAAAGGGTTAGTGTTGGGTTAAAACTGTGATCTCTTGTATTAACTCCCAATGTCAAAGTTTCATGCGACCAATGCAACAATATCTTTATTCATGTCTTTTATTGTAACACCTTTAGACTCCATTATGAGCAGTCACTCTGAATTTTGTAACGCAGTCAAATGGCATTTGTTTTATACATCCGCAGGTGAACTTCAACACTATCGCTACACCACCGGGAAAAATGACCTTGCGCGACGTGCAGCTCATAGAGAAGCTGTTTTTCGGACGGTATTCCATAGCATATTTGACGCGTGGCACTATGAAGTCCTATGGATCTGCGCGTAGACTAGATAACTATGATTCACATGCAAATATCTGCACTCGATACTACACATGATGCTGCGTACATCACAGTTGACTCCACGCTTCTAAACGCACTTCATTGAACGCTCCCAAGTACGCTCCCAAGTATGCTTCTAAGTATGCTCCTAAGTACGCTCTCGATTGCACTTGATTGTGTACTTTGAGTGTTAGCCTGCTTGACTGTACGCTCCCAAGTAAGTTCCCGATTGCACTCGATTGTGTACTCCCAGCCTGCTTGGCTGTATGCTCCCAAGCACGCTCCCGATTGCGCTCAATTGAACTTCCAGCCTGCTTGACTATACGCTCCCAAGCATGCTCCCGCGTGCACTCGATTGCATACTCCTAGCCCGCTTGATTGTACACTCCCCATTAAGGTCCGGATTGCACTCGATTTCACACCCCCAGCTTGCTTGACTGTATGCTCTCAAGTACGCCCTCAAGAAGCGATCTTCAGTGCAGGTTATCAAGCGCACGTAGATGCAGAAACTCGCTAAGTAGCAGGTGCCAGGCGCCAGGCTCCGGACGTGGTGAGGCGGGCGGGGTGTGGCGGGCGGTCAAAATCATGACGTCGGATGATTTTATAGTATAAACCTAACCTTATTAACGCTCTCAGCACCGCATCAGTGTTCCTAAGCGGCCCGACCTGCATGAAGCCGGGCCTGATCTTCGCTAGTGCAGGCCTGTGAATTGAAGCCTGACCGGCCGCCAGATAGCCTGCAGGCCGCCAAGTCTTATGCAGGCCTCAAAGATATATGCAGGCTTCACAGATATATGCAGGACAGCTCAGGCTTATGCCAGGCTTATGCAAGGCTTATGCAAGGCCGGCCCCGGATTATGCAGGCCGGCCCAGGCTTTTGCAGGCCTTGAAGATATTCAGGCCGGCTGGGCCGCTTAGGAACACTGCACCGCATCGTGACAGGATTTCACGATCTTTTCCAGCCATAGTGTTGACAATTTCAACCATCTCTCCTTTGGGAACGGTGTACAATTAGATCTTGGGGAGACACCCAGTTTTCCAGCGGAATCTGCAGCCCGATTCCCACCGATTTTGGACGTATGCATATGCACCTGGGGCTGCTCATGCTATATGATGGTGATGGTGAAGGTGATGGTGGCGGTGACGGTGATAATCACGGTACCGGAAGCACTTAGGCAAGTAGGCTGAGGTTGACTACGTCAACGTCAACGTCAAGGCTTCCACAGATTTAGAGCCACCTATTGGCTAAAACTTCTATAAACTTAGAGTTTTCTATCGGCCTAAAGCTTCCCTTGGAAAACGCTACTCCTCCCGAAGCGCGGCTCTCACAAGCAGGCTCTCACTGAGCGCTCTCTCAAGCGCTGGCGGGCTCTCAAGCGTGTTCTCAATGATAGTATCCGTAGTGTGTACAGTACTAGCGAAGCCTGGCGGCAGTAAAAATTGGCATAGGTTCATCTCCATCGACCGCCAACCGTATATAGTTCCATAGCCCGCGCGCAAATTTCTGTGAATTAACTATAGATGACTAGACTGCGCGTCGCGCAGAGGTCGACGGGAAGCTTGTTATGAGCTGCGCGTAGCGCAGTCTATAGTCTATTTGCATTTTTGCCGGTGACTTAGCTTGCTTCTGGTAACAAAGAATCAGAGTTCCCTCTACTGAGGTCTTTGGAACTGTGTATAGATGCCCTCTTTTAAGTTCTGGGTCAATTGAAGTATCAGTTGTGGAGATATCGCAATTTTGGTAGAGTAGAACGGGTGTCCGACTGCCGGGTAGCATACGTTAGTGAATGATTCTGTTTGGCATATGGGATGCTTCTCTAAGGATGATAGCCAGGTTCTAGAAAAAAAGGTGATTGGACAAAGGGAATGGGATGCCTGTATTGGCGGGGTGTTTATGGTCGGGTGACAGAATCCTTATCCATCGAATTTGATAAGAGCAAGACACAAACGGCGAATCGGCGGTGAGATTGGGTAAGACGAAGAGATGGTGTAGTAGCACCGAGAATATTCTAATTTGAATCAGGCTTGTCTCTTGCATTACTCAGAAAACCTCACCGTTCACAAGCTGCCCCGCCGCAAAAGCCCACAGCCGGGCTTTGAAAGGTCAAAATCGAAGCTCTACCCTGAAACATTACAGAAGCCCGGAGCAACAAAACCGCCATAACCTCGAACTCCAATTCCGAACTCCCAACTCCCACTCTTAAAAATCACAATTATCTACCTTACCACCTGCACCAGAAGAAAGAAAATTAAAAAAGCTGCAAAGATGATCATAGCATGTGCCCAAGTATTTTCCCTTGCCAATATTTAAATCAAATAGAAGTATTTGTAGTCGAGAATTCATGATCGACAATGCTGTGGAGTACAGATGCCAAACCCGCCATAAACTTGAACTCCCAACTCCAGCTCCCAACTCCAACTCTCGCGCAGTACCACATAACCCCACATACCTTTCGGCTTTGCAAACAAACAGCTTGGTTGGCAGGCAGCATGCCTGCAAAGTAGGTTCTTTGCAGACTAACTAAACCTTGAACCTTAATTTAATATTACTCAGGCTCAAGGAGTTCTTTATGGTATTGCAAGTTGTTTAGGGTTCTTTTTCGAGGGTTTGAATTTTTGAGTGCAATTTTCAGTAGGTACTGCACCAAGTTTCAACTTTTGTGTAGAAGGTGTTATATGACCAATTATCAATATATCTCAATAAATATCCCTCTATTTTTCGCCTAGAAAGCGAAACTATTGTTGAACATCTGAAAGAGTTGGGGGGTGGCATGTTACCGAGTTGGCAGTTGGCAGTTTGGAGTTAAGAGTTCGGGGTTATGGCGACTTTGTCGCTCCGAGCCGCCGTACTCTACCCCGAAACATCACCTTTGGGTGGTGCGAACCACATACAAACAATTTTGTCAAGTGCAGGCAGAACACCAGAGCAGTATCTACATAGACTGCAACCGAGGACTTCTTTTTTGATTTCCGGTTTTGAGTTCGGAATGCTCACCACCCGGAGTTATTGTGAAAAACTGACCACCAAATCAGGCGCCTAATTCGACCAGTGAAAGCGTGTGCTGGCATACGAAACGTATACCGAAGGAAAAAGCAAAAGCTAGCATGGTATGTCTTACAATCCACCACTGTCGCCTCAATCAACTCGAGCTACCTGTCTCACTGCACAAGCTCAGCACCAGTGTACCAATCGAAGTGAAGATCAACCACACAAGGCTGCGACCCTCTAAGTCAATAAAGGCTGCTGGGACCCGATTCCCCTCTGCTCGTTACCCCATCAATATGAGTTATCGCACGCCGTTACTATCCTGTTTTACGACAACCGTCATTCTCTACATCTTTTTTAGTCGAGGACATGCCGATTTGCAAACCAACTCACTGGTCTCCATCCAGGACACGACTGACTGGGCGCTACAAGTCCTGTGCGTTCGACATTGCGTCTTTTACCCTGGCAATTCTGGCGATCTAGCATATGGTATCAAATGCACATCCCCATGGATGAATTCTTGTTTTTGTAACGATAAATCGGCCCCCTCTGCATCGGAATTCCTCACCACCTGCGTCAGAAGTAACTGCACGTCCATCGCCGGAGATGCGTATACAACGAAGGCAGTTGCTTCTGCGGTTTCCTTGTATAATTTATACTGCCAGGGAGATTCCACGATGCGCACGGCGGCACTCTCAGGGTCGGAGGTACCTTCACAGAGTCAATGCAAGTCGAACTTGTCTGATGAACAACGAGTTTATTCGCTGACTTTAGTCAGCCGCCGCGCCTGCTTCCGTACCCTCTATCCCCCGTTCCTCAGATACCGCATCACCTGCACCGGAACACACGACTAAGCCGCTATCTCCAGGGGCAATTACTGGTATAACGGTTGGTGGCCTTGTATTTACAATTTTGGCAATTTTGGCTGTGGTAGGGGTATATATTCTAGGCAAGAAAAAAGGAGAACGAAAATGGGTAGAGAAGGGTCCCGGGCTGCTCCCCCAAAAACCTGAGAGTGCTATTGAAATGAACCCTCGAAATCCGAGCTAAGGAGAGAAAGGCCGTGGCAAGAATGGACAGAACAATATCACGGAGACAGAAGCGGCGACGGATGAGAGGACCACTGGAGGTAGATATGACAGTGGCTGTGGTGGCAATACTAATGGTGCACATAATATTTTCGGGGAATAGATAAATAAATTTGTATAGTACTTGGTATAGGTCTTTGGAGTGGCAATGCAGGTGCCACCTGCAAGCAAATTATGCATGGGGTTAGAACGTGAGAGAAGTACCCTAGCTATTATTATACGTATACAAGTGCCGGAGGCGGCTTCGCCACCTTTGTAGAATTTAAGTTAATTGAAACACAGAGTCTCCAGCTAGCTCCCAGCAAGGGCTTGAGTTTAAGCTTGAAAGGCAGCAGAAGAAGTAAGGAGCAGAGAACGGGATATATAAGAGATAAAGAGCAGTAGGAGTCAGGCAAGCAGCAACTTCAGTATCTATCTACCTACCCCCATACTTCTGCATATACTGTTTCTAGTTTATGTATTATCAACTCTACATCCAGTAAATGACTTTTGGCTCTACATGGAAAGGTTCAGTTGGAGCAGTAACTGCAATAGTAGTCACCACTCACCCAAGGCAGCAATGTTGCTATAGTTTGTTTACACTGCTATTAGTAACTTGTTTTGATTTTTGCTATTGTGTTATTTCTTGTACTACAAATATATATATGTAATGAATAAAAGTTACATACTGGGGAACTTAGAAGAGTACACTGGGAAAAATGACCTTACACGACGCGTAACTCATAGAGAAGCTGTTTTTGGGCCAGAATCCATAGCATATTTGACGCGTGGCACTATAACATCCTATGGACCTGCGAGTTGACTAGATTACTATGATACGCATGCGATTATGGGCGCTTGATACTATACATCATGCTGCATTCAATAAAATTGCCAAATGCACTTCATTGCATGCTCCCAAGTACGCTCTGAAGTACACTCCTGACTGCACTCGATTGTACATCCCCAGCCTGCTTGGCTTACGTTCCCAAGTAAGATCTCAAGACGCTCCCAAGTACACTCCGAGTACGTTCCCAAGTACACCTCCGAGTACGTTCTCATGTACACTCCCGAGCATGCTCTCAAGGACGCTCCCAATTGCACTCGATGGCACACTCCCAGCCTGCTTGACTTATGCTCTCAAGTAAGCTCTCAAGACGCTCCGAAGTACACTCCGAGTACGCTCCTAAGTAAACCTCCGAGCACGCTCCCAAGTACACCTCTGAGTACCTTCTCAAGTACACTCCCGGGCATGCTCCCAAGAACGCTCCCACTTGCACTCGATGCACCGGGAAAAATGACCTTACGCGACGCGTAACTCATACAGAAGCTGTTTTTGGGACGGTAATCCATAGTATATTTGACGCGTGGCACTATGAGGTCCTATGGGCCTGCGCGTTGACTAGATTACTACGATACGCATGCGATTATGTGCGCTTGATACTATACATCATGCTGCATTCAAAAAAGTTGCCAAATGCACTTCATTGCACGCTCCCAAGTACGATCTGAAGTACACTCCCAGCCTGCTTGAATAACGCTCCCAAGTAACCTCTCAAGACGCTCACCAGTACACTCCGAGTACGCTCCCGAGTACACCACCGAGTACGTTCTCAAGTACACTCCCGAGCATGCTCTCAAGGACGCTCCTAATTGCACTCGATGGCACACTCCTAGCCTGCTTGACTGTACGCTCCCAAGTAAGCTCTCGAGACGGTCTCAAGTACACTTCCAATTGCACTCGATGACACACTCCCAGCCTACTTGGCTCTACGCTCCCAAGCACACTCTCAAAAGGCAAGACACTCCCAATCTCACTTGACTATATGCTCCCATGTATGCTCCTGGGTGCTCGATCCAGAAACTTGCTGAGTTGCAGGTGCCAGGCACCAGGAGGCGGGTGGTGGGTGGCTGGTGGCGAGTGGCGTATGGTGGCCAAAATCATGACGTCGGTCGATATCATAGTCTGAACCTTATCTTCAGCGTGCCCACCGTGACGAGATCTCACGATGCCTCATGGTCATGGTGTTGACAATTGCAGCCTTAAATTCTGCAGGAAAGGTAGACAATTGGATCTTGGGGAGAGCAGATCTCCGACTCAGATTTTCCAGCGGAATCTGCTGCCCGCTTCCCACCGATTGTGGGCGTATGCGTGCACATTCGGTCCGGGGCTGATGGCAATGGTGATTCAGGCGATGGTGATGTTGGCGACGGTGATGGTGTCAATGATGGTGATTATCGTATCAGAAGCACTTAGACAAGTAGGTTGGCTACGTCAACGTTAGCATCAAAGCTTCCACAGACTTAGAGCCTTCTATTAGCCAAAGCTTCCACAAACTCAGAGTTTTCCATCGGCCAAAAGCTTTCCGTGGAAAACTCTACTCCTCCTGAAGTGTGGCTCTCTCAAGCAGGCTCTCAAGCAGGCTCTCAAGCAGGCTATGAAGCAAGCATCCAAGCGGGCTATCAAGCAGACTATCAAGCAGGCTTCAAAGTAGGCTCTCAAGCAGGCTCTCAAGCGCCAGCGGACTCTCCAGCGGACTCAGTAGCAGTATAACAGCCAGGCTGAAAAGACAGGTATAGGTTCATCTCTGGCCGCCAGCCGTATATAGTTCCATAGACCCCTGCGCACATCTCTATGAATCGACTATAGATGACTATATACTGCGCGTCGCGCAGGGGTCCACGGGAAGCTTGCTATGTGCGTAGCGCAGCCTATAGTTGATTTGCACTTTTGCCGATGACTCCGATGTTACCCACCTTAAGATTTTACTAGCAGCCAATTTTAATAAGGGACATATTCTGCTTTTGCATCTGGGTGTTACCTAAGTCAAAGAGGTTGGGCAAAGTCAAAGCCAATAAGGAAATGTTACTCTTATCTACCAAGCATAGTACTCCTGATTCCCTGGAGGAGTGTCACTGAGTGATTGCAATGACTATGTATTATCAGCTAGAGAGTTGAATGTTAGATGCATGTGGTGTTATTACCCCACCAGGTTACCAGGAGAAAGAATAGTCGATCACACCTAGCTATTGTCAGTCAGTCAGTCAATATTGAGGTGGATATTTCTGTTTCTACTTGCCCACCACTGGTTGTCAGACGAACTAGGTATTTGCAACTAGAAATAGTAAGTATTGAATATAGGAATGGTTATTTCTGCTCCTACTAACCCATCGCTGAGTGCAGGAAGAAGAACTAGGTGTTTACACCTACAAATTATCAATATCAGACACAAATGTTGAGCTGGATGTACTATTACCCCTCCTTGGTTGTCCAAGCTGAAAGAATAACTACAGCCATTGAATATACAGGATCTTCAATATGGGAATTGCAGTTCATCATTCTTGTCATCGCAATCACCCATCTACTGGCCATTCAAGCTCCTGTTACTGCCATTATCACTCCCAGATTGATACCGTTGTTGGACATTTTCATCACAGTGAGTCCCACGGCTACTGGCTCTGGAGTTTTTATTATTGTGGCTGCTGCTGCTGCCGCCCTTGGACCTGCCACTGGGGTTTTGATCTTTGCAGCCACTGATACCTCTGGATTTTTTAGAATACTTGCAGGTGCTGCAGCCAGATCTGGTTCCATTTGCCATTGTGTGTGTTGTATGTTGTTGTGCAGATTTGCATTGAGTGTATCGGTGTAATGGCTTTGAATGTACACAGAATCTATGGCTTCCCACCATTTATTATATAGTGCATTTCTATCTCCTGTCACCTAAAAACATCCTTGTCAGAGTTCACATTAAAACCAATCATATTGGTTACCATGTCAGAGTTATGGCCCATGTGAAAGTCGAAGTTATGCTCTAAACATGTCTGAATCAAGTTGATTGTCAGAATTGAGATTATACCATATACGTTGGGTCATCTGTATCAGAGTTGAAGCAATTACCGTATAGGCAAGGTTGCTTCTGGTGTCACAGTACCAATGATCTCGGGCGAAAGCCCAGTATTTCCGTCAACAGCTCGCGCAACCTTCCTCTTTCGGTGCCCATCATGCGGGTACCTGTTTTTGGGATCAAACTGACCCCTACTTGGAATTCGTTCGAACTTCGAACAGTCGACTGCTCCCTCACGCTTCATAATGCGACTATGAAGCATCACCAGCAAGCAGCTTCTCGAACTCAAACGCCATCTCATCCAACTTGAAAAAAACTCAGCGAGGCATGCACAAGCTGCCAACTTCTGCGGCGGAACACTCACCGCTCACTGAATCCGGGCAACAGTTGTCGGATACACCAACTGGTTCCCGTGCCTCCGGCAAAGCTCATGGCCGAAACCAATCGCAACATGTCGCATCAATGACTCCAGCACGACCTGGTTCGGAAAGGTCTAATGCGATCGTCTTCAGAGTACAAAATATCCCGCCCTCAACTAGCGAGGAAGGCCTGGGAGAGATCATCAAGGGAGAGTTCGCAGATGATGAGAACGACATAGAAATCAAGGTGCGAATATCCCCTTCCTGCCACAATGGCGACTCACAAACCGCGCTTCTCGAGTTTCAACCTCGGCATCCGAAGTTTTTAGATCGAATCGCCAAAGACATTTCTGGGAACAATACGCATACGATCGAAGTCAACGATTTTATCGATATAAATATTGATAGAACCTTCTATGGGCTCACGCAGCTTTACCCGACTACTGTAGGCGAAAAAATACAAGCGGAGTAAGTCGCCCAAATTACCGGCTACGCTATCTTGATTAGGCATAGTACTAAATCTCAACTCAGTATTGTTGCAGTCTGTGGGCTCGACGGACACGCCTACGGCTCTTGGAAGGCGAGAGGCAACAAAAGGATGTGGCTTAGACATTTCCTCAGCCAGCAGTTCCCGAACTGTAGAACCATGATTTATGGCTACAACTCCACGCTCCAAAGCCATACCAATTTCCAAATTACGGATTATAGTCGCGCGTTCTTGGGTGATCTGACAAACGCAAGGAGAACGCAAGAGGTAATGGATCTCTCGGGCCCTGGGTTTTTTGTACAACAGCCTTTAATATTTGTTTAGGAGATGGAAAGACCGATCATATTCATTGCTCACAGCTTCGGTGGTATCATCGTTCCCCATGTAAATGTTCCAATGCACCTACATCTGTTCTGAGCACTTACTCTATCTCAGACTCTTGTAATGGCAAAGGAGCGGAAGCATGACCCATTCGCGCTGTGTGTGTTTGACAAGACGCATGCCGTCATGTTTTTTGCTACTCCCCACCGTGGGATGTTGATGGACGATATTCTTGGCATGATAGGCCCAGCCTCTCGGGAGAAGGATCAGCTTATCCGCTCCATCAACCAGAATTCCGACGACCTTGCGCGTGAACTCACGAAGTTCGTCAATTCTGAGAAGCTTCCGAAGTTAGTGAGTTTCTATGAACAACAGAAAACCAGAAGACTTGAAAAGGTGCGTGATAAACCGGTATAGAATTTACTGTGATTGTTCATGGTGTGGGTGGGCTGTAGCGTGAAGATGGTACCTTCAGTCGTACCGGCGAGTACGTTACGTCACTGGACAGAGACGCGGCCCTACTCAATCTACCTGACCGACAGGAAGAGAAACATCCAGTGAATGCCGATCACTCGAACATTGTGAAGTTCAACAATATGAGCGATCAAACTTATGTACATGTCCGCAATTACCTGGCAGATTATCTCCAAGAACTCGGTATGCAATCACAACTGTTCACCCGGACTCTCAACTTAAAGAATTCTGCAGGAAATAATCTTGGAAACGTTTCAGACGTCCGAGGATCTCCTACCGCGTCACTCGCTTCCGTGGAGCAGTGTGTACCTTGCGTACAATCATGTTCGAGTCCTTCACCTAGCACCCGCAAGTCCTATGATATGGTCGAGTCACCTATGAGTGAGTATAGTCACTCTTCTCGCTATTCGAGAAACTGGCTGATATCCCAGCCCAACCAAAATCTGCTGGGATTCGTAACGGCGGCCAGGAAAGGTCAAGATATCCAGGCGAGCCGACCCGTTACGGCTTTTCCTTCGCAAAATACTACCGTAGCCAGGATAAAAAAACTCGCGCCGACGCCTTAAAGGACCAAATGCGCCACAAAGAGTCATTGAAGATATGCCGGAGCATATTAGATGAGAGCCGGTCCAAGTACGGTAGGAAGGATGTGCGAACCATAAATGCCGCCGAGGATGTCGCCCGCGTCATGGTGGAGCTCGAGTGGATAGAGGATGGGTTGGATTGGTACCGGGAAGTCTTGAATGCTAGAAAGGTGGTTCTTGGGAATTGGCATTCTGACACACTGAGAACGGTGGAGGAAATAGCACGTCTGTTGGATCTGATGGGGTTGCATGCAGATGCGGAAAAGTGGCGGCAAGAGACACGGCAGGCTAATCACCCTCAGGTAAAATAGTGCAGTATGTTTTTGGCACCACTGCCTCAGGTTTATTATCTCCTTTTTAATATCATTCAATGTTGGTTGGTGCATGAATTCACTATATTTCCGCATTACTGAGCCAAGGTCAGCTGAAGACTACTGTTGACATTCATGACCATGTAGAACCGCCCGGCGTTGTCCAGTGAGATAGTCAAGGTCATACATGCAAGATTGGAGCTGTGTTGTATTGATAGCGTTGATTAGTGCCTTGGCATAAATATGCTCCAAATGTGAATACCACGTTCTCGGAGCTGAATATGTGGGAGTGGATTAATGGTGGCCTCGACCGGCTTAAAGTAATTTAAGCGTAATGAAAGCATCTTGAAGGTATTATGTAGCACAACCACAACACGTAATATACTACAGAAAATTTCGTACATGAGCTTCGCTACGCTCAGGCATAGGCCTGAAGTTCACTATCAGCATTGAAACGAAAATTCGGTCAGTCACGTGACAATAATGACAAGCGTATGTTCTCAGGAATCGGAAAAAGAATCGCGACGAATCAGTGAGCAGATAGATGAGTAGGAAGAGGAACAGGAAGAGGGAGAAGCAGAGATACGAGCACCCAGACAACCCAGAGTCTGTCTCGGGCACTGCGCAGGAGGAACGCGACTTTATTGGGAGTATGGAGAGGAAGACATACAGGAGCGAAAACAGAAAAAAAAGACCAAGAGAAGAACCACAGCATAATAGCAATCCAAGGCATCAAGTATACAGTCACGTGAACGATCACATGACCGTACGATAAAATTCCCGTATGGCAAATTGGATCCATCATTCGTTGTCACTTAAGAACTTCGCCGCCGACGGGGGTTAAGGGTTGGCGTGGTCGACGGCGAACGAACATCGCAGGACCTGAGGATGCGGAACTTTGGAGAATTGTGATAGCAATAGAGTGAATAAAGAACAGTATGGAGTGTTGGAAATTTCTAAAGCCCAGCTAGTGGGTAGTGTGTACTATAATTTCCCAATAGCGTTAGCGTCTCACCCCAATGCCATTTGCGTTTAGGACCCTTACGACACTCGCAATTCGTTTTGAAAAATACTTAGTTTGCAATATCGAAACGGCATTTAAACCATCTAAGGAACTGGACCACGGATATCCAGACAACACAATAATCCGGTTCGGAATCGACAGTAACGAATTGGCAATACAGCAGCTATGAGGGCCCCTATTGGTTACATTCCCCATTCTTCCTTTTCGACATAAGTACAACCAGTAGGCGTAAGTACATCAATATCTCCCTAATCCCCATATAGTATCATGAGAGCAACTAACCATGGGCCGGATATTAGGTCGCCATTAATCTACGTCATTCAAATGCCCATCTAGGCTCCCGACAATACTTAGATTTAGTAAAAATATGCGACTCAGACAGGAGGAACTAGTGCTTCAGGGCTGATGAATTATATGAGGCATCAGACTGACCCATTCTTCATGGCTGCTGCGGCTGTTGTCATTGTTATGATGGTTGTGGATGTGGTTGTGGGCATTTGTTGTCTGTTTTGTTCTGGCCTGCCCTAGGAGTGTCGGTGAGTCCCTTCAACCCTCTTCTCAGCAACAATCTGTGAAGCTGATGAGAGTAAGAGCATCCATATTCAGCCTTCGCCAAATTAATCGGTCAGCCCCCGAACGATGTCCTCATTTGCAAACCAAGATTTGACACCAGGTACAGAAATCCAGCAACTATGCCGGACTTACAAGAGCCTGCAACGCAATTGGGAGGAAAAGACAGCAAAAAGTAGAAGGAATCACCTGCTCTCAAGTATGTTTGACCAGCTAGCACAATGCCTGAAACTCCGACTTCCCGAGGACTATTCCCATTCAGAGGCGTAGGCGTAGCGCCATGAGTAGCCTGAATCCCTAAGCAGCCCTGCACGCACTGATATCGCTCAGTAAAATCCGCTGAGGAGTTAGCAAAGCAGCCCTTATCTGTAAGGGAGCTTGCGGTCGTGCAGTAAGCTCACTCATCTGCAAGAAGCTGGCCGTAAGCTCCCTTTCTATTACAAATTTAACAAGTACTTTACAGAAGTTACAGAACGTATACATCACATATAGGGCCGCCGAACGGCCCCTAGACAAAATACGGAACCTCAGAGAAGTTCACTTGTTCCGGATCCCACCGCTTCGCTCAAGGACTCGCTACCTGGCTTTCTCTTATCTTCTGAAATATCGTGGTATTAGTATTTCTTCCCTTTTATTAGTAAAGCTAAATACAAAGTAAAATAAGATTTTTCTTTCTGTCGGCTTCGCCTGCCACTGCCTCCGCTCTGGCTCGTGGGCCGGTATTACCACCCTAACCCTAAAAATATTACTGACGGGTAACCTTTCTCAATATTTGTTCCGTCGTTGTCATCTCCAAATCAATTTCATCATAAATGCTTAATCAATAGTCATCTACTTATATTACGTTCAGTTAGTCCTCGTCAAAGTTTAATGACTCCTTCTCCGCAAGTCAAAACTTGCTCTGCTAGGGAGGTCGCGACCAAAGCTGCGTACGAGGCAAGAATTCAAATACTGTTACAATGTTAGCAACCCCGAGAAGATTAAATCGGACATTCTAATATTAGGGTGCCAGACACTTTCGTAACCGAAAGACTCGGCCACTTCGATGAGTGGAATTATTCCTCGAAGTTGTGCTCGTCTTCACTACAAATACTGTTAGCAAACTGCAAGACCACTGGATCGAAGATCTTTACCTTTGCTTAAAAGGATGAAGTTCGCACCACACTTTGGCCACTAGATTTTGGTTAGTCTCGTTACAATCAATATGGGGGATGAGAGCTACAAACTCATTAGAGTAATCGTATATCAAGTCGGTGGGGCAGATATATATCGTTCTGGTTCATCCCGGGCATAGGGGTTGTCTAGATCCACAATATGCAGTCCCTGCTTCGTATCCTCGACCTAACTACCATATGCCGCTTCAATCGCATACAAGTCAATACTAACGATTGCAGTTGTAGATTCAAGGTCTTACCTCCAAATATTAAACTTCATCTCTAAAACATTAAACATCTCCAAACATATTACTAAGGCGAGCAACCATTTCTGCACACACACCTTCGACAACACACCTCACCGCCTGGTTTTGCCAAGACCCCCTTTTTTTGGGCGGGTTGCGGTTTTACTTTGGCTTCATTTTCGCATACCTGTGTGTGTCTGCTTGTTCACCCCTTGTGTTTGAGTGTACCTCAGACTGCGACAACCACCCAATACCACTCAGTATGGACCTCGAATGGTAGTCCCTCTTCCAGGGCAACTCGCCTCCTTCGATGTTTTACGCAAGTTAGCGACATGGTTTTCATGACACAACCGACACAATCGACAATACAATACACCTAGGGCGTGAAAGCGCAGCAGTTCAATGAAGAGTTTTTCTGAGGACAGCACGCTCTGACCCACAACACTCGGAGAAGCTATGATGGAAGACCTGCTTCTCAGGCACACAAGCACCAGTACGAGTTGTTCCCATGGACACATCAACCCACTTAAACAGCGAAAATCGGTAGACACATCAAAGGTGCTGTTCACGCCCCACGGTAGGACAGTTGGGGTATTCCTCTGCAATAACATCAATGAGACCCTGGGCTCAGGCGAATGTGGTACTGGATCCGAACAGTTACATTTCTGGGGGAGGACTAGAATATGGTGCGGTGGGGTAAAACAGGGGGGTAGAAGCAGAAGATGGTGGAAGAGGGGAGGAGGTGAAAATTTTCGTTTTTGGGTAGTGGGGGGGGAGCTCTGCCACCTAACCGGCGGTTATGAGCCCGGAGGCGGAGGGGAATCGGTCTTTGTCATACTCTAGCTAGAGTGAATACAATATGAATAAACAACAGCAACAGCAACCATTTCTGCAACTTTCTTTTGGAATCTCGAAGGCGTCGTGAAAGATTAGCGATAAAATTAGAACCACAAGCTCGTTAGGGGACCGAGTTCAAGTCGAGGTTATCCTTTAAACGGAAAAAACAATGAGGGGGACAAAAACATTCTCAGCACAAGAGATGCAGATTCCACAAAGTTTGAACACGCTACAAGTTCAGGTTTCAGTTTTTCGGGATGTAAAATTCTTAGGATGCAGAGTTCTCGGGGGTTGAGAATGATTCGAGGCAGTCCCGTTTCCAGCTTCTCAGAAAAGCTTGGGAGCGAGGCTGGGTTCCGAGATTGTTGTTTGTTTTTTGTTTTAATCATACTGCATTCACTCTATCTAGAGTATGGCAGTCCGAGATTGTTGCTGTAATCATATAGCATTCGACTGCTTGCGGCCATAGCTTAAGTACAATTTTCAATACCCCGCAGGTTGCGAGGGTATATTAAGGTTTGCAATGCTTGTCAGATCGATTCGCGAGTTTAATAGTAGTTAGCAAGCTTAAAGTACTCTCGTTTGAGCTCATTTTGCCATATTCGCTAGATAGTAATATCTATTTGTGACTTATCTGCAGCTCATAAAGTATCCGTAAGTATATTCCTTAATTGAAGGTTTTAAAAAGCAATGTAATAGCTACCTTATCGGCGGTACTCAATATTAGTGGAAAAATTGTGAGTTGCCCATTATGAATTCAAGAAACCATTAAGTCACCAGGTGACTTCAATGTCAAAATGTTTAACACTGAATCGTTACTTGTGCATGCTTTCGCTCCTAGATTTCTCGTCGCTTTCCGGGGGTGAAAAGAAGTGGCTGGTATACGAGCACAACTTGTGAAACGCGTCTGACGCTCATGTTAAATTGATGCCCGCAGCCGACGCTCCTTTTCTGGCTCTGCGACCGAGGGATATGTGTACTGTGCTATTGAGGGATTCAGCTGTTAACGCGTTAGTGGGCGTTCAGATTAGTATAGATAGGGATTGCAGCGTTGGAGCCTACGTGGCTATGTGATTAATGCTTGGTGTTGAGATGAGTTGGAGATAGAGCATACTTTCTATTAATTATCAAGCAAGCAGTAGTGTAGCTGCTTTAAGAGTGTCAAGAAGAATTGCCTAGGCTCACTAACAGAGTGTACCCCAAACTTGAATAGAAGTTCCAGTGAAAGAGCAAGAGGGACGCATTAGAACACCTGTAAGCTCTTCCCGCCTACGGTGCCATGGGCTTGACGGGCCGAACCTTTCCAGCGCGAAGTCAGGCGCTTGAGAGAGAGTGAATAAGTTTTGAGCCCAGGGAAAGATCTATTCGAAGCCTTGAGACACAGTACGTACGTGGTTGTCCCGTTTGCCTTTTTACATGTCTCCCCATGGTTGGCTACTCCTGGTCCCAAATTATTTACGACGGGCCAATTCTCCCAACACCGTATAGTCCGCAGTATGAGCCGAAGGGTCACAAATGCCCTACCTCCAAATAGCGTATGGTGAATTTTTCGATCACCGAGAGCCAATACCAGCATTTCTCCTTAAAAGCAATGTAACTTCTTTTCTGCTTTTTCTTTTCAACCTCTCTCCCTCCCTCCCTCCCTCCCTCCCTCCCTCCGTTAGCCCATAGCATATTCAAATAAAATCAACCTTCAGAAAGTCGGCATACAACAAGAGAGATGCAACCGGTGCATATTTTCTCTCACTTACGTTTTCGTCGTTTGAGTATTTCTTACAAAGAGAGTGAGATCGAAGGTGCTGCAGAGATCACGTCGAACATCCTCCCCTCAACGGCCTGACCGGAACTCTATTCAACCCTACTCAAATCAAAATTCAGCAAGTCAACATACGACAAGAGAGATGCACCTATACATCCTCTCACCGGTACAAAAAGAGCAATGAAGATTCTAGGGATTACGTCGTACAATCTTCCCCTCATATTCGAACCCACTAAAATCGAAAGTCAGCAATTCGACACACAAGGGACACGAAATTGGTTCTAACTGCTGCGTCGATGACGTCCGAGGAGTTTCTGATCGACAAGACGTCGACATCGCCCAGGGTGAACCAGAGATTCCTCAGTGCGCAACATGGTGAGCTCAACATCAGCTCTTTCTGCTACGGTACAAAATTATGACTGACTGCTAACAGCTTCTCTTTGACTCTGCATTGAGCGCTGAAAGCCCATCATATTCACAGAAGCCATCACATCCACTTCTACATCTGCATTTGTAGTGATTGTCCACAGATTTAATTCTAGATTAGTCGGAAACATTTGTTAAGACTACAAATCCAGACAAATGGGTATGTATTAGTTAAATTTTGATAGTATGACTTGGCTAATCACATTATAGCAACGAAACGACATGATTCGTCGCCGGTCCGTTCCAAGCTGTTATGTCGTAGTCAGCACGGTGCACGGTGGTTAATACTGATAATAGTATTAGCCATCGTATAGTTTCTCATTACTACCGTTCCAGTCTATCCTTGAGGCTATCTCCGACAAGATATCATCGACCTCGAAATTGCCGCTCCAAGAGTAGTCCCGCAGCCTTGCGCAATGACACAATCAACGACAAAAAGTTAATCGGGTTAATCTTCGCGGAACCCCGTGCGATCTTACCTCATCGACTTGAATCCCCATAAATGCCCTTCTCCTAATTCTTCTTTGTGTAGACCTACACAGCAGGCCCCATTTGATTTCGGCCTCAGTAGCTTCAATGTTCATGAAGGAGTTGGGATTGGCTGTTGGGATGACTACCTCATCAAATAACTTGTTCGAAATTTCGGCTTAAGAGTTTACTGTTTTGCGGGGAACAATTTGCATTGTCTTTACACATATAAACCTACAACCTTCACCAACGTGTGTTCCAGTTATTTGTAAGTTGTCTCCGGCCCTGTCTCTGTGAGCTGTGAGCTCCTACTAACTACTGCATTCTAGATAACAGGATCCCTTTCCTGGGCGACTCAGTCTCGCGAGTATCGCGCAGACTCCCGCAAGTCATGTCTACAGCCTATTTTTGGATGTGGGGAGACTTCTCATTACCCTTGGGAATCTACAACTTCGTCTCGAGATAATATCATCCGATCAAAGGTTCGCACGCCTGAGGTCTATTGCAACTAAAGAAAATTATTTCTCTCCCTCAGTCACAGCAGGATGACTGGAGCGGAGAATCCCACTGTCGCCTGTTGTCCACGCAAGATACAAACAAGATTAATGTTATGGCCCAGTAAATCTGCTATCCCTAAGCCCAAGCTCAGCAATGAGACAAGGGTGTGGGTTTAGGAATCTTTGGATACTGATGAAGCAACTTTATCCTACCCCTCGGCTCTCTTGTCGCCATCGTAGTGTGTTGTCGGTGATGCCAACTGTACCTACGCCGCTCTACAACCGCATCAAGGCCGTGCAGCCATATGAGTAGGACCTGGAGCCAGAGGGCTTAGTCCAGGCTGTGGGCGGGCGATCACGAGTTTGGAGAAACAAAAAGAGACGAACGAGCTCGAGAAGAAAATTAGGTCCATTGTGCGAGACAATCCAGGCGTTTGAAGAAAAAACATCGAGAATTGAGTGAACTTGAGAAGGAAGATACTCTCCCTGATGAAAGCGGGAATAAACGACCCAGGTATGATGGCTCTTGACTAAGAGGCTCTTCTTCTACTTGATGAACTAGTAGGGTATTATATTTTGTGATAACCTTTTGTACCAATAATAAAACAAACGAATAATTGCTGTGTCGTTACTTTACTTTGCCTATAAATTTTGTGCAACTTCTTCGGTTTTGGGGTGTAGGAGTTGTATTGGAAAGTGATAAAATTAATTAGTACCCATTGCAAGCGCATCAAATAATAACTTGAGTCATTAACCTTGACATGACTGCACATCAACTTTATCATCAAACTTTAACGCACATATAACACATCATAAGCATGGTCAGCTACACATATATCTCATATTATAAACTATAAAGTACTCTAAATTCCGAAAATTATCCCGAATATCCCCCAACATCAAGCACTGATGGTTATTCTACATAAGTACCTGGTATATATCATGCACAAAAGTCATTCATTAGCCATTATTATACCACAACTTAATAACTCAATTGAATCAAACCACCACCAAATCATAGGAAAAAATATGTGAGGGTAATGCTTTATCAAGCACAACTACAATTACTACAATTACTATTCGGATTTATATCCATCCATATTCCACCACCTACATCTCCCTCCCCCATCATGCACTCCCTGTATCCACCACCGTTCCCTCCTTTATCTCCCCTCCCCGAATCGCACCCGCATACGCCACCCTCTTCTCTTCCCTACTGACCCGATTCTCCCCCTCCTTAATCACAAACTCCGCAATCTTTATCTCTTTTCCATTCCTACTTCGTATCTCTGGCATCCCAAAATATTCCGCTTTGACGTCGTCATACCCGATTTCCAACGTATAATAACCCCGATAGTACAAATCCTGCCACTGCAGCTCCGGGTTGGTGCTAATTAACCAGCGACTCCCCATCTCTGCGTCACTCTTTGTAACGTTCTGGCCGATTGGTGAGGCGGAGGTCACAGCAGTCCCCGCGAACTCTACGCCCAACGACCCGGCGCCAGAGGTCGAGTTGTATTTGCCGTAGTCATAGACCAGGTCGGAGACCCAGGATGCGTGCGTGTCCCCGGCTAGGAAGATAGTGTTTTGGATGTTGTTAGATACTAGTGTGTGGAGGGTACGGTTTCGGTTCGCGGCGTAGCCCTGGGTGTGTCAGTAATTCCCCCTGGGGGGAGGTGGGGCGACGTACATCCCAGCTGTCATAGATGTAGGGGTTCTCCACGCCGGTGGCGAGGGAAACATTCATGCTTGAGAATATGATCTGGTTTCCAATGATTCGCCAGCGCGCGCCGCGTTTGCTGCTGCGGACGAGTTGGCGGTAGAACCAGGATTCCTGGCGTGGACCCATGAGGGAACGTGAAGGCTCGGTGGAGATGGCGTGGATGTAATCGGTATTCCTGTCCAGAGTTAGAAGGGGAAATGGGAGGGCAGGGGGGAGAGGAACCAGTATACATCTGTGATGTCGCGGTCGTACTGGCGTGTGTCTAGCATTATCAGGTCGAAGAGGTCGCCGATGTGGAAGGAGCGCCAGATGCGGAGGTTATCGTCCATGTCCACCTGTCCATGCTGTCAAAGAGGGATTGCGGAGGGATGTATGGACATACCTGGCGTATTGGCATCCATTCGAAATGTGCGCGCACGGCATAGGCTTTTCGCTGGTCGACCGAGATGCCGCCGTCCTCAACAAATGAAGCTTCTGTGTTGTTCAATTGCGCGCTGCCCGCCTTCCAGGTGTTGTCCGCGACCTCTGGTGCTGGGGTTAGTAACGGTAGGAGGGAGGGGGTGTTGACATGATTACCATGATCGTCCCAGACAGTAATCCATGGGAACTGTTTGTGGCTTTCGAGAAGGTCGAGGTCAGTACGGTAGTTGGCATACCTCTTACGATACTCATACCTGCGCAGCTGGGTAAGCAATCGGGCGAAGAAGAAATCTAGGATGTTGCGTACAAAGTTACAATGGTTTTGTCTGGTTGATGGATTCGGTTTATCGCACTCCCCCATCTAAACCCACCGTACTAGACGTTAGACCATCGTTAGATATTACCCCAACGGAAACCATAGATTCGAAATCTTCCACCTCGTAAATATAGTCTCCAAGATGAATAACTTGTATCTTCAGTTACTAAATCCTGTATATTAACCGCGGTTTCACACACCGTAGTCCACCGAATCTTTACGCGCAACATTTCCATACGCATTGAAAAAGCCGAACGCTATTCAATCTCAACATTAGATCCCCGTTCAGGATTTGATTCTTCGGAAACATACGGTAGTTAGCGCACGAGTAAACAGCAATCTTAACACTTTCTTGCAGCTTATCCTTCTTTCTTGGCGTCGTCTTGGTACGGCCAATCGGACTCTTTTTATTGGAATCGCAAACACAGAACTGGTAGTAGTACGTAGTATACGGTTTCAGTCCCTTCGCTTCAACCTGCAACCCGTATTAACCCCCGGGCCTCAGACTGACCGCCACATACATACCTTCACAGTATAATCTACATCCGACGAAGTCCAAACCGTTCCTTTATCGACCACTGTCTCCATCCGCATATCTTCCGCCACCTTATACACTACGCAAATCGGCGCCGTAGAGACGGCCACATACCCCGCGTTATCGTGATCATACAGTGGTGCGGTCCCACTGACCGTCACATTCGAGTCGCTATTATCCGCGTTGGCTGGGGCTACGCGGGTCCACAGGATCACCGAATCGGGGTATGGATCTCCCGAGGCAACGCCATGGGTAAAGTTCAGATCTGCTGGGTCGAATGGAGAGGTGGGGTTGTTCCGCCTCACGACCTTGCGGATCGAGATGCCTAGATCGGGGTGATTTAGGGATGGACTGCGGTAGTTGAGGTTTCCGCTGAAGGAGGCGGAAACGATTGAAGCGCTTAGGAGCAGCGAAAGGATTGTCATGACAGACACGGAGAGACGGGATGCCATGACGGACAACGAGAGACAAGGCTCATCAATGGGAACCACGCTTTATTATAGCGGTAGATAATTCCGCCGACATCACATACCAGGCTGCGTATCCTGCACTGCGCCTGGTGAGGGGTGCAGCAGTGGCCTGTAAACTGGGATTACAAGTGACACATGCAGAAGTGATTGGATAACCCACCCTGGTCTGTACGACGTTGTGTAAACGGCTGTGCACTGCACTCCCCTTTGGGCCAGATGTTCGCAATTAAGCTCGAACCTAGTACCCCGCCCCGGGAAGGGCTGATCCGTTTAGTTATGCGTCCAATCTGCTGATTGGGAGCCGTATCTTGAGTTTCCCGAACAAACCCTAAACTCACCAAAACCAATAAAAAAATTACCGCCTCTCATTCGTATATTACCAGTCTAAAGTCTACTGAGGGCGTAGCTATGCAGCCAGATCCAGCCCCCGCGGACGTTCGGAGAGACCCGATTTAGAGGAACACCGACTTGCTGTTCAGACCAGGCCCCCGCTCTGATTCACCACCTCTTGTTTTTGAGGTTCCTGCTGCATCCTTTCTCCTCTCCGAATTTCCAGTTAATTTTGACTCTCCAAGGTTTTTAGGGTCGTATCCATACGGTTAAAGAATTTCTGTTATCTTCATTGCATACCACCACCACCACCTACCAGTGATCCTACCACCATTGCCACTTTGCTTCTCCTACTATTCCCGTTGTATCTCACCACTACAACCAGGGGCAATCTGCTTTTCCTAGAGCTCGCTCCGCTCCTCCGGTGTTGATGCAGTGTTTGGCGATAGTACACATTGGCATGCAATCCGAGTGGTGGTAATACGCTCTCTTACCAGGTATTTTCCAAATTAATGAGAAAATTCCCCTTGGGTCGTACACTCAGACATACCCGCAATTACCAACCCTGGGGTATTGGTGTTAGAAGTCTACCCTAGGTGTACCCGTCGTAGTCAACTGGGAACACCCCGGGAATATATCAAACATCACAGCAAATGGGGTCGATATATGTTGCGATCAGCTCTACGTCCCCAAATGGAAAGTAAGGTTAACTATACACGCATTTATAGGTGTCAGATATTTGTTGTGAACTTTATGGGAGCATGGTCCATTTCCAATAATTGTTCTGCTGCATATTAGGCAAAGGTATCGCCCTAATGGTACTCAAAAATTGATGCAAATTTGTGTTTTGGGGCTGTTACTCCACAAAATTCCAGAGACAGTTAAAGTTAACTATTGCAGTTTAACGGTCTGAATTGACTGTCCGGAGATACGACGCAAATGTTACGAATGTCAATCTGATGAAGTCTATTTTACTATCAAAGGAGAAGTTCTGTCTTTATATACATGAGAGCCTGGAACACCATGGAAGTCCATGGAAGCTCACGATTGCAAATACCAGTGGTGGCGAGTGAAGACTCGTGGATGAGTCTACGACTATGAGTCCGTAACCTGTGAGTCGATATGACGATCTCAGTACAGGTGACTTCCTTACAGATCATATAGTAATAGCAAAGACGGTAAAAATGCGGGTGAGATTTCGTGCACCCGTTTCGCCCGCGCTACTGTCCCGAGCAGGTAGGTACGAACGTCATCTCGAGTCGCGGCCTCTAGTCCGTCTATCCAAACACTGGGATATGGGGGTTGTGATAGTGTAGTGCAAGGTGTAAGTGCGGCCAGAAAGCAGGTCACTTCCCGAGAATATAATGCCGCCGACTCATCCGTTAGGAAACACGCCATTTGGCATCGGTCTGTCCGAACTTACCTGCTCGATCAATACTACCACCGCCAGAAATCCCTCACAAAGAAATTTTTCTTCCCGCTCCCAGCTGTCGTCTGTCGGCGGCGCAAACGTATGATGTCAAGTTGTGGTTAGGGTTGAGGCGATTTTCACAATTTCAGTGCTTGAGGGGCTATGAGGACGTTCAAGTTCCCGTATTTGTTTCGAGATACAACTACCATAAACAGCCTCATTGAGGAGAGGATCATCCTTGCATATGACGTTACCTATGCACCGATGGTATCACAAGAATTCCAAAAGAGCAGCCTGCTGATTGGGATGGTAAACAACGGTAAACAGCAAATCCCTCACGAGCTCGTGGCCCCAGAATATGCATGAGAAACGGCCTACATCACACGAAATAATCACAGTATCTCACTGAAATTTCCTGGTCACCATGGCTTGGACGCAAACACCCATGGAGTAAATGCTTGCGCGCGCACCATATTTCTTATCCAAAGTAAGTTCATTCTTGTAAACCGTCACCCGAATCTACACATTCTTCTATTTAGAGTTTAACATTTAAAGGTTTCAAACCAGTATTTTGTTTGTTTGTAATCATATTGCATTCGGCCGCTGGCGGCCATGGCATATACCTAACACATTTCCTCCCCGCTTCTTTCGTAACATAAGAAACAAAAGCAAAGTCGCGAGTCCTCTTCCCCCAAAACAAAAGAAACCGCCACAAACAAAACACACAATAACAACCTCAACTTTTACACCCCCCCATCACTCGACTCCTCGTGATCTGAGTTCTCCGCCTCCTCCACCACTCCGCTAATTCTGCCAACATCTGTATGATAAAGAAAATCTAACAGTGCTCGCGAACATTTTTCTTCTGCAAAAACAAGAGACATTGGCAAACTAATCTTCAGCTTTCTCAACACCCTTTCAACCCCTTCATACCCATATTCCCCCTCTTGCCCGTCAACTCAAAGCTGCTTCTGTTCTTGTTTCCATCTTTTACACCACTTAAACAGGTGGTCTCTTGTCTGATATTCATGCCCGCACCACCAGCATTTCATATCTCTTCTTTTTCCAATGCGCCTTAAGTATTTCCCCAAAAGAGTATGTCCTGTCTTAAGTTGATAAAACCTCGCCGCAATTGATTTTTGGAATTTTATCACCACACTGTTACCCCCCCTCTTCACCAAATCATACCGGTAACTGTGCTTCAATTTCTTTCCCATCTCTTTTATCTCTTTTTTACTTTCTTCCCATTTTGTCTCCGTCAGCCATCAATCAATATGAGCAAAAGATATATAATTTAAATGAGGTAGCGGATTTTGCGTTTCTGTATAACTTCCGCAATGCTTATAAGCCGCCTTTGTCGCTTGTGAGTCCGCTTCTTCGTTGTCTTCAACTCCCTTATGGGCAGGTACCCACTGGTACTCCACCTGAATATTTCTTTTATCGAGCAACTCGCTTTCCCAATTCATCGTTCGTAACGCCAGCACCTGTCCTGGTCCTGGTTCATCCGATTGTATTCTTCGTAAAGTTGCTTGGGAGTCCGTAAAGATCGTAACTCTCCTCACTTCTTTTTCCCTGCAAATCTCATCTGCAATTTTCACTGCTTCTGACATCGCGTACATTTCCGCATCAAACGCTTCCTTCTGTCGGCCTAGGTGTACCCTCCTCTTATTCCACCTCTCTTCCTTCCATACCACTGCACACCCTACCCACTCATCTTCTTTCCTCGATCCATCCGCCCAAAGAACAAGCCCTTCTCTTTCTTCTCTCCCTTCTACTAACGCCTGTTCCTCTTCCAAAATAATCACTTTGCCTTGCAGCCTCTTTCTAATTTCCGGTAACGTGGTCCCCTCATATCTTCTCCTCTCCAAGGGGTAATCCTCCGGGATCAACTCATCAATCCCCTCCACCCTCCTAACCACATTTCCTTCCATTTCTATCATTCTCCCTCCGCCTGAAGCATTGGGCATCATCATTTGCCTCATGTTATATTGCCTAACACGATTATTAAGAATTGCACTTGCCGGTCTCAATCCGACATCATTCATCAAAGCTCCTTGAGGTGTCATCCTAAAGCATCTGGTTATCCTTCTGCCCTGTTCATTTAATATCTGTTGCACCTCTTGCACTCTATTTTTCTGTCCCTTCCACCACAGCTCCGCTCCATATAAAGCAATGGCCTGTACTGCGGCGACTTGAATTCGTTGACATCCTTCCAAGCTTAATCCCTTCTTCGTCATCAAGGATGTCACCCTATTCTGTGCTCTTCTTGCTTTCGCAAAAACCTTTTTCGTATGATCATTTAGAGTCAGCATACTGTCAAGCCAAACTCCTAACCATCTTGTCGCTTCTTTATTATACGGAACCTCATGACTCCTGACCCTTATCTTGGCCTTTATCTTCGATTCCTTATTGCTCCTCTTTCAAGTAAACAAGATCGCTTCAGTTTTTTCGACGTCAAACTGACAGGCGTTTTCTTTCATCCACCTCTGTACTTCCGTGGCGCATCTCTCTAATCGTTGTGTGCGTTCCCCCACATCCTCACCTTCTACCACCAATGCCACATCATCGACAAAAGATATGCCTTCACTTCCGCACTCTCCTTCTTGTTTTTCAACTTTGCTGAACAATCCTGAAAGATATATGATGAAAAGTACTGGCGACAGTGGCGACCCCTGCGGAACTCCCATTTCACATCCATACTGTCTCCTTCTTTTCCATCCATCGACATAATCACTTTTCTTTCTTCCATAAAACTTTCCACCCATTTCACCAGATCGGCTTCAAATCCCATTTCTTCCATTCTTCTTATCAAGTTTCCCTTCGCCACATGTGGAAAGGCTCCCTTGATATCCATCCACATCACCGCCACGGTATTCCCCCTCCCCCACACTTTTTCAACTCTCTTCATTAACCATCCAGCCGCGTCTATTGCTGACCTTCTCTTTCTGCATCCAAACTGCCCGTCGTGAAGTAGCTGCCTTTGCTCACACTGCTCTGCTATCGCATTTGCTGCTACCTTCTCAACCACTGTTCCCAAACAATTTAACAACGTAATCACCCTATATGCTTTGGCGACTCCGTAATCTGGCTTATTCGGCTTCTGTATAACCACCCCCCTCACCTCCTTCCAAACTCTTGGGTGTATCCGTAGCCTAAATGTCATTTTAATGATTGCGGTTATTCTCAGAGCATCCCACTCCCACAATAACCTAATCGCCTTGAATCCCAATCTATCTGGACCGGGCGCCTTCTTCACTGACTGATCAAATAGAGCCAATCGGATGTCCTCATCAGAAATCGTCTTCCACATCCCTCCTCCCTCTTCTTGGGCCTTTCTCTCCACACCCTTCAGAGGCTTTGGAAATGCTTCCTCTTTAATCAATTCCACTTTATCCTCCCAGGATTCTGCCACTACTCCATCCCTGGATCTCAAAGCTCTGGTCGTTTGCTGACCCCCCGGTTTTGTATACCTCAGAGCCTGCCATACCTGATTCTTGGTGGCTGAAGTTAAAAAATCTTGCCACATCTTCATTTTTGATTGTCGGATTATTCGTCGGACGTTGCTTCGCTGCTTCTTAACTTGTTGCTGCGTCGCTTCCCCCCTTCGTCTAGCCCTTTTTAACAAACCCAAAATTCTTCTATTTTCTGCGATCTCCTCATTCCACCACCTCTTAGATCTCGCACAAACTTTAACTTTTTTGCAGCACCTATTGAGATGATTAACAAAATTTCGCTGTATCCACTCAGCTTCCTTCTGTAAATCCTTTTCAAACCAGTATATCCACCCGTGGCAGTTACCCCGTCACATATTCGATCCCCCCCTCGCTGCAGACCGCCAGACTACCTTTGACTATAGGCCGCAGCTCAGCATCAAGAGGAATATTCACAGGCGGTCCGCGTCTATCGACTTCCTGTACCCGTACCTGTACTCCACTCGCCCCGACAATAGCGACAAGCAAATGAACCGCCACCCAAATTCCTACAGCTCCGGCCGCACCTACTCCCACGTCAACAAGAACAGTCCTAAAAATTCCAGAGTAAGCATCCGGCCCAAGCAAGATGTGACAGATTATACATACCAATACTGTTGAACTAAATCCCAAAGGATTACCGCCACCCGATACACAACCCAGACGAACACACCTGCCGCTGCCACGGTAAGGAGCTTGCACAAGTCCTCACGGTTCTCTTCTGCCATATCCCTGTGCTCTACCTTTGCCGGTTCTGGCGCTGGTGCCGGCACCTGATCCCTTTTCAAACTTCTAGACCTTTCCCGAAGCTCCAGCGGCAGCAGATGCGAACCCCATTCCACTTGGTGGCTGATTCTAGGTCTCGGTAATGGTGGCAGATCGACCCGCTTCCATCCCACGCGTCTATCTACAACTTCATAGGCGACATACCTCGCGTCGCCACGGTCCACGATGAATTCGCGGTAAGTTTGCTCGCGGAAATGTTGCGCCGAAACGTTTGAATGTTGAGTGAGGCTGATTATATGACTGTTTTGAGGAGTAGTGGAGTGCATCATGGTTGCGAAGTATGGAGGGGAAGCTGAAGGGGAGAGTGTTTATATTTCGTGTGGGCAGCTTGATGGGGTGCGTACTCGAAGATAGGATGAAACCGTAGGGTTGTAAAGTGATAAAGAAATTTAAGGCTTGCTAGGCGATGATCGAGGTCTCTAGTTTCTTTTCGGAGTAGTTGCAGCGGTCTTCCATATTCGAGAAAGTATATGTTAAAGAGTTTATATGTACAGTCATGGAACAAATTTGAGTGAACACGCGAAAATAATGATTTTGATAGCAACCTTCCAACAAGTATCCAAATGCCATTTCAGCCCTAAACAAGGCTATTAATGCCATCTCTAGAATGCTATTCCTTCCTTCTCAAGTTGTAGCTTTCTAGATGCTATTGTTGGTTGAGATGGTGCACCGATTATCCCTTACACGCTCGGTTTTCTTAAATTTGGTCCCAGCGGCGATCCCACCATGTTAGGTGTTACTTTGGATGCTTCGGTGACTTCTTGATTTACTTGAACGATTCTATCTCGAGGGCCAAAGGCTCGTATATGTACAATCTCTCATATGCGTACGCGTATGCTCTGACATGAGACGCATCACCCTGGTCCTGATGCATATCCTCATACAGCCACCATCTTCATACAAGTCTTCATTCTCATACAAGACATCAGACGGTGCTGAGACTCACGATCCAAGTACACATGCAACATTAGGGGTAGTGTGGATAGCGAGTGATACCAAAAGCATGTCGGTGCTGACTCCTCATCTACTTTACACACTGCCAGCCTCTATACAGCCCGTACAAAAGTCCATACCACAATGTTTACATGCTTTCCCAGAGTGTGGTGCTCTGGCATCACTCAACCGGAAGTCCGACCAGCCAATCACCGGCTTTGCCACACGGCGATCATTGCCCCAAACTACACCCGAAAGGAAGTAGAACCGAATTTAAGAAAACTGAAGATAGTGCCATGTTTCAAATTTGTGGCTGTACAATTAACTTCAAACTCCAACCAAAATCTTTCGCGAGGAATATTTTTGACCGCTGACAAACTGCTCGTGAGTGAGTGAGTAATCACCTGCCACCCGAATTGTTGCATAAATAGATCTTATACGGGCTGACTGGGCTGGCTCTCATACGGGCTGACGGGGCTGGCTCTGATACGGGCTGACGGAGTAGCTCTGATACGGGCTGACGGAGCTCAGCCGTCTCTACATTTAGATGAGTACGTACGTGCTCGTACCGTATATATATGGCCTTGTGGCCCTCTTAGATAGTTGAATCAAGCTTCTCTAGCAATCAGTATTGCAACCCGAATTTTAACTACAATACGAGTGATTTGAGGTGATGACGAAAGAGCTAGCATCAGCAAGATGTCATTATTCTACGTACATATCTAGATCTAAGTAAGATCGACTATCTACTGATTTACTCTTTTTATGGAAGCTTTAATCGTGTCTTTGCTTTGCAAATAAGTCTGGCCACGCTGTCTTCGCAACAGGTCTCCCGTCGAAAGACTTGTAATCTACATCAGATTTTCAAATGAAAAGCTTCAGTTTCTAGCTCCCTTCCAGCGACGTTTTGTTTCGCGCTCCATTTCGTTATATGGCCCTAGACACAACCAGTAATTAGTAGTATGCGTGAAGTCTACTTGTTGTGGAGAGGTAGTACCCCTGAGAATCTGGATAAGTGGATATATCCACGTGGATTCCCATATCACCACGTGACATGTGCACATCCAACTTATTGTTAGCCATTGAAAAAGAGTCAGCAGCGATCAGGGAGCTTACGGATCACTAGTCTCCACTCTCACGGGTCTCCACATACAAAACACTTCCGCCCTCTGCTATCCAATGGAAAGGAAATAGCATCTCCAAGATTCGCCCCATAAAGAAACTCCACAAAGTCCAAAAGTCCAAAGTCCAAAGTCCATTCATAATCAGTCCAAACGCTAAAGAAATACAAAATACCCAATCGATATGTGTCAACCCAACAAAGGAAAAATAACAAACAAAATGATGTCCAAACAAACAAAAACATGTCATGACCAACAAACCCATCCAAACGTACAAACGAAACCGAAAACTATCTTTTTCCCGTAGATTGCTGCACGCACCGTCTCCAGCATCACACATCTGGCATAATTGGAACCTGTTCACTCGTCTGGAAAGGTCGTCCACTCTCCCCAAATCGGTTCCTCGGTCTGGGTATTGCTGACAATAGAGTGGTCGCCCTCTTCAAGAAGACAGTTGATGGCGTCATATGAGTTGTCATCAACGATGTTCAAGGAGGCGACAAGATCATCTGCCGATTTACTGAGTGAAAACAGATCTGACTGGAAATCCTCAATAGGAAACTCGAAATTAAGAGAAGGACCCGGAAATTGTTCGCTTCCATTACCATCGAATATAGTTCTCTGCTCGTGCCAACCTGGAGTTGCTAGAAAGAGATCGAGTGCATTCACCTGCAATTGAGGATCTACAAAGGACTCTATGCCCGGGAAGGCGGCTGGTGCTTGGAAGACGCAATCGTTGTCGCGGATCGGAAGACCAGCTTCAGGAATTGACGTTGAGGCTAGTTCTTCGTTTGCTTCAGTTTCTCTTGCTTTGCCCTTGGACCGTTTGCGCTTTCTTGACGGAGGACTAGTTGAATCCTCGTCAACGTAATCAGGGTCATCATCGGTGTGATTCTCATACGTGACACCGCCCTCTTCATCCTTGATGTCTTCCCACATTGCTCGGAGCCTCTTGAGTTCCTTTCCGTCCTTCTTTTTCTTGGCATTGTTGATCTGGTTGTCGATAAATCGCTGATAATATGTCAGTGAAAAACTCTATTTAACGCTGTGAGTCGGTGTACTCACTTGTCTCATCTTTCTTGGGTTCGCGAGAATGTCGTCCAGGGTTGTAGGCCGGCTCATACGATAGACCGAACCTTTACATTTCTAACCTAAAGTTAGCATAAGAACCCCTGAACACAGCACCGGAAGACACATACCTTCAACACTTCAAGGACAGTGTTGTAACGAGTGGTAAAAGTATAACCACGCGCGACGTGATCCGGACCCTGACCTCCGTGAAGTCTCTTGAATCCAAGCTAGTTACGGATTAGGACATACATATTTCGTAGATAGGACAACATACCAAGAAATTATGAGCAATTGTTTCCATTTGAGAAGCAGTCATGTCATTGTGCCAATGTTTAAGAGGAGCAGTGTCAGGCATATCAAAAACGTTGACCCCATCTAGCAGCGCATCTATCAGGTCATCTAGAATTACCTGGTCGCGTATTGGAAGGTTGTCGGACGCCTGAAGGTTGCTACTGGCTCCAGTTCCAGAAACAACAGGTACACTAGTTGTATGGACTTGAAGAAACTGAAAGCGGCTTGCAATACTACTGAGCTCGTCCGTCAAGATTCCAAGCACCTGCATTTGACCGTCAACCCAGGCAAGAACTTCCTCCTCGCTATAACCGTTTTCCAATCCTTTGCTGATGCAGTTATCCCGAAACTCATTGAATCGGCGCTGGTAGTCCAAAGCGGTGCCAGACGTGTTTTTGAAGTGCTCAATGTAGTCGGCTAATAGCTTAGGATCGACATCAAGTGCAACGTCGTAACCAGCCCCGATGGTGTCGAGGTTGGTTGCAGGCATGGAGGCTGGAACAGTCGCTGCCTGTTTCTCATTATGCGAGTTAGAGATCAGATGTGAGTTAAACATGTGTGTACAAGAGTCAGGAATTGCCTCTGTAATTGCATCCACCATGTCGCGACTCGTTTGTTGTTCCACCAGATCGTTGTAGCTTTGCTACTGGCTTCCGTATCACCGGATCTGACGGATTCAAACGTAAAGACCGACGGAAGATCAGATGAGGATTGTCGAATATGCAGAGAGCCGGCCGGTATAGAGTGTTGTCGGTGTTGTCGGTGTCGTACAAATTTAGTCTTAATTGGAGGGTGAGGTTGTTGGTGATGCTATCGGAACGGAGGGTGCTCAGAAGGTCGTTTCGTCGGGGGCTCCGGTAATCGCGAGCACATGATTTAGAAAGGCAATCCTTTCTATGTCTGTTCTTTTGAAAGTTGAAGAGCAGTCTGGAATGAAAGTAGGAAAGGGGAAGATGTCGTTACCAGTGAAGTTCAGTGAGTAAGGCTAGCAAGCGATAAAGGCGGTATATAAATAAGAGAAGATCTATGCTTCTATTTTGCCAACTGGTGCGCGGGCCATATCCGGCCAAATTATTACAAACAAATATAACAGCAGTACCATCCAGTCGAGTGATTCGCAGAGTTAACAATTGCGTTGGTAATCGATCAGTAGTTCAACCAGCTAACCTCTGCGCCTACAATCTGGCGTGAGGACCTTTTTGGAACCACAAATCGGAGAACAGACAGCTAACAGAGATATATGAAAACGAATAATCAGGAATGAATACGTGTCCAGATTCGCTATCCCATAACCGTCGGACAAACTATGGTTATACCGACGTTCAATTAGCTGTTAAGTAGAGTTCGTAGGTTTTGAAAAACTATGAGTACTCGAAAGAAGAGAAAAGCCAAAGGGGAGTTACCATTCAAGGAGATTAAGGTGAAGAAGTCATGGTAGTCCAACAGTAGTCTCTGATAGAAAGATTTTCGTTGTTAGCTGAAAGGATTGAAGAGAGAACGTAGTGATGAATGTCATATGACAGACATTGCAATTGGCTGTTCTATGAATCATGGGGTACCGTTAATGAAAGTGAGCCATTCATAGCTTCAACACTATAGTTAATACGGGATAGAACACCTGATACAGGCGAGTTCAGGAGTGCGAACAGTAAGCGGAGAGACAGGACGAATAATTGGCTAACGGGACAATGGGAGAGATACCATTGGTTCTTCTAAAGGGTTTTCTTTCGTACACGATCTTCGATAGAATTGATTAGAGACAGCAACCAGTGGGAGAGTAGCACCGAAAGTCCTTTAATGATGGAGAGGCTGGAAGAAGCGTGCGTGCCGGAATTGTGATTTCCTTGAAGATGTGGTCTGATCCAGCTCGCTTGACCATAGGACATCCAAAAGAGCATCACTAGAATCCGGAAAAAATGAGAAATGGTGGCATCCTCAAGAGAAAGAGAGAGAGCACAATTACTTAGTACTTATAGGCACTTCCAAGGAACAGCTTTTGTAATACATACTAGGGATTTACAAATAACACTCGTTTGGATGTAGACTCGAGTCCAGTTGCTTGAGGTCTGCTACTCACTCGTCCAATAAAAAATAAATTGCGTAAAGTATTGAACGAAAGCAATTGTGAACTCATTCAATATCCGGCTACAAACATTGTGCAACGCAGCCGGATTAATCTTTTCTGAGCGGTTCGACTATAGCAAACACGACATCTAGCGCTCTCACACATTATGGATGGTATTATTCATATAAGCACACGACATGTGTCTTTTTCGATTCTGATTGGTCGTAATTCTGTGGCTGAGTGGCTGATTGTGGCAAGTACCTACCACTTAAACTCAGATCCCAAATGACCTGCCCTTTTAAT
>Ga0307514_10000385_pt1 | contig 101047 bp, 103 predicted proteins | sample 16_EM_MG_FD_203088 | JGI IMG/M metagenome (GOLD analysis project Ga0307514, IMG submission 203088) | Populus trichocarpa ectomycorrhiza microbial communities from riparian zone in the Pacific Northwest, United States - 16_EM | ecosystem: Host-associated > Plants > Roots > Unclassified... | reverse complement strand
TATCGTGTAACGAGACATGTCGCATCGACATAAGGTCGATCGATGACTAATGGTGCTAACTACAAAAGAGGCAAGTTACATCATAGTCCTTGGCATAGTGATATCCGTACTCCCAATCAGCTCAACATGCTGAATATATACTCCCCGTCACTCTATCCACCTCCATTACCCCTGTATTTCCATACACCCGCCGTTGCTCCTTAAAGATATACTTTGCTGCTGTGATTGAGCGAGGTTTGAGATCCACTTGGAAGCCGTGATTGTGCGAACTTGGAGGCCATAATTGAGGGTATGTGGATACACTTGGAACCCATGATCGAGTGACCTTAGAGATGCACTCTGAGATTGTGATCGAGTGAGTTTGGAGATACACTTGGAGACCATCATCGTGCGAACTTGGAGGCCGGAATCGAGCGAGGTTGGAGATACACTTGGAGGCTGTGATTGTGCGAGTTTGGAGATGCACTTGGAGGCCGTAATCGAGCGAGTTTGGAGGAGTACCAGGAGGCGGTCAATCTGGAGGCGATAGTTTGGAAGGGAGGCACGGCGGGAGCTGAGACTCTATACATTGGTTAACTCGTAATTGTAGGAATGTAGAGAATTGAGTGTAACATGTTTTGCCAAGGGATGAGAGTAGTGTTGGCAATGGTTCTGGACCGTCACTTCGGTTTCGGGTCCTGGTCCAAAAAAACGATTACCAAATTGGCGGTCTGGGTTGTCAATGAACCTGAACCGTCAACTTGGGTACGGTTCGATGGTAACCTTCCAACCCGTCTGAATTGGGCAGGTTGTCAGCGGGTCCATCCATAGATTTATATACAGCTCTTGTTTTTGGAGTTGGTTAATAGTATCTTTTCAAAATCATGTCTTCAACAACCAATAATGTGTTTTTGCATGCATTGCAGCTTGCAATATCGATGAATTTGGAATTGGTGTTTTACCTTTGATATATTGTATTTTTGCCTATCAGGGCGATTATTAATGTCGTTACAAAAGCGAAAATCAGCCCAATGCCTTGAATACCAAATATGCAACAATTAAAACTGTTGACACTCCGTTGACACTCATTTCCAGGATGCAGCAGGGAGCATGTTGCTGTTGTTTTTCCCTGTAAAGGCCGCCAATATCTGATTAATGGATGTCTGCAACCAATCGGAACATAAATTACCCAAGATGTGAAGCTAGAAAATTGTTCACGTTCTATTCATGCTCATTCCCAGGATGCGGCTGGGAGCATATCGCTGTAGGTCTTCCCAGTAAAGGCTGCCAATATCTGATAAATGGATGTCTGCAACCAATTGGGAGATAAATTATCCAAGATGCGAAGCTAATAATTGTTAACTCTCCATTGACGCTCGTTCTCAGAATGGGGTGGTGACCGTGTTGCTATCCCTTTTGCCTATAAAAGCTGCCAATACATCAGTTATGCATAACAGCAACCATATCACTATTTAATTACCTTACTTACAAAACCAGAAATTGTCGACGCTCTGTTGACGCTCATTTTCAGAATAGGGCGGTGACCGTGTTGCTATCTCTTCTGCCTATAAAAGCTGCCAATACATTGGTTATGCATAACATCAACCATATCACTGTTCAATTACCGTACTGACAAAACCACGAATCGTCGACGCTCCGTTGACGCTTATTTTGAAGTATTGTCCATTCAATATCTGCGCCATCAGTAATAGTTTTCATCATAATTTGAACTTATTGGTAGTCTTTCTGACCGATTCAGACATGGCCCTGTAGGAAAGCCGAGCGCAGTAACATTATTGCACTGTTTGCTCTCACACCACCAAAATCTATGTATCTTGCGAAAAGCTTCATTGCTTCTGCTATACATCTGTTTACCAACCGATATTCACAAGCTACTACTCACCACTCACCCATAATATTTCTCTAACTAAAACTCTCGGTTAAGATACATAAAGAAGTTGGTGAAACATTGACGCATTCTGTCCTGCTTTTTCTTCACTCCGTTACTCCTCCTCATTTCGATTGCATTGGCCGTCACCAACATCTTTTCATTCTGTCTGTTTGACTTCCGTGTAGGCCGATTCAATCCGGGAACATTTGGCGTGGCTCTCACATCCCACTGCTCTGGGCATTCCGGAACCTCAATGCTATTGTCTTGCTCTATATCAGATTCATCATCCACCACGCAATCGTCTTTACTGTCATTTGGATTATCTATGTCACCATTCCAGTTAAGCCAATCTTTATTATCGGAAATGCTTTCAGGTGCGCTAGCCTCGTCACTTCCGACTTCATGACGGTTGATTGTTCGGATTCGGCAGACATTTAATATTTGAGATCGTCCTCCAGGGAGGTCATTTGCAGACAAAGCTGGTCGCAAAGGAGATCTTTCTGACAATTTAAATGTAGCCGAACCATTCTGATGAAAGAGTGACCAGGATGCTCTGACGATCTCTTCTGTGTTCGAAATGTATCCTACAGCGGTAATCTGTTTGTTTTGAGTGCGTGATTCGTTCTGTGGAACATGTATGTTTTGGCTGCCCTGCCACATCTCCAAAAAGTTGTAAACCTTGGCCATTCTGTGCAATTTCCTTTCCTCTGCCTCTTTCTTCATTTCCGAGTCGTTATCGGGGTCCGTTGTAACCAATTCTGGGTCAGTGCTTGCCCCAATCCCGTGATTGGCTCGAGCAAACTGCCTTACAATGACTTTTTCGCGAAGGGTCTCCCCTGTCGTTGTTGACTTCCTCCAGCCGATAACATTTCGGCAAAGGGAAAATCTGGTCCCCACTCTGACACCATGTGGTATGATAGAGATTATGTCGCGCGCCACATTGGAGAGATTGGTATACTTTGAGTGTGTTTTCTCCGGTTGACTCCACCAGTTGGTTATGTCCGGTATCCAAAATGTACTGCTACTCCCCATTGGGTCGGAGTGATAATCATTGAGATTTGGATTAATATGCCCCCAGTTCTTCGGTGCTTCAGACAGCGAATTCAAATAGAGCCTGGCGGCGGTCAATAAGTGAGCTGCGGGATCGCTTCATCCGGGTGTCTTCTCAGCCACATTGTTAGGCTTTAAGTATTCTTCATTATCATTGGATAAATCATGTAGATCAAAGCATGATTGACAGGATTCTGAAGCCATTGTAGAGGGGTTGTAATTGCTGCTCGGTAAGGTATTGAGTTTATTGACCGGCACACATCGATGTTTGGCCTAGTATTCATTCTCCTTATACTTCAGAAAGGCCTCCTGGTATTGGGTAGTATAGGATGTCTCATCCTGAGGATAAATATCCATTCCCTGGTCCCATTTCCTAGACCATCGCAACTTCCGGAATGGATCGAGGATATGTGCAGAAATGCGAAGGATACCTGTCGTTGGAGTCACTTTAGCACAATAATTGGACAGCTTCTGTCGACCTAACTCCACAGCGAAGAACAAGTCTTCCTTCCATTGAGTCTTCTTCTTAGCCAAAGCTTGCATGACGCCATCCATATGATCGAACATGTCATTGTAAACTGTAATGACATGATGCAATGTGACTGTATGCCTCTTCGACATCCATAGGGTCCAATATTGGAATCGCCTCAATACTTCCATGACATACTTCACAATCGTTCATTCATCTTGTGTGGAGTAGAGTGGCCAGTAATTACTGTATTTCTGATTTTGAAGCCACTCGCGTGTGAATTCCCGTAGTCGGTAGGTGCGCTCAAGCAACTCCAGTGTAGAGTTCCATCATGTCTTCATATCCATCATCGGAAGTACGGCGATGCAGAGTTCGGCTTTTTGAAAGTCAATGAACTCATTTCGACAACCTGGTGTCAGCGTAATCAATACAGCAAGCATTCTCTGGTATATGAAGGTGAATATCAGGACTTTCAAAATATCATGAAATATGTAGTTTCTCAATTATCGTTGCTAAACCTGGTCTCATGGCCAACACCTTATTGATTCTAGCATTGCCCTCTTTTCGAAGTCTTTGACTCTTCCCAATGTCTATGCTTTTATCCTCTCCAAATTGCTGATCGTGCTCATGGGCTTCCCAAGACTTGGTGTGGCCTTTTACACCAAGACTACTCATGAATGCACCTAAAGACAGCTGTATGATGTGCGCCATGCATGGTATGTGGTTCCTCAATGCAGGCCACTCGATTCCAGAGGCCTCACGTGTTGATTGCAGCTCACGTGTCATCGAATAATTTGAGCAAGCATTAGCAGTCGTAATACCAGGCAAAAGGCCGTCGGTAAGCTCAAAACAATCAAGCACATCCTTCAAATATATGGCTAGCATTGCTGCAGTATGTTGGCCTTCGATCTATCATCCTTAATTAGCTTTCGAAACGGGAGAAGAACAGGTGATCAACCTCATCGAAAGCGAGTTGAACTTCGCATAATGCCCAATTTCTATCCATATAGTAAGCAATGACCGAAGTTATGGGTAGTTTGTTTGTTGAGGTTCATCCGTCCAAAGCTAAACTAACATTATTTTGTGATGGCAACTGCTTCTTTATTGCATCCACAGTCAGTGCATATTCCCTCTGGCAAATGTTGCTAAGGGTCGTAGTGGACGGCAGCACTAGGTCATCACGTAATGCCTTATATCACCTTAGTAGCTCCAGATTTGAGATAGCAGTCCATGGATTATGAGCCGAGACAAATCCTGACATGAGGTAGCGATTCCACATATCTTGGTGAAATTTGGAAGTTTCAAAGTCATTAGCTGCCAGTTTAGAACGTTTTGTCTGTCATTTCGGTTAATTTGGATCAAGCTAGATGCCAAATATGATTTTCCTCTGCGAACTTACTACTGGGATTCCTCGACTTCCTTGCCTCTTCAGGATGGCCAATGCTGTTTCATTGACCATTGAACTAGTCAAATCAGGAACCTCTGACACTGTTAATTCGTTTAACTTTACGACGGGAGCTTTTGTCAGCAAGTGTTTCCCCATTGAGCTGGTTCCATGTTCTGATGGATGGCAAAGAACATGATGACAAACGATACATATGATTGCTGGGCTGCCAGTCTCCACAATTCCGCACTGTAAATAGAATCACCACGAAGTCGCATGTCTAGAATTATTCCAACCAATAGGCCGCTTCAAGTCTACATTAATTGAATGCCATCAAGTATCGAAGATGATTTGTAAGGTAAGGTTGCTCAAATCACGAATACAGACACGTTCGTTTTTGGAAGATATCATAACCTCGAAAAATACGGTGTTCAAAGATTTTGAATGTGACATGGCGGTAGGAATTAGAAAGCTGGATAATCTGACTCGAAAGACTGCCGAAAGTAACGATACAACACAGCATACTGTGCGTTCTTAATTATTGACTCTACAGCTAGAAGCAAAAAAATCAGATCTGTAAGACATTGCATGCATATTTGTGAAGTTGTATACTAAGACAGATTGAAAAGACTGACCGCGTATATCTCTGTTTTGGAACAACACAATGCAGTTCATTGCTGTGTAGCATACTGAGCCTCCACAAAAACTGTTGATGCTATGTGGGAGTTCAATTGTAGAAGGCGGACACGATATTGTCATAAGGATTTTTGCCAATAAAGGCTGCCGATAGGTTCATTGTGGATTATCTGTGTTCCATTGCTGTAAGATTATCCAAGATGCAAGATCAAAAATTGTTGGCCCTCTGTTGATGCTCATTTTGGAACATGGTGATGATTTCGTGGTAAGCATTTTTGCCTAGAATGGCGGCAACTAGTTCGATTATGGATCAATGTAGTTGCATAGCCTGTTGATTTTCTCAGTTGCAAGGCCTGAAATCATTGACGCTCCGTTTATGCTCATTTTTAGGGCATAATAACAATGTCATTGAAAGCATTTTTCCCTTGAAAGGCAGCTGATAGTTTGATTATGGGTTAATGTCAGTGCACAGCTCTTGCATTTTCCAAGCTGCAAGGCCAGAAGTCATTGATGCTCCATTGACACTCATTTTTAGGACATAGTCACGATGTTGTCGCAACCATTTTCGCCTAGAATGGTAGCCAATAGTTCGATTATAGCTTAATGTCACTGCACTGCCCTTGCATTTTCCATCATGCAAGGCCAAAAGTCGTTGATGCTCCGTTGACGCTCATTTTTACGACATAGTAGCGATGTTGTCACAACCATTTTTGACTTGAAAGGTGGTCGATAGTTCGATCATGAGTTAAAGTTGCAGTGAAACCCTCTGGATTTTTTATAATGCAATGCCAAAAATCGTTGACGCTGTGTTGACACTCACCTTTGTGCTCACCTTAGAGAAATATTAACAGTCATTGGGTGCTGAATAATTGTGAAAAAAATTGCATACAGTCTTTATTGACACCCAGTATACCGTTTCAATGTATTATTATTTGAATCGAAGATTTTGGAGACATCTCAGTTTCTGAGCCACCACTATACATGTCATTTGCATGATGAATGATGTAAATCCACCCCATTTCAGCGCTTTCAGCCGGCAATTTACAGTATAAAAATCCGTGTACTACTTTTAGATATTTATAGCCCGACGTTCTCACCATTCCTTATCCAGCTCATTCTTCTCGATTTCTGTGATGTATCATAAGCAATTTTGAATTTCTCAACCATGTGCAGAAGGTCTGAGCGGAGAGTTATGCAGTTGGATTCATGGATTAATGCAGCATAATGGTTGTCATTCATCCATGTTCAGATTGCGCATTGACTGATCCTTCGATGAGGCATGTGATATAACTGACTCAAACTTTGTTCGTATATTTCATCACAAATTTTGGTTTTGCTTTCTAATTTAACTGTAACAGGTAAGATGATATACTGTTCATTGGTCGTCGATCAACTTGATTTGGCGTCTAGAACGTTTAAACAGCCCGTACAGCCGTTGCACACACAGTGACGAAATATCGTGTATCACAATTTGGTCACTGAAATCCAGAAATAGCTGACACATAGCAAAATAGGAACACAAATTAATTTTACCAGAGCAACGTCGTCAATATTAACTATTTGGCTATCTATACCTCCGGTGATGCAGGAAGTGTCACCATGTCTTCGTCCGAATTTGATTTCTATATGGTAATTAGCTAGGGACGCGATATGCGGGGGGCACAGATGATGGGTTTAACAGCCATTGCATTCTCAATTGGCCATGAATTGGCCTCCGCGTTGGGCAAGAAAGATGCTATGTCTGTGTGTGACTGTGGTTTGTCTGAACCTAGTCTCATTAAACTACTCCCTGGGAGAGAAGTCCCTTGCGGCATCTGCCATTGTCCTGGGACGATATGGAGAGTCTATATAAGTTCTCCAAATGTTGTCGGTAATGGTGTGGCAGCAGTCATGTCTATTTGAGGCTTCAAAACCGCCGGAACCATCTATTCGGCCATCCCATACTTCATATCTCTCTCCCGAAAGCAGTCGGCCGCGTCCCAACATTCCGGTTGCGTCAGTTTGTCAATCCTCATCGGCTTCTGCCGAAAACTCTCCATGCGGTACTGTACCGTTTTGGAGAGTGTGCCCATTACCCAGCCAGGTTCATCATCTTCGCGCAGCTTGCCAAGCTCTGTGTCTTCTTCATCATCCTCATCTTCCACATCCTCCGCATCTTCAGAACTTGCAAGATCACTCAGACTGTCTCCAATAGCATTCAACATCTCCTTGAATATTGTTTCAGGTTTTCTGGTTGTCGATTGTTCTTTTTTAGCATTGCTCATATCTTCTTGCTGTTGCATAATCGCTGTCTCAGGGTCTTCAACTCGCTTTCTTGCTCCAGCGGTCTCTCGATCCACCTCATCTTCGATCCATTTCTCTTTCTCTTCGTTGCTTAAAAGTGTGTTTGCCATCTTTTCTCCGCTGACAGCTTCTTTTTGGATCCTAAGCTACGCAATGGTCCCACTGCTCGGATCCTTTCTGCCTCCAAGCCGCTGTTGCCTGTATTCGCTTGATGACATTGTCGTGTGAATTGCTTTGTCCATTTGCCGTATTTGCCACCAGGAAGTGGCGCAAGGATCTTTTTCAGAGGATAGACCATGTCATCATGTGTTGACCTTAGTATTGGGCGAGATGTTGGATGTTGCAAGATATGGACCACATGGAGGCAAGCTGCGTCTTTTATGTCACGGTTGGTAGGTTTGATTATCTTGAACAAACAAAATCTGCGTTTTGACCATCACTGTATTTGGAATAGTCATGCTAACAGTACATCATGACTTGATAGTGAGTGTGTGATTCATGTAAGATCCTGGCAATGTCTTGAGACCAACATCACCAGACGTCCTTTCTGTCGAAGAATGTCCTTTTTATATCTACCAAACAAGTGATATCAGCTGTTGTTCACTGCAAGATATCCCTGTAAGCAAATGAACAACATCGGACCGACTTACTGCAAATTGCGGGACCCTTGGAATCCCCTGCAACTTGCAGCTATACGCAGCAGGATTCAGCTTGAATAGAAGGTGGAAGTTGGCTGTTACTCATTTCATTTGGACTTGTAGGTATCTATATATTCCTCAGGACTTCCCATTTCTTTTCGTTATTATCTTCCTCAACATTCCACAACTGCAAGTCATGGCTCCACAAGCGCCTCAGCCACGTGCGATTGGATTCGAATGAAGCCGAATGACAGGCGCTTCATCCAATGCGCCACCAGCTGAGAGATAGCTGTAATGCAGACACCAGTTGGGCCACCGCACCACTGCAATTGCGGCCACCGAAAATATGACCCAGGATGCACATTCGAAAATGGTACGTAAAACCGGACCACACAAGAATGCGAAGCAGTATGCAATCGGATTTGAGTCACTCGATATCGAGGTAGACAGCGGTTGACTAACCATATAATGTACAGCTGGTGTACGTAGAGAGCTATGTGACCAACATATCACTGTCCGCAATGGGAAACCGTCATGGTTACCCAAGGCATTTGCCCGCACTCTCTGCCAAATTGAGCATCATGATGTTGTAAGATCAGGGATTTTTGCGCACGAATTTCGTGATAAACGTCCCTGGGAGTGGACGAAACAGGCTTTAAATACTTTTGAGGAGGCTACGGAGTCATATATGGTTGAGGTAATTGCTGAATCTCACTTTTAGAAGCAACTAATGTCTTGTAGGTTTTGAACATGTCAGCTACTATGGCAAGGCAGGGAGGTCGGGTACAGCTACTACAGTCCGATATGTGCCTTGCCTTGAATGTGGCTATAATGGCCAAAGGAGAGTGTTCGCGTGCCACAATCGAGGAAACACACCAACTAATCAAAAAACCTGGCGCCAAAGTCCGAGAAGAGAAGAACCAAGGAGTTGAGTTTCCTGGGAAGAAAAAGGTGAAGGCGGTAATAGAAAGACACCCGGCAATGATTCGTGAAAATCAGATGGACGGCTGCCTTTCTTGCCAAAATGGCACAGAAATGTATCCCCAGTCACGCTGGAGATGCAAAGGCATGGGTGTACCTTTACTACCACCACCAGGGCCACCTTGGCCCAAAACGCCAGCTGTGCCACCTGGTGATAGTGAGCGAAATCACAGCACTGTAATAGAAGGTCCGCCACCCGGATATGTGTATATACATACTCCACTTCGCAATGCTCAATTTTTCAATCATAATGCATATGCCCAGTATCGCAAGTGTGATAAAGATTTTATTCCAGATTTGCTGACTGATCAAAGACTATCCACCTGTTAGTACGCTATCTGCTACATGGTAATGCAGCCAAATTCCATTTTGCAGACGAAAGCAGCCTGTTGGGACAACCTGACAGTGATGACGAAGCTCAATTGAAGGGAACAGGATTGTGGACTATTATCATTATCTACAATTAGCGGACACTTTAAAGTATGTTTTAAAGGGTATATATGCATTTTTAAAGAACAATGTAGTGATAAAGGAGAATGCACATGAAGAGGATAGAACGGCTGCCAAAGACCATTACTGATATTCTATGCCAAAGTGAGTGGTTGCATATTGCAGATATACCCATGGCAAAATGAGCATCACCAGAGCATCAATGATTTTTGGCCATGCATCATGGTTAATCAATGCGTGATGCGGCCTTCAAAGTCTATATACGAAGTGTTTACCAGTTTTATTGGCTAAAACACTCAGGATCACTGGGTTGCAGCCTTGAAAATGAATTAAGTTGTAATTGTCCAGGAGGCTGTCGCAGGAACATTGCTTGCTTATTGGTCTATAATGGCTACCAACTCCCAGTTAATAGATAACTGGGATCATTCGCCACTTTGATTAGCTAAGATGCAAGAACAAAAATTGTTCTCGCTCGGTTGACGATCATTGGCAAGATGGAGCAGGGAGTGTATAGTCTTCGCTTTTGCCTTGAAAGGCAGCCAATACAATGATTATATATAACAATGACTAATTCACGAGGTTATTACCTGAGTCAGATAACAAAAAATTGTTGATGCTTCATTGACTCCCATTTTCAAGATCGGGCAGGGAGCATGTTGCTCTCTAGTTGGCCTATAAAGGCAGCCAGTACTGTGCTTATGTATAAAAACGACCAAGTCACTTTTCAATTATCTCAGTTACAAGATCAAATATCGTTGACGCTCCGTTGATGCTCTTGTTTAGGAGATAGTACCGATGTTGTATATGGCGATTTTGACCTTCAAGGCAGTCAATACTTTCAGTAGGCATTACAACGACCAAGTCTCTGATCAATTACCTGACTTACAAGACCAAGAATCGTTGACACTCTGTTGACGCACATTTTCGGAATCGGGCAGGGTGCGTGTCGCTTTCTGTTTTGCCTATCAAGGCAGCCTATCTGTCATTTATGAGTGTTTGTAACCAATCACCATGCCGATCAATAATGACGCAAGGCCAAACAATGTTGACGCTCCATTGACGCTCATTTTGAGAATGCGGCAGGGAGTGTGTCGCTTTCTCTTTTGGGTTTAAATGCGGCCTTTACCACATTTATGAAAGTCTGTATCGAATCGCCACTCAGATTACCCAAGATGCAAGACCAAAAATCATTGATGTGCTATTGAGTCTCATTTTCAGGATGGGTCAGGGAGCGTGTCTCTCGTGTTTCTGAATATTACGGCGGCCAATATGTCAGAAAAGGACAACAACATAACAAAGTTAACATTTTGCGATTAGCAGCAGAATATCTGAATGCGACCATAAAAAGAAAAACCCGATAACCAGAACCGGGGATTGGAACAAACGGGTCTACCCACACCTGGCCAAACCCGCAGGTTGATGGGTATGGGTCCGGGTTTGGCCAGCCAAGAAGCTGTGGGTCGCGTTTTTGGACGGTTCTGGAACCCGACTGAACTGTTTTTCCAGTCAAAACCGAGACCGCTGGCGGGTTACCCGGACCTGTTGCTAACGCTAGTTGAAAGACTGGCTGGGAGCAAGAGACAGTCGATCTTGGGATGATGCAGTATGCAGTGTATGCGGTACTTGGTGATAACTCTTAATCATGGCATGGAGTGATACAGTACGAGGACTTAACTTCTTGTTGTCATGTGATGGTAGCGTTGAGTACGAGAATGAGCGAGATGAGAGGAGATGGGGGAAATCATCATGAGAAACTGAGACTCAAGAGAATTTCGTGTGTGAGTCAATTTACCGACTCTGATACAGCAGGTGCGAGTTCCGAACCGGCATGTAATTACACTGATACGAGGTCTTCCAACCCAATCTGGCAAGCTGTACCCCTGATTTCTCATATCCCCTCGTATCCGCCACATTGTTCTCATCGTCATCCCCCATCTCTCTCCTTCTCGTCCACAACTCTACCATCATTGCAGAACACAAAGTTAAGTCATCCCTCTCTATCTCTCCATGTCTTGATTATGAGTTGACACCGAGTACAGCAAACACCGAGTACAAGCATACACTGAGTACAGCATACACCGACTACGGCATCCACCCAAGATTGTTTGTCTTCCCTTCATTCTCATGATTACGAGTTGACCCCTGAATGTAGCTTCAGCTTCTGGCGTGCCTCCCTACACAATCGACCGCCATCAGCCAGCTCTGCATGAGAGCTCAGAGGTAAAGTCACCTTGTCACATTCCCACGGTTGTGAGTTAACTAACTGATGAAAAGAGTCTCAGCACTCGGTGCGCCTTCCATCGACTGCCTTTAGTTCTCGTCCAGACTCGCTCGATTATGGCCTCCAAGTTTGCACGATCATGGCGTCGAAGTGCATCTCCAAACTAGCCCCATCACTGCCTCCAAGTGTATCTCTAAAGTCGCTCGATTATGGCCTCGAAACTTGCTCGATCAAGTCCTCCAAGTGTATCTCCAAACATGCTCCATCATGATCACTGAGTGCATCTCTAAGTTCACTCGATCATGGCCTCCAAGTGTATCTCGAAATACACTTGATTACCGCCTCGAAGTGCATCTCCAAGCTCGCTCGATCACTCCATCAGAGCGTATCTCTGATTTTTCCTGATCATCATTTTCAGGCGCACCTTGAATGCTTCTCAAGCACCGCCTGCAGCCAGTCCAGATATACCGTGTGTAAATAGTTATATAGATACATATATGGGAATACAAACTGAATACATGAGTTTTAATAATCGTTAAATGATAAGTAGTAGCTACAATTTCCAGGCGCACCAGCAGCGTTCCAAAAGATGATGTTGTTTTGCCCAGACTTGTCTACTGTGATTCGAGATGTTCCCAGACTTGTCGCTTGCGCTTCCAGACTTGTCGCCGGCGCTTACAGGTGCTCCCGGGCTCGTCGTCGGCGCTTCTAGGTGCTCCCAGGTGTACCCAAAGTTCTCTCTGGCTCTCTGAGGTGTTCCCAAACAACTTACTATCACTCCCATGGTACTCCTGTACCAGTCATCAGAGATCCCAGTTACGCTGAAGGCCGGCAGGAATGCCTTCCTAGGGTCGGGTACTCTCCTGAAATTGATGCATCTAAGTTTACACTCCACATCCTCGCAGACACTCCTGGAGGCTTGCAGTGACTAAAATACATTTTGCTGATGTAGCCTTGCTCCAGTATGTTGGCACTTGACCTATCATGCTTAATTACCTCTCGAAAATGGAACAGAATAGACGATCAACCTCATTGAATGACTGTTGTTGTTCTCACAACACACAATGTTGATCCATATAGTAAGCATTGACTAACATAATGGCTAATTTGTTCATTGATGTCCATCCGTCCAATGCTGAACCAACTTGATTTCATGACAGCGATAGCTTCTTAATTGTATCCACGGTCAGTGAGTATTCCATCTGGCAAATGTTGCTAAGGGTTGAGGCGGACAGCAGCACCAGGTCACTTTATAATGCATTATATGTCGGTCATCGCTCCAGATTTGAAATAGTGTTCCATCGATAATTAGCTAAAACAAATCCTAACATAAGGTAGTGATTCCACATGTCTTGTTGAAATTTGGATGCTTCAAAGTCCTTAGCTGCCAGTTTGGGGCGTTTTGTCTGTCAATTCAGGCAGTATGGATCAAACCTTGATGTTGAATATGAATTTCCTGTAGGAACATACTATTGTAAATCCTCGACTAGTTTGCGTCTTCAGAATAGCCAACACTGTTTTGTCGACTGTACAACTAGTCTGCTGAGTAACTTCCGACTTGGTTGATTCATTTAACTTCGTGATGTGAGCTTTTGCCAGTAAGTATTTCCCCATTGAGCTGGTCGCATATTCTGATGGATGGTAAAGAACTTGAAGAGAAACGATACATATGATTCCAGGGCTGCCAGTCTCCTTAATTTCGCAGTGTAAATAAAATAGCCAGGAAGATGCATGTGAAGAATGATTCCAACCAATGGGATGTTTTGAGCCTACATTAATTGAAGTCCACCAAACATCGAACATGATTTGTAAAGTAAGGTCGCTTAAATCACAAATCGAGACATGAATATTTTTGCAAGATATGATAACCTCTAGAAATGAGGTATTAAAATATATTGAATCCAACATTGCATTACAAATTGGAAAGCCGGGTGATGCAGATCGAGATACTGCCGAAAGATATGTTATCGTGAAACAGAGTACAGAGTCTTCAATCTTGATTCGAGAGCTACAAGCAAAAAAAGTCAGATCTGTGAGACATGGCATGCATATTTGTGAAGGTGTATACAAGGACATAATGAGAAGACTGACTGCATAAAACTCAATTTAGCAACAACGCAATGCATTTCATTGCTGTGTCACATACTACGCCCCCACACAGATTGTTGACGCTCCACGGGCATTCAATTGTGGGAGGCAAACGCGATATTGTCCGTAGCATTGTTGCCCATATACGCAGCCGATAGGTGGATTGTGGGTTAATCCCATTCCATAGCCCTCAGACTATCCAAGAGGCAAGACCATGAATTGTTGACAGTCTGGGGATGCTGAATGTTAGGAGGTGGTAGCGATATCGTTTGTAGTATTTTTGTCCATAAAGGTGGCCAATATGCTGATTCTGGGTTGACTCAGTTGCATTACCCATTGATTCTCCCAGATGGAAGGCCAAAAATCGTTGACACCCCATTGACGCTCATTTTCAGCAGGTGGTAGCGATAGTGTCAGTATCATTTTTGCCCATAAAGGCAGCCAACACATCGATTATAGCTGAATGTTGTCTCACAACAGTTCGATCATTGGCAATGCAAGAACAAGAATGGTTGATGCAATCTTGATGCACATTTTTAAGAGGGAGTAGCGATCTTGTCACTACGATTTTTGGCTGTAAAGGCGGCCAATACAATGATTATTTGTCCCTGCGACCAAGTCTTTGATTCATTATCAGACTCATGAGACCAAAAATGGTTGACGCATCGTTGACACTCATTTCCGTTCAGGTGCAACCAGCATATATGTTTCCTTTATATCTATAAAGACGGCCAATACAATCATTCTGGAACGAGATAACTATGCAGCACTATGTTTCGCGGTAATGTAAGTCCAAAAATCAGTGACACTCCATTGATGCTCACCTCAACGAAATACTAATTGTCATTGTATGCTCATCAATTGTATTTTCGAATGAATACACTCTTTGTTGACACCAAATGAATTGTTTCTATGTTCAAACATTTGCATACAAAAGCTTTGATGCCTTCCAATTTCTGATTCACCATTAGACACGTTCTCGGAGTGATAAATGATGTTAGCCTATTATGTTACAGGGCTTTCAGCCTGCATTTAATCGCACGTAGATCTGTACACTAGTTTTTGATATGTATAGCTCAACTCCCTCACCTATCATCATCCAGCTCATTCTCCACAATTTCCATGACCTGCCAGAAGCAATGTTTGAAATCGTGACCATGGGCACCAGGTCTGTGGAAAGAGTTATACAGTTGAATAAATGATTGAATGCAGCATGACGGTCATCATTTGTCCCAGTTCGTGTTGCGCTATGACTGTTCCATCTATGACTTCTATGATATCACGGACTTAAATTTTGTTAGTGAGTTTCGTGTGTAATTTAGTTTCAGTTTTCTGACTTAACAGTAAATGGCAGAATGATATCCCATCCATTGGTCGTCAGGCAATGCGATTTGGAATCTATAACATCAACATGGCCCATCTGACCCTTGCATATTCACAGATGAATTATCATTTCTCACAGGTTGAACACTGAAATCAAGTAAAAGCTGACACGTAGCTAAATTGATTAACAAATTACTTTTCTGAGAGATACATCGTGAAATATAGCAATTTATCTATTCACTCCTCAGGTGACAAAGGAGCCGTCACCAATTCCTTGTCCGAATCCGAAATCTATATAGTAATTCGCTTGGGACGCTATTTGAAGGGGTAACAGCTTACAGGTTCAACAGGGTATGATTTCTCAATTGGTGATCAATCAGCCGCTGCATCGGACAGGAGTGATTTAATGCATTTGTGTATCTGTGGTATCCCGGAACCTAGCCTCATATGACTACTTCCTGGTCGAAACGTCAATTGCAGCAATTGCCATTTTCCAGGGATGCTATCAAGTGTCTCCATAGGCTTACCAACTGTCGTAGATTCAGATGGGGCTGCATCATCTGCCATTTGCGGAAGAACAACAGCGGCAACTTTCAATTTGGTCGTCCCATAGTTCTTTTCTGTCTCACCGAAGTAGTCGGCGGCGTCTCCCCTGCCTGGTTGGCTCAATTCAGCTAGCTTCATCTGGTTCTGCTGACAACGCTACATATGATGTTGTACTGGTTTGCATAATGTGCCCATCACCCAGCCAGGTTCGTCATCTTCCCTCAGTGTAAGGGCACATATGCCTGTGTTCGGCCTTATAGGTATATGTATGGTATTTATTGGAATACAAGTGCAAACGTAGATGCGAGTGTTTGTAGATGTTGATTAATGAGTAAGAATATCGCTAGAGATTCATAGTTTGTAGGGAGCTGACTATGTTGAAAAGCCGTTACCCAGCCAGGGTTACGTGCTACTGTGACACTCAGCTAATATAGCTGATGATCCTCATCATCATCATTCTCATGTTCGCCATCCTCGAGATGATCATAACTTGCAAGATTGCTCTGACTATTACTGATGGCATTCAACATCTCCTCAAATGTTGTTTCAGGCTTTGTGGTTGTCAATCCGGCGTTTTCAACATTTCTCATATCATCTTGCCCCAGCTTAATTGCTGTCTCTGCATCTTCAACTCGCTTTCTCACCACAGAGGTCTCTCTATCCACATAATCCTCGATCCATGTCTCTTTCTCTTTGTTGCTTAAGCAGTGCGTTTCACGTCGGTTCCCCGCCGCAAGCTTCTGTTTGGTTTGCAAGCTGCTCAATGCTCCCTGGGCCCGGACCCTGTCTGCCCCCAAGCAGCTCTTGGGTTTAGTCGCTTGATGACGTCGTCGTGTTGAGCTCTCTGTGGAATTGCCTTATTTGGCAGCCGGTAGTGGCAAAAGGTTCATTGTCAGAGCATTGACCATTGTGTTCTGTGTTGACAATGTTGATGGGCGAGATGTTGGATGTTGCAAGATATGGACCACATGGAGGCAAGCTGTGTCTGTTAAGTCAAAGTTGATATGCTTAATCGACTTGAATGAAGCAAAATCTGTGATTTGACCATCACTACATTGGGAATAGCAGCGCTACCCGTACATCATTACATGATGTGTGGCATCTGTTTCATATAAGATCTCGGTGATTGATTGAGACATACATCAGCAGATGTCCTTTCTGTCAACGATTGCACTGTATATATCTCACAAACACAAGATTTTGGCAGTCATTCAAATAGATGTATTCTTGTAAACAAATACCCAACGTCGGACTGACTTGATGCAAATCGCAGGATCATTGAAAGCTGCTGCAATCTGCAGCGATCCACAGCAGGATGCATCCTGTGTAGAACAGGTAATATGGCTGTTACTTATTCCATTTTGACTTGAGGCTAACTATATATTGCTCAGCACTTCCCACTTTTTTTCACTATCAGCTTCCTCTTCACTTCCACACCCGCAAATCATGGCTCCACAAACAGCACAGCAAGGTACAAGTAGATAGGAATGAAGCAGAACGATGGGCGCTTCATCGAACACATCACACGCTGAGAGACAACATCAATGCAGACACCACTTAGTCCACCGCGATGCTGCAATTGCAGCCACCGAAAATATGACCCTGGACAGACAGTTAAAAACGGTCTATAAAATTGGAATCAGCAAGAATACGAAGCAGCACGCAATCGGATGTGAGTACATCCGTATCGAAGTAGATGGCCATCAACTAATAATATATTATACAGCTGGTGTACGCAGAGAGCTGCGTGACCAACTTATAGCCGCCAGTAATGAAAAACCTCCCTGGTCGACGAAGGCATTTGTCCGCATAGTGCACTAAATTGAGCATCATGATGTCATCAGATCTGGGATTTTGATGGATGAACTTACTGATACATGGCCCCGAGAGTGGATGAAACAGACTTTAACAACCTTTGACGACGCTATCAAAGTGCACATGGTAAAGGTAACAGCCAAATCTCATATGTAGAGGCAGTAACTAATTTCTTGCAGGATTTTACTATATCTGCAACTATGGCAAGGCAAGAAGGTCGGGTACAGCTAGAACAGTCTGACATGCCCCATGCATTGAATATGGCCAAAATAGCCAATGGAGGGTATTCCCACGCCGCAATTAGTGTTGGCAATGGGTCCGGGTAAGGCACCAGCGGTTCGCGTTTGGACTGTAAAAACGGATTGGTTCGATTCCTGACCAGTCCAAAAACTCAACCCTCTGACTCTTGGCAGGCCACACTTGGATCCGTACCTGTCAACCCGCAGGTTTTGCAGGGTTTGGCGTCACCTGTTGGTTCCAGTATCCTGTTCTGTGTTTTGGATTTCACATTTATGGACAGATTCAGATATGCTACTGATAACCATAAAATATTGACATTGGTATGTCACGGTTTATTTTTGACGTATTGGCTGCCTTCAGGTGTAAAATAAACAGACTCTCATGCCCTACCACATGTTGAAAATGAGCGTCATTGGAGCGTCAACGATTTTTGGTCTTACATCTTCGATAATATGATTGGCACTTGATCACAAGCAACCAGAAGCCAGGATATGGCGGCCTTTATAGGCAGATATGTACGAGATATTCCTGCCACATCCCCCAAGACAGTAACAGCTTATTTCATTTATACAGCTACTACAATGTATTCTTGAGCCTCGTAGCATATAAAAACAGTCAAAACGATGTACATCGACCATAACTGCCACATCGCACTGTGATTAATCATGATGGAAGGGAAACAATCATTGACACTCCATTGATGCTTATTTTCAAGATGGGGCAGGGAGCGTTTTACTTTCTCTTTTGGCTATAAAGGTGGCCAATACTCTGTTTAGGACTATTTCCAACCAGTCGGCCCTCAGATTACCCAAGATATGTGACCGACAATTGTTGATGCACCGTTGATGCTCGTTTTCAAGATGGGGCAGGGAGGGTTGTGAAATATGTTTTGCCTCGAAAGACGCCCAATGATTTGATTATGACTGTCTGCAACCTATCAGCAGTGTGAATACCCAGGACACATGACCAAAAATGGTTGACACTGTGTTGACGCTCATGTTCAAGATGCGGTAGAGAGTGTCATGATAATTTTTGCCAATAAAGGCGGCCAATACTTCTATTATGTATAACCACGACTGAATCACTTTTTTATTACCAGACTCACTTGACCTAAAATTGTTGACACTCCGTTGACACTCATTTTGTCACAGGTGTATCCACAATATGGAATCATTTGATTTGGTGTAGTCCATCATTCAGATTGTATTGGGATCCTTTCTAGTATTTTCATTTACTTTCTTCGTGATCACTATATGGTTCTTTAACAATACACATAGATATATAATAATAATCTCCAAAATCTGGTGTCTTTCAATCAATGCTCGTCATCACTTGCAGGTTCACCGCATAGGCTGCTCTGGTCTTCAAAATAGATGTTCGCTCCATTACTACACAGCTGTTAGTGTACTAACCAGTGCATGTTCCTTCATCAGTCAGCATATTAGGATCAAAATCTGTATCATGCTGGCTGTCCTTGGCAAATGCATCAAGAGTAAAAATTCAGCAAATGGAAGAGATATATGGGAATATCCATATCCGGCGGGCATATTGATGATTTGGAACGTTGATCTCCGGCATTGTTACTGGTTGGGGCGGGTGGGGTACTTAGCAGAAGTGGGGTCTGCTGAGGAGTTGGAAGTCTACGTCTGTCAAGTGGAGGGACAGCTGTTCGTTTTCATCCCCACCATGGCTCCGGATGCTTTCCGGTGCCATTTGGGCAAGGAAGGTATCCGGCTGTGTGGTTTTGACAAAGCATAGCGGGGTGTGTTTCTATCGTAGCTATCACGTTCGCATGCCCAGGAAAGTTAACACCCCGCATCTTCTCTTTTCGGACCTCGGCAAGAGATTTCTTGATCAGATATTTTGTTTCCTCTATTGCAGAGCACGAAAACCCTTCGTTGGCCATTTTGCCGATATTCAATGGCGGGCACACATTGGACTGTTCCAGTTGTACCCGATCTCCTTGGCTAGCCATGGTAGCAGACATGTTGAAAACCTACACGAAATTAGTTACTGCTTATAACAATGAGATTCGGCTATGGCCTCTACTATATATGCTTCCGTAGCCTCCTCTAAGGTAATTCAAGCCTTTGTCGTCCACTCATGGGGATGGTTATCCGGAAATGTGTCTGTAAAGATCCCAGAGCTGACATCATTATGATGTTCGACTTTGTGGACTGTGGGGACAAATGCCATTGTGGACTATGGAGGTTTCCTGTTATGGGCAGCGATACATTGATCACATAGCTCTCTATGGACACCAGCGGTACATTGTATGGTAAATTGACGGCCGTTCACCTTCATAAGGATGTGCTCACATCCAACGGCATGCTGATTCTCATTCTTGCCGGATCCAGTCTTATGGACGATGGTTAAACGTGCATCCCAGGTCATTTGTTTGCTGGCTGCATTTGCCACGTCAAGGTGGGCTAACTGGTTTCTGCGTTGGGGTCGTGTGCCAATGATTGACATATTTGATGTACCACCCGCCAATCGGCAGGATTTGGATCCGCTCGCACCTGGCTGAGAAGGCTGTGTTTCCATAATCTGCTGGCGTGGAATAGGAGGGGAAGATGATGATGAAAAGAAGTGGGAAGACCTGAGGACTATATCATTAGCGGCATGTCAGAATGGAATAAGTAGCAGCCAACATGTTTGTTATACCAAAGATCAACACTGCTGAGTATGGCTGCAAGTTGCAGGGGTTTCCCACCGCCATGCGATGTGCAATAAGTTGGTCCGATGTCGTTTGGTCGTTCACAGGGATATATTGTGGTGTATGACTACAGACATCGCATGATGGTCAGAGATAAAGATGACATGATTCGAGGGAAAGGACGTCTGCTGATGTTTGTATCAAACAATCCCCAGGATAATACATGAAATGGATGCTAACAATCAAGTCAGATTGTAAGGTTAGCCTAACTATTCCACATTTATTGACAGTCAGAAGGGAGAATCTGCCTTGTTTAAGATGAGTAAACGTACCAACCTTGATACAAATGACCCAGCTTGCCTCCATATTGTCCATAACTTGCAACATGCAACATCTCACTAAACAGCTAAGTCAATGCGAACTACAATGGGCAATGCTCCGAAAATGAACTTGTCGCCACATCCAGCAGGAAAATTAGATAAATTGACAGAGTGGTCTACCCAACTACGTCATGAAGCAAATGAAGGCACGAGCGGCATGGACGCAGAGAGAGTCCGAGGCCTTGGGGCATTGAGCAGCATGCAATCAAAAAAGAAGATTGTGACCGAAAAACGACGAGAAACGCACTTCTTAAGCTATGAAGATAAAGAGAAATGGAGTGAGGATTATATTGAGACAGAAACCGCTGGGGCAAGAATGCGAGTTCAAAACGCAGAGGCAGCGATTCGGCTGGAGTACAAAGATACGGAAATAGCTGAAAATGCTGAATTGATGATCAGAGAGCCTGAAAAACAGTTCTTGAGATGGTAGTTGCTATCATAGACAGTTCCAGTGATATCGCAAGTTCCGACAATGGGGAGGATGCAGATGATAAGAATGATGAAGAGATATAGCAGGGCCAGCTGAGCGAAGATGACAAACCTGGCTGAGTGATGGGCAAAATCACCAAAATGGTCCAGCAGCACATGGTGATGTGTCGGCTGAAGCAGATGGCGCTAGACGAATTGACACAACCGGGATAGGAGGACGTAGCTGACTGCTTCCGTGAATAATACAAGTAGAATGGCACATCCAAATTGAGGGTTCCTGCAGTCATTCAACTGCAAACAGATGACAATGTAGCGGCACGTGCACTGGCGACATTTGAAGAGCTTATGGAGTGTATTGTGATTGTCGCGGGAATATTGCAATTGCTTCGAGGGACGTTGTGATCAGGAAGTAGTCAGATGAGATTTGGTTCTGGGAAGCTGCATTCGAATACAATTATACGCAGTCTTGCACCAAAAGCGGAGCTTGCTTCTTTGCTCTTTGAGAATACGAAGCCTACTGAACTCGTAAACTTTGAACCCTCCATATAGCCTCCCCAACTAATCACCATATAGAAATCGGATGTGGCCAATGATATGGTCACAGCTCCTGTGACAGCGGAGCAATAGAGACACAAATTTGTATTATTGACGTCATATCTCTGGGAAAAGCAATTTGTGTACCAATTTTGCTATGTGTTAGGTTATTCTTGATTTCAGTGACCAAATTGTGGGACAAGATAATTGGTCTATGTATGTGCAAGGGTCAAATGCACCATGCAATATTTCAAGAATTCAAATCAGGCTGGAAGACGGCCAACACGTTTGATTTCTGTTTGCTGATTAAAGTTATGTGAGAAAGCAAAAGCTAAATTAGTGACGAAATGAACTAACAAAATTTAAATGAGAAATGTCATACGAGTCATAGAAAGAGCAGTGCATGCTCAATACGAATCTGTCTGAATTTGAACCGTCATGCTGCATTCATTAATGCATCCAACTGCATAACTCTCTACACACAGCTGGTGTACATGGTTGATGTATGTGAAATTGCTTACGGTAGGTCATGGAAATAGAGGAGAAGGAGCTGGATGAGGATAGGTGAGGAAGTCGAGCTATATTTACCAAAAACTAGTGAAATGATCTACATGCTGTAAACTGCCGGCTAAAAGCACAGGAATGTGATAGGGCCATGACATTTCTCACTCAGATAACGTTGATAGAGGTGGATCACAAATTGAGAGGTAACAAAGCTCCTGGATGCAAATGATAATACTTACAAATGCAATATTGGATGGCAATAACAAGTATATGATTCGTAGCATACAATGATTGGGTGTACAAAGGCTATTTCGCTGTGATTAATGCGAGTGTCAATAGAGCATCAATGATTTTTGGTCTTACACACTTGGCAATCAAAGGGATGCATTGTCACATCAGTCCAAAGTGGATGTATTGGTCGGCAATATAGTAAAAAAGGCAAACAACATGCTTGTTGCCCCATCCTGAAAATAAGCGTCAACAGAGCGTCAACGACTTCTGGCCTTGCATTTTCGCAAATGGAAAGGGCTCTGTGGTGACATTAACTCATAATCATACTATCAACTGCCTTCCTAGGCAAAAACGATTGCAACAACAATCCTATTATATCCTAAAAATGAGCGTCAATGACTTATAGCCTGCCATCTTGGAAAATCCAAGGGCTGTGCAGTGACAATAACGAATAATCGAACTATCAGCCGCGTTTCTAGGCGAACATGGTTGCGACAACATCGCTGGTATGTCCGAAATATGAGTCAATGGAGCGTCAGCAGAGCATCAACGATTTTAGGCCTTGCATCTTGGATAATCAAAGGGCTGTGCAGCGATCTTATTCGGCAATCAAACTTTCAACCCTCTTTCTAAGAACAAATGATTTCGATGACATCATTACTATGCCCTAAGAATGAGCATCACAGGAGTGGCAACGATTTTAAGCCTTGCATCTTTGAAAATGATTGGGCTGTGCAACAGCATTTGTCAATAATCGTACAATCAGCCGTCATTCTAGCCAATATCAGTTGCCCCATCATCGTAACTGTGTCATAAAATGTAGGTCAATGGAGCGTGACCGATTTTTGATTGTCTATCTTGGATAATAGCAGGGTAATGGATTGCAGCCATCTCACAATCAACCTATCGGCAGCCTATATTTGTACAAATGCTTGTCACACTATCACATCCGCCTCCTACAATTGAGCGCCCACCGAGCGTCAAGAATTTCTGTGGAGGCTCAGCAAGCTACACAGCAATGGAGTGCATTGCGCTGTTCCTAAATTGAGTTTTACTCAGTCAGGCATTTCAATATGTCCGTGTATACAACTTCACAAATATGCATGCCATGTCTCACAGATCTGATTTTTTTTCTTGTAGCTCCAGAGTCAATATTTAAGAACCTGCATTCTGCTTTGCTATACTGTTACTTTCGGCTGTCTCTCAAGTTGGATTGCCTAGCTTTCTAATTCCTACCACCATGTAGGATTCAAAATTATCAAATACCTCATTGATGGAGGTTATAATTTCTTCCAATAAATGAACGTGTCTTTATTCATGACTTGAGCAACCTTACTATACAAATCATCTTTGATGCTGGGTGGGCTTCAATGAATGTAGGCTCCAAACATCCTATTGCTTGGAACAATTCTAGACATGCATCTTCGCAGCTATTTTATTTGCACTGCAGAATTGAGGAGACCAGCAGCCCTGCAATCATATGTATCGTTTGTCATCAGGTTCTTCACCATCCATCAGAATATGGGACCAGCTCAATGTGGAAATATTTCCTGGCAAAAGCTCACATTGCAAAGTTAAATCAGTTAACAGAGTCAGAAGTTACTGAATTCACAAGATCAACGGTCGATGAAACAGCTTTGGCTATCCTCTAGAGACAAGCAAGTCGAGGAATTACCACATTAAGTGCGCAGAGGAAGTTCATATTTGACATCCAGATTAATCCATATTGACCAAAATGACAGGCAAACTGTTCCAAACTTGCAGCTCGGGACTTGGAAAATTCCGAATTTCACCAAGACACGTGGAATCGCTATCTCATGTTAGGATTTTTTTCAGCCTATAGCCCCTGGATGGATATATCAAATCTTGAGCTACGACGGTCATATAACACATTACAAAGTAACCAAGTGCTCCCGGATGCCATGACCCTTAGCAACATTCGCCGGTGGGAGTATGCACTCACCGTGGATACTATTAAGAAGAAATTGCCATGACAAAATCAAGTTAGTTTAGCTTTGGACAGATAGACATCAACGAACAAGCTCGCCATAATGTTGTTCATTGCATACTATATGGATCGAAATTGGGCGTGGCATGCAGTGCAACTCGCATTCAATGAGGTTCATCACCTGTTCTTTACCAGTTTTGAAAGCTAATGAAGGATGATAGGTGAACGGCCAACACACTGGAGCCAGGCAAGGCATGCATTTGAAGGACATGCTTATTCATTTTCAGCTTACTGACGGCTGTGTGCTTAGAATTACAGCTGATAATGCGTCCTCAAATTACTCGACGCCACACGAGCTGCAATCAACACTTGAGAACTCCGGAATCAAGTAACCTGTATTGAGCAACCACATCCCATGCATGGCGCACGTCATACAGCTGGGTTTAGGTGCATTCATGAGTAGTCTGCGTGTAATGGGTCGCACCAAGTCTTGGGAAGCCCATGAGCGCGATCAGCATTTTGGAGGGAATAAAAGCATAGACATTGGGCAGCGTCAAAGACTTTGAAAAGAGGGTAATGCTAGAATCAATAAGGTGTTGGCCATGAGATCAGGTTTAGCAAAGATAATTGAGAAAGTACGTATTTCATGATATTTTGAAAGTCCGGAAACTGACCTTTATATACCAGAGAATAAATGCTGTATTGAGGACCCTGACACCTGGTGGTCGAAACGAGTTGATTCACTGTCAAAACGCCAAATACCGCATCGCCGTACTACCGATTATAGATGAGAAGACACATTGGAACTCAACAGTGGAGTTGCTCGATTGAGAATCCCAATTACGAGACATCACCTGTGAGTGGCTCCAAAATCCACAATACAGTGATTACCGACCACTCTTCACATGGCAGGATGAAAGGACCATTGTCAAGTACGTCATGGAAGTTTTGAGGCCATTCCAATATTGCACCCTGTGGATGTCAATTAGGCATACAGTCTTATTGCATCACGTCATCACAGTGTACAATGACATGTTCGATCATATGGATGGCGCTATGCTTGCTTCCGCTAAGAACAGGACTGAATGGAAGGAAGACTTGTTCTTCCCAGTGAAGTTAGCGCAACAGAAACTGTCCAAATAGTATGCCAAAGTGACTCCATCGATGGGTATGCTTGTCATTTGCGCAGATATCCTTCATCATTTCCGGAAATTGCGATTGTTTCAAACGTGGGATAAGAGAATGCATACTAATCCTGCGGACGACACATCCTATCCGACCCAATTCCTACAGGCCTTTCGGATGTGTGTGGAAAATGAATACTGCGCCAACCATAGACATGTGCCGGCCAATACTCATGAATGCGAACCAGGCAGCAATCATGTCCCCTCCGCAACGGGCTCAGGATCTGGTCAATCATTCATTGATTCATATGATTTGTCCAGCGATGATGAAGAATACTTAATGCCTAACAATGTGGCTGAAACGACACTTGAACACAGCAATCGCACAGCACGCTTGTTGACCACTGCCAGGCTCTATCTGAATTCACTGTCCAAGGTAACAAAGACCTGGGGGCAAATTAATCCAAACCTCAATGATTACCACTCCGACCCAATGGAGATTAGCAGTACATTTTGGATACTGGACGTAACCGACTGGTGGTGCCAACAAGAGGAAATGCACTCAAAGTATACTGATCTCTCCAATGTGGCACGTGACATATTCTCTATCATACCACATGGTGTCGGAGTTTAGGCCTGGTTTTCCCTTGGCCGAGAGGTTATCCGCTGGAGGTGGTCAAAAACCACAGCGGCAACTCTTTGTGAAGAAGTCATTATAAGGCAGTTTGTTAGAGCCAATAATGGGATTTTGGCGGGCAACGACCCAGCATTGGAAGCAACGAACACAGAAAGTGACTAGAAATTGAAGAAAGAGGCGGAGGAATGGAAATTGCATCAATTGGCCAAGGTCCACGACATTTTGGTGATTAGGCATGGCAGCCAAAACCTATATGCTACACAGAAGGAATCTCTCACTCAAAACAAGCAGATGACAGCGGTATAATATATTTCGGATACTGAAGAGATCGTTAAAGCATTCTGGCAACTCTTTCAACATCATGGTGCAGCTGCATTTCAATTGTCCGATTGATCTCCTTTGCCACCAGCTTTGTCAGCAAAGAACATCTCTGGAGGACAAACTCAAATATTGAATGTCCGCCGAATCAGAACAATCAACTGTCATCCAGTCAAATGGGATGAGCATAGCGCACGAGACAGCATTTCGGACACTGAACATTGGTCTAACTGGAATCGCGACTTGGACAATCCAAATGACAGTGAAGACAATTGCACAGCAGACATTGATTCTGACATACAGCAAGACAATGGCATCGAGGATTCGGAATGCCCAGGGCAGCAGAATGTGAGTGCGACGCTAAATGTTCCGGGAGTGGTTCGGCCGACATGGAAGTCAAAGTGACCGCATGAACAGGTGTTGTTGAAGGTCAATCCAATTGAAACGATGAGGAATAAGGGAGTGAAGATAATGTAGAAAAGAATGTGTTAATATTCCACCAGCTTCATGTAGCTTGACCGAGAGTGGCAGTTAGAGATATATTATGGGTGAATGGTGAGCAGTAACTTGTGATTATTGGTTGGTAAACGGATGTATAGCAGACCCAATGAATATTTTGGCAACATATATAAATTTTAGTTGTGTGAGAGCGAACTGTGGAAGAATGTTACCACACTCAGCTTTGCCACAGGGCCGAGTCTCAATCTGGCAGAAAGGCAACCAATAAGTTCAAATCATGATGAAATCAATTATCGATGGCAGGAGATGTTGATTGGATAATATACTAAAATGAGCATCAACGGAGTATCAACGATTTGTGGCCTTGTAAGTATGGTAATTATCCAGTGATTTGGTCGCTGTTATGCATAACTGATGTATTGGCAGGTTCTTTGGGCAAAATAGACAGCAATATAGTTACCGCCCCATTCTCAGAATCAGTGTCAAACGAGCATCAACGAATTTAAGCTTTGCATCTTCGGTAATTTATGTTCCGATTGGTTGAATACATCCATTTATGAGATATTGGCAGCATTTTCTGGCAAAAACAACAGCGACATGCTCGCCGCCGCATCCTGAAAATGAGCATCAATGGAGCATCGACAGTTTTTGGTCATGCATATTTGGTAATGAAGGCATCGTACGGATCTTTGCGCTCATAACAGAATTATTGACCACCATGATAGGTCAAAATACAATATATCAAAGGTAATACATGTATTCCAAATTAATTGATATTGCAAACTTCAAAACATGCAAAAATGTCTTATTGGTTGTTGAAAATGCAATTTTGATTACATACTATTAACAAACTGCAAAAACAAGAGCCTTATATAAATGTATAGATGGACCCGCTGGGCTATCCGCTCACAACCCAACAAATTTAAACTGGTTCAGAGGTTACCATTGAACCGTAACTTAGTTGACGGTTTCGATTTTTTCAAAACCTGGACCACCAATTTGGTAACTGTTCCGTTCAGACCTGGACCCAGACCTGAAGTGACGGTCCAGAACAGTTGCTAACACTAGCCGCACTAGAGGAAACACAATACTTAATTGAATCACCTCAGGCCGAAGTTTGAGAAGAGAAGATGCGGAGAGTTGAGTTTCCTGGCCATAGAAATTGGAAGGCTCCAATGGTAAGCCACCTGGCTATACTTCGGGAAAATCAAACAGATGGCTGCCATCCTTTGCAAGATGGCACAGCACTTAATCCTCAGACACGCTGGTGGTGCAAAGGCACAGATGCACCTCCACCAGACCAACTCAGATAGTCAACACCTGAACTCATGCCACATCCGCCCGGTACATCATCTTTGCCAGCAGGTGGCAATGAGGGAGGTCACGCTTCCGAAATTGAACCTGTTCCACCCTGTTATCTGTATATACAGAATGCGTTTCCCTGCGCTAAACTTTTCAATTATGATGAATAAACCTAGGATCGCAAGCGCAATAAACATTCCAATCCATATATGCTGAATGATGAAGTCCCATCCACTGGTTAGTATACTATCTGCTGTGTGGTAATGCAGTTGACATCGATTTTGCAGATAATGACAGCCTATTGCGTGAACCGGACAGTGAAGACGAGCAATGATGAAATGGAATGGGATTTTGGAGTGCATTATTATCCACAATTAGCAGATACTTTAAAGTCTATTTTAAAGGATATATTTATATGTATTATTAAAGAATAATGCATTGATGAAAGAGAAAGTATATGAAAATGGTGCAAAGGCTGCTAAAATACCCATAATGCTATACTATGTCAATTAAATGATAACATATTGTGGATATGCCCAGGGCAAATTGAGCGTCAACATAGAGTCAACAATTTTTGGTCTTGCAACATCGATAATCTGAGTGGTGACAAGTTGTAGCCATTCATAAATGAAGAATTGGCTGGCTTTATAGGCAAAAACGAAAGTTACATGCTCTCTACCCCTTTCTGATACTGAGCATCAACAGAGCGTCATTAAATTTTGGTCTTGTATATCAGGTAATTTAAATGCGATTTAGTCGTTACTATATTTAGTCACAGTATTGGCCTCCTTTATAGGAAAATGAAAAAGCGACACACTCTCTGCCTCATTATGAAAATAAGGATCAACAGAGCATCAACAATTTTTGGCTATTTGTGATGGGTAATCACAGTGCGATTCATCGGTTATCATTCATATAGGATGTTTCGATTACTATGCTAGGCTGAAATGCTCATGATCTCTTCGTTGCAGCATTGTAAGTGAAATAAGTTGTTAGTGTCCAGGAGGCTGTCGCAGGAATGTGGCTTGCTTATCTGCCTAGTGAGGCTGCCATCTCATCTTTAATAGAGGTCGGCAATCATGTGCCGCTAAGAATACCCCCAATGCGTGACCTTAAATCGTTGACACTCCATTGGCATTTATTATCATGATGGGGCAGGGAGCATGTCGCTTCTTCTTTACCTATATAGGCAGCCAATACCTTGTTTTTGCCTGCATGCAACCAATCGCCACTTAGATTGGCCAAGACGCAAGACCACACATTGTTGATATTCCGTTGATGCTCATTTCCAGAATGGGGCAGAGAGTGTATCTCTCTATCTTTCGATCATAAAGGCTGCCAGTACATACAAAACAAGCAATGATGTACCATCCTTAATACTTTGCAATTAACAGTAGAATATCTGAGTGCGACGATCAATGGAACAGCCTGAAAAGCAGAACCGGAGATTCTACCGGACAGGTCTAGCCAAACCCGGTGATCCCTGCGGGTCGATGGGTACAGGTCTGGGTTTGTGGATAAGTCTGGAACAGAACTGAACCATTTTTCCGGACCCAAACCAGACCACTGGTGGGTTACACGGACCTGTTGTCCACACTGATCAAGTTGATCTTCAGAAAGTTGCAGTCACCGTGCAACTCCTTGGACATATCTACCTTGCGACTGATATATTTACGTGAGGCTTTCATTTCGTGCCGCATCTTGGACGGAGTCCAAGTTTCAGCATTTGTTTTCTCGTCAATCATTTTTTTCTGCATTAGTTCCATTCCCAGGGCATTGGCTTTGGCCTTCGCCTTTTTGCTGGCTTGTTTGAGTAAGAAAACCTCTTTGACGGTGTGAAAACGACACAAGTGGTCCACCATGTGGCTCCAGGTTGCATCATCATGAGATTTATATCGAGCATACGTAGAGAGTTCTAACATTGCCCCTGTGCACTCAATTGCGTGATTGAATATGGGATGCTCAGCAGAGCTTCTGCCTCATAGAGACAGGGTTACAACTCCAATCAGGTACCGGCTAATTTCCTTCATCTCCTTTCCAATCCATTGGGAAAGTTGCTCGGATGACTAATTTTTTGGTGTGAGGTCGTGGTAAGCAGGAATGGATATCCAGATTACATTGAACTTGTTGAGCTGTTTGTGTGTCTCCATGAAGTGCAAAATCCACTTCTGGAGGCTGTCAAGCATGCCGAACTGTATTGTATGGAGGAGGAGGTCGGGCTTCGGGAGGTCACTCACGATAAAGGTAATATGTCAAAACCAATTCAATCTTTGGTGAACACGGTGTGACAAGTACTCGGCATCGGCTCCCTTAGTGTTGGCATTGCTGAGCGTTCTACATAGGTTGAGATCCTGCCGGGGGTGTTGCTTGTCAGGAGGGACATAATCTCCAAGTTAGATTTTTCGCCACATGTACCATAAACAGACATACCGCTCGAGATGATGTCGGTCGCTATACTCAGGGTAATCTGCAACCCATTCTTCTAAAACCGGTTTGCAATGGCTCCAGTTACCATCTGCCCAGGGAAAATTGTAATACCCACTCTCGGTGTTGGGATTTTGTTTAAAGATTAGAGGCAGCAGTCCTCACCAGAGTACTTCATTCCGCACCTCCTGGTTTGTTTGCCGCTACTCATCCAGCTGTGTCTGAGGAATATTGCAGTTCTTGGTTGGAATCGGCAGGAGAGCGACCATGATGAGGCTGTGCATTGAGGGCATCTGGTGGATCTTCGAAGATAGATCACCAATTGTTATATATTCAGGCTACTTTGTCTTGTCGCCAGCAAAATTCGAGAGTTGTGTTCTATTGGACACCAAGATCAACGGAGCCAGTGTATCCCCCACACTGACCTTTGAATTAACGTCAATTAGCATGTTATTATCCTCGAGTATCTCTCCTTACCTGTGTCTCCCATCACCAGTCCGCAGTGTGCATTTCAGTATAGAGGTATTTTGGTGGCGTATTGCTGTTCAAGCAATGCTGAGGGGCGTAAATGAGATGCTCGGAATATGCTCCCTGCCACATCAACCATATCATACATTTAGTGAGGTCTCAACTCCAATATTTGATACGGCATTGGTCATTGTCATTCCATCTCATATCCTCGGGAGGGTTTAGTTCCCACTCCCCGAGAGCCTGATTGTCTATCATCCAAACCACCGGCATATGGACACCATCCCAGTTTTTGAAGCTGGGGAAATGCAGAGCAGTGTTTTCTTCCTTCAGCACGTTGTCATAGTATGTCTTCACACCCTTCTTGTTGTTCCCACACTGCATATTTGTACTCTTCACATGTCGCAAATGGGTACTTGGGACTGTTTTGTGGATTCATCTCAAAGCAACTCTGTGCGTCGCGTTCTCACGGCTTAGGAATGAAATCGCATAGTGGAGTGCCAGTGCCAGGGTAAGATTCTGCCTGAGGCTGTGCAGGTTGCGGTGGTTGAGACTCTGAGTCTGCGATGTTTTCAACGTGTTCAAGGTAGGGAAACACGTCTAAGTCTGCAACTGAATCTTGGTTAGCTTTGAATTCATGACACTGAGCGGGACCAATGCATCAGGGTGCGCCGTGAATAGTCAGATACTTCAGGTGTGCAACTTGAAGGTGTTCAGGATGGTGTAATTTAATATGTTTAAGTTGCCAGCTGTCTGAGGTGAACTTCTTTCAGCATGAAAATTCAGCCCAATTGCTAGGGGTCTACTCTGACATTGTCAACAACATGCAAAGAGTGGAGTATATATTGTAGACAGGGACGTAAGCTGGTGCTGGGCCTGAGCAGCCTGGTGTGTACGCTCAGAATACTTTCAGCTAACTTGAGAGATTCATTGAGCCTCAACACCATCACAGGAAGGTTACATACATGCCAGGAGTTGCAAAAACGCAGCATGTGTGATGTTCCATAATAGTATGAATAAGATAAAAGCAATACAAACCCCATAAATAAAATAAACCCTGAGCAATCCAATGGAAATGAACAAGACAAGAACCTGACCCTAACCCAAACGCAACAACCATCGCTTCCTCTGCAACCTGAGGACTGAATCACTCCTTGCCTACCGAGCTATCTGGGCGCGGCTCAGAGGGAGCGAGGTCTGCGAGTTTGGCGTTGGGAAGAGGGACGTTGCAGAGATGGACATCGGGGAGACTGCCACCACCTGCCGGTTCGCCGAGCAGCTGCTGATCCACATCGACTTCTGTTGTGTCGCCGGCTGCCTTAGCTTGTCACAGTATTGGCACTGCCATTTGAGGTTTTTGCGATGTCAGATGCCCCAAACCCTCTAGCCCACAAATGGGATGAGTCTCCGGAGTGTGTGGTCGTGGCTGAGGCTCCAGTGTTTGTGGCCGTGAGGCAGATGCCACAGGTTGTGGCCACAGAGTATGCTCCCGCATCTCCTGGCCTTGCTCATGTAGCATGATTGGCTGATCACCTACCATGGTTTCTACATTGGCAGCCGATGTATTTACCATTCCTTCTTGGCCAATTATCCGAGGTTCTTTGCTATCATTCTTATTCTCATCCTCCTCCTCCTCCTCATCTTCATTGTCCTCCTCATCCTCATCCTCCTCCTCCTCCTCCTCATCGTCCTCCACTTCATGTTCCTCATCTTCATGGTCACCAGCCCTTTCTGCATCCACTGTTGACTAAGGGAATTAGCCCGCAGGCTATTGAGACTAAGGCATGCACGAGATTTAGGGGGCTTGGTACGGAGACTATTTCCCCGCTAACCTCGGGCTTGGTGCGGAGACTATTTCTCCGCCAACCTCAGGCTTGGTGCGGAGGCTATTTCTCCGCGAGCCTCGGGCTTGGTGCGGAGGCTATTTCTCCGCGAGCCTCGAGCCCGATTAGTGTTTTTCTCTTAGTGCTTCTGCTTAGTGCTCTCTCTTAGTGTTTTTCACTTGTTGATTCGCTCTTAGTGACTGAGGTGATTTCTTTCTCTATATATGTCTATCTTCTTCTCTCTCTGTACGATAGACAGTTCAATCAATCATCATCTCTCTCACCCTCATTTGATTGTCTCATCATCCACATCAGCAGCAAAATCAACACCATCCATTGCGTCCAGATCATCCTCCATGCGTTTATTGACATCAGAATCAGGTTCTGCATTAAATTTGCTGTCTGACTCCTTGGTAGGATCGGTATCATTATCTGGGGAAATTGACATGGCAGGCGATGTTTCCAGATCTGAATATACCCGCTCTAGTTAGCCCTCCATGTCACAGTCTGCCTTATACATTTCCTTCTTGCAACTGCAATGCAATGGCACGAGAGATATCATCTCCCCTTGGGGTTTGTTTAACAATACCATTCCCTTTACTGTCTCCCTTCCCCTTCCCCTTCCCTTTTCCCTTCCTGTCCCTGGTCGCCTTCCCTTGCCCCTTCCCAATCTTCGTTCTCTTCCCTTTCTCGGTCCAGTTCTCAGCGCCCTGCGTGCCCTCGTATCCGTCGCTGTAGTCAATGTCACTGACATCGCCAGGACGGCTTCTTCCACCCCTCAGCATTCTGGGATTGGCTCAGTTCTCATCATCATCACCCTCTTCAATTATCTCATCCGAAATCAGTGGTCTAATGGCCAGGAAGTTACCTGGCTTGTACTACCAGCAGCTTGCCGGCTCAATCTTTGCCCTAAGATCATTGCTACCATACCATGAGAAATGCATGCTGGTGTGTTTAACTTTCCCCAAGCTGGTTGTCAGCAGATTGGAGCAATTGACTTGATCTTCAAAGACATGGGGGTTGCCCCACGTCCAATTGATCATTTGGTCACAGGTTGTGTCAAACCGTTGCCCCATTTATAAGCAGAAGGCTGCCCACCACTCCCGAAAAGGCGAACACCTGCTCCTGCGGTGTGGCTACATCAGGTGGAGTTGTGAAAAGTGGCAAGTTGTTACTGGATCAAGACAGATTATATTATAAAAGAGCTCCCATGCCCTGTCATCCTGGATGGTGCTAACATTATGTATTTGTATCAGTCCTGGATGTGTTCTGAGATGAATCCGATTATATGGTCCCCATTCAATGACAAGGGTCAATTTGTAACCGATCTCGGCTTTGTTGCCCTCGCCATTGATTTCCCCTTGCGTCTGGTGCTGCCCTTTGTTGCCATCGCTGCGAGTTGAAAAGGAATCTACATCAAAGGCTTGAGCATTATGATACAGTTTACTGCAGCGGAAGGAAGACCAGAGGGAAAATACAAAGTTGTGTTGGTTATCAGGAGTGTTTTGAAACGAGAGGTGTCGTTTTATGCATGTCACGTGATGTCGAAATAGTTTAGGATGCTAGAGCTGTGTTCAATATGGGAGGAAAAGAGAATGGAGGTGTAGGCAGGAAGAAGGGATATATATACTTGAGTTTGTGTGATTTCTTGTTTCAACTTGTGAGATATGAAATTTTTAATTCATATCCTGCGTTTTGTGGTGTAATGAACACAAAAAGGCCCAGCGATCATCTTGGACAACCACCAGGGACCTCCTGAATGAGAAGCCTCGATATGAGATGCAGTACTCACGGTGAGGACAGTTTACCACGCCGGGTGTTGCATTTGCATCACGTACCACTTTTACCGCTTAGACCCGTGCATCTCGGAGCAAACTGAGTAGTTCTCAGGTGTTCCCAACCACGCAATCATCCCATACCTCTACCAACATGCGGAGCTGTGGAAACAGAACACCCCACTGATGTCAGAGGATAGAGAATGCATTGTGGTTAGATTTGCAAAGCTTTTAGCTTTGCCAAATGGGGATTTCCAGTGGGAAGTTGAAGATATACACGATCAATGCTTTGAAGTATTGTGCCAAAAACGAGTGCAATACTATGACAATTGGGTCAAGAAAGCACAAACACCCTTCAAGCGGTGCGAATGGACCTTTAGACGTTGCTGTAACAGTGAATATCAATGCTGAGTTTAATCTGAGTTTAATCTAACGGCACTTAACCTCATAATTGACTGCTTTTCAAGGGATCTCATCCCCAAGTATTGTCACAGTTTAGAGTCTAGCACAGTCTACACTGCGCCTCCCTGTTTTGTTGAATCACTCCCTTATTGCTCAAATAGGAATCTACCTTGCCTGCTGTTGCATATGCACGCAGAGGTAATTATTCCAACATGCTTAATGTCCAAATCTATATCAGACTATGCCTTCGCAAAGCCGTCACCCTGACAGGACTGCAGACCTACGAAATGTTGGAACCACTGCTAATAGTCAGAATCACCAAATTCTTGGGCATTCTGGGGATTCTCAACATCGCCCTGCTAAGGGATGCATTTGGGTACCAGCTTGCGAGAGCAATTCCTCTGATGAAGGGAGTTCCATTGCCTCGACAATCCAAGGTCAGAACTCTACCCCGTCATCTTCGCTGAAGAAATCTCATGTTGCAGATATCACAAATTGCATGGCTTTCACCCCAGCCGCTACACAGCAACGGTCAATAAGTACTCCGACTGCCATTCCCAGTACAAGCTATCATAGCCCTCCAGTAGCCGGAGGATGCTCACAGGCAGACTCAACTCGTTGCGTTCTATCCAGCTCTGCATCTGGCATTCCTTGCACTCCCACTCCTCTCAGCAGTCTTGAAAACCTGGCTATGCCTTTCCCTGATCCAGAAGCCCACGCAACCATTACAAATTCACTGCGACCGCAAGCTACAGAAAGGTATCAGAGATCGAGGTAGTGGCAATTGCAAACCCAGGTGGTGCCTACACCACAATCTGTAGTCTCCGACAGTCGCACCATCCATCGATTTGGTCCGTCAGACATGATGTGTCTTGTATCTGCAATGGGCAGACTCCACACTCTCTGCATGTGGAATAGACAGCCGTTTATAAGTGCACCCGACTTGAAGATGGTAAGTTATGCAACGTGACACGTTGCAAAAGCATTAGCTGAAGCCCCACTCTGCCAGATAATAGAGAAGTACTGGAACACTACTATGCAGCAACACAACATTCGGTCCACAGCATTTGTGGCACACACAGAGGAAATGTTGAAAGAGGTATGCTCAAGCAACGGCCCATGTTGGAGATTGCACATTCAAACCGGTACCAGGTTCGAGCACATATCCAAAAGGTTAGATCACATTTTATTCAATTAGCCATGGACAACATAGCAGAGCTTTATGATCTGCGCCGCTTTGAATCTGACACAGAGCATCTGGAATTCATTGATTCCTTTCTGACAGACAATAAGTATCTTGTGCCTGTAGCAGAGTGTGTAGAAGGTGGTGTATGTGGTCCAAATCCAATCCAGAGAGAGTCGAAAGCTGCTAACGACTGGTCAGCGTCCACTGTACTTGCTGCCTGAAACAATTCCGAAGTTTTTCAAGACGTAATTTTATCACTGGGCGAATAACCGTGGTATGTGTGCCGATGTATTTTATAATTCCACGATTGATGACAAGGACAGTTATATACCCTCACTTATAATCATGTTGACCTGTACCGTGTTGCGTCATGCTCTCCCGGAGTGGCAAAAGAACAAAGGTGTTTATCCAAAAGCTTCCAAGTCAAATCTGAAAGCAGATAGAGCTGATCACTAGAACAACTTCAACAACAAGAATGGTGGTGGTAAGAACACATCCTGCTGCACTGCAACAGGTCGCAAGTTCCTAACCTCACCTGGCTTTGCACACAGGTATAGATGTGTGATAAATACCTGGAACACACTACCGGAGAGCTACCAACAGAGAGTGTATAAAAACACTCATGCTATAGTCAAACACCAATTCAAACAGGCAGAGAAACCAATGCCTGCTGTGGGTAACCGCGTGGACACAGCGCGTAATGACATTACTATTCTTCTCGACTATTCGTCCCCCAAAGTGGCGCCTGAGGAGCCAGAGATTGGAAGTAGTGACCCCAAACTCCGGATACTAAACAATTCCACGGATGACAAACTGCATATTGGGATGCCAGGGTGCAGCGGGAAGTACTAAGCTGAAGGTGACAAATGCGATGAGCACGCTTCCATCCCCACTGCCAGCCAGCAATGACAGGCCGTGACTCAACTCAAGAGGTTTCATCTGGGAACCAGTGATGTTAACTGGAATGAGAGCGACAATGGTGACGATGGGGATGCTGATGAGGAGGAGGAAACATTTCAAGCCGATGATGGATCAACACAGAATGTGGAGGACTGAGGGCATAGTACTGGAGAGTGTAAAGATTGGAAAGTATATTTCAGATCTGTAAAATATGATAATGGCGAAGCAAATGCAACGCCAAGCAATGTATCTGAGGCGAAGACTGTATTGTAACAAGCGACAAAATCTCAAAGCTAAACGTATATAGGGAGAGTGCGGCATCCAATAAATAGCAATAGTGGAGAGGTAAAATGTGGCACTTGTCCGGAGAAAGGCATAAACATCACAAGGTGTAGTGTAAACTGCTATAGCGTAACTGCAGCCGCTGCAAAGAGTGTAACACACATTTAGTTTAGATGCTGTGTATATGTCACCAGATTTTGGCGGCAAAGTATAGAAGGTCGGTAGGTAACACGACCTGTTGCCTGGACAACAGGAAGGGTGTAATTCTCTGTCAGACAGTATCAGATTCTGTCAGAGCCGTCAGAGCCGTCAGGGAAACCTGGGTGTTTCTGTCGGAAACTAGGGTTGTTGCTAATGTATGAAGAATATGAATGATCGAAAAGACCATTGCAATATGATGCACAGTGGAATTCAGATGTAGAAAACGTGACAGCCAATGTCAAACTCGTTTTGCACAAACAAGGTGAGTAACAGGTAATGGAGACCTGGATAGTAGCGGATTTTGCAAAGAATTAGCACAAGCTGTATGTAGAAAATAGTTACTCTTGACACTTCTTCAGTTGCAAAAAGGTCTACAAGTTGATGCTTGCTGACCATGTCAAACCACATGCAGAAATTGCAATATTGTTTCCCTTTATTATGTATCGATCCCTCTACCCACAGCTAAGAAGGATACTTGTAATATGTACTATCAAATCTGAACTCCGTATTATATAGTTTGTTCTTGGAGACATGTATGACAGCTTGATTGTTATACCTACGGAATGTTTATGACAGAGTCACAATCACAACTACAACTATATACATGTTGAGAATCGATGTAGTCAACACTTTCAAGAACGTCAGCGGTATAAGCAAACTTGATAACAGTGCAAATCGACTATAGACTGCGCTATACCCACATATGCGTATGTAGCTGTTAGCAAGCTTCCTGTGGACCCATGTACACCATGCAGCTTAAAGTCATTCATTGTCAGTTTGTAGACATCTGTGTGTGGGCTAATGAAAGCATTTATGGCAGGTGGGTCCAAAAGTGGACTACCATCATACATCAGTAAAATGGATTTGAGACACTAGGAGCTTCCAGTTGTATCTGAGAAGATGTGGTATGCAAACTTCAATGCGTCAATTTCAGGAGAGTATCAGACTTTAGGAAGGCATTCCAACCGGCTTCAGATTAACTGGGATCTCTGATGACAGGTATAAAATTACCTGAGAAGTGATGGTTATAAGATTGAAAACACCTTGGAGTGCCGGAGAGAACTTCAGGTGCAACTTCGAGCAGCTACAAGCGCTGGGAACGAGCCTGGGAGCAACAATGCCTAATGTTACCAACGGGTCCGGGTAACCTGTCAGCAACCCAGGTTTGGACGACAAAAACAGATTAGTTCAGTTCCACACCCATTCAACAATTGGACCTGGTGCTTCTTGGGGGGCCAAACCTGGACCGATACCTGTCAACCAGCGGGTTTTGCCGGATTTGGCAATACCAGTCGGTTCCAATCTCCGGTTCTGCGTTTCCGGTTTCACAATTCATTGTCGCATTCAAATACGCTAATGCAAATTGCAAAATATTGACTTTCGTATGTTGCTGTCTGTGTTGCATGTATTGGCTGCCGTAATGATCAAAACAAACAGAGATTCTCTCCTGGCCACATCATGAAAATGAGTGTCAATGGAGTGTCAATGATTGTTCACCTTCCATCATGGTTAATCACAGTGCGATATGGCCGTTATTGCTCATGTACATTATTTTGACTATTCTCGTACACCAAAAGGCTCATCAACACTTAGTGGTAGCTTTGTAAATGAAATAAGTTGTGACTGTCCTGGAGGCTGTCGCAGGAATATCCCCTGCTCATCTGCCAATATAGGCTCAACAATCCATATTTATAGATGTTGATGATCCAGCATCGCTCATACTACCGAAGACGCAAGACCAAAAATTATTGACGCTCCATTGATGCACATTTTTAAGATGGGGCAGGGAGAGTATCACCATCCCTTTTTCCAATTAAAGTGGCCAATAATTTCTTTATAACGGGTCGCAACATATCATCCATCACATTACCCAGAATGCAAAACTAAAAATCTTTAACTCTATGTTGAAGCTTGTTTCAAGATGGGGCAGCCAGGGTATCGCTATTTCTGTTTCCAATAAAGGTGGCGGATATTTCCTTTATGGCTGGATACAACCTATTCCCCATCAGATTACCCAGGATGCAGGACCCAAATATTGTCGATGCTCTGTTGACGCTCATTTTCAGAATGGGGTAGGGAGTGTATAGCTATATTTTTTGCCTACAAAGGCAGCCAATACTTTGATTATGTATAACCAGCACTAAATCAAATGTAAATTACATGACTTTCAAGACCTGAAATTATGGACACTCCGTTGATGCAGATTTTGCCATGGGCTTACCCGTAATATGCAATCAGTGGATTTGGGACAGTATATAATTCACATTGTTTTGGCAGTCTTTCTATCGTTTCCATTTATATTCTCCTCGATCACTATATTATCTTCAATAATACATATACTGTTGAGCTGATTGGAAGTACAGATATCACTATGCCAAGGTCTATAATGTAACTTGCCTCTTTTGTATTTAGTGCCATTAGTCATCGATCAACCTAATGTCGATGTAACATGTCTCATTACACGATACCATAGACACACCTATATATACGCCCCCACACACTCAACCACTCGAGCACATACCACCGTACAGCAGGTTATGAACCCTTGCTTTTGACAAAGGAATTAACGATGAATAATTCCGCATATGTTTGTCAAGTGGAGGTCAACATCATCACGTAGAAGCGTCTCCACAAGTTAAGCAATTACCCCGCATTCCACCGCATTTCTGAGGGTGGTTGCTGGACGTCTCCCGTAGAGTCCGAGGGACTACAATAACTGACGATTGCAATTGATAATCGTGCAGGATGAGTTCAACTGTGATAACCGTCACCAAGTGCAATGGCAAAAACTTTGCACAATCGGCAACCGAGATGGCCCTACTGCTCGAGCAGAAGCAAGTGTATGGTGTCATCAAAGGATACGATCACAAGCCGCAAGAGCCAGTGGCTAACATGACCGCTATGGAGCAGGCTGCTTTGAATGACTTGATGAATCACCATGGTATTACCAGATCGACAATCCTACTGGGCATGGAGCCGAGGATCAAACCAGAAAACACGGTTATTGAGAATGCGAAGACTCTTTGGGAGAAGCTCGCGTCAGCCTACCAGTCAAAGTTGAAGCTCAACATTTTCGAGATTAGGGAAGACAATTGGAGGATCAAGCTGCAGGACAGTGGAGATGTCGTCAACTATGCATCGCGGATCAATCGGAAAGTCCAGGATTACAATCTCTGTACCCAATTGACAACACCATCGACCAATAACACTGATGCTACCGATACAGGCTCTGCAAAGACAATCGCTGAGATGAGTGAGTAGGAACACGTCTTCTACCCCCATTCCGGAATCCCAAGGAACAACGAGTGGAAAGTCTTCATTGAGCTCATGATGAACAAAGACACTGAAATAACCGCCACTCCCCATGCCATTATTACCAAGCTCGTCGAAGAGGAAGCAGCAATCAATAGTGAGAACGGGCTCGCTCCAGAAGCTCTGCTCTTTGCAAAGAAAGGTGGTAAAGGCAGCAGAGGCAGAAAAGTCGGCAAAAGTCCAAAGAGGGGTAAGAGAGATTATAAGAGAGATAATAAGGACGATGGGAAAGAGAAGGATCTGCCGAAGTGCTTTCATTGCCAGTTGCGAGGGCATATCACCAGGAACTGCTTGAGCAAGCAACGCGGTGATCCAACCAAGGCTGCCGACACTGCAGCTGAAGCATCGACTGAGACTACTTCGACTTTCACCACTTCGATTGAGAACTATTGGATGGTTCCTCGCTCAAATACTTCATCCAGTGATTGGTTAATTCATTGTGGATGCACAACACACATATCTGGCCGTTGATCAATGTTCATGACCTACACCAATTATCCTCCATATACGAAGAAGGTGAAGGGATACAATGAGATCCCCTCGTTTGCTTCCAGTTATGGAAGTGTTAGATTGATTTGCCAGCTGCCAGATGGAAAGAGGGAAACGATCATGCTTAAAGATGTGGTGCATTTGCCAGCATCATTCAACCTCTTCTCACAGTGTCAGATTATGCCGAAGGATGTCAAAGTCGCACCATTCACTTTGGCATAGTATATCAATAATGATCTTGTGGCAGCCATTCTGTGCTGTTCATATATGATCTCCTTTATTACTACATTGTTCTTTAGTAATGCATATAAATAAACCCTTTAAAATATACTTTAAAGTGTCCGCTAATTGTAGATAATGATAATAATCAAAAATTCCATTCCCTTTAGTCAACTCTCGTCTTCGCTTTCAGATTCACTCAAAAGTCTGCTACTGTCTTCAAAATGGCTGTCAGCTGCATTACCACGCAGCTGATAGTGTACTAACCTGTGGGTGGACCTTCATCGGTCAGCAAATCTGGAATAAAATCTTTGTCGTGCATGCCATTTTTGGCATATGGATCAAGATTGAAAAATCGAGCGCTGGGAAGCGGAGTATGTATATATACATATCTGGGTGGCACACCTTCTGTGTCGGAGCTCTCGCTATCATCAGATAGCACAAGCGGCGTTCCGGGCTGAGGTGGCATCCGTCGTTGTGGAGGTACACCCATGCCTTTGCGCCTCCAGTGTGTCTGTGGATTCTTTGCTGTACCATTTTGGCAAGGAAGGCAGCCATCCATTTGATTTTCATGAACCATAGCCGGGAGTCTTTCTATTGCAGCCTTCACCTTGTTATGCCTGGGAAACACAACACCCCGCTTGTTCTCTTCTCGGACTTCGGCGCGAGGTTTTTTAATTTGTTGTTGCATTTCCTCCATCGTGGCGCACGAAAACCCTCTTTTGGCCACTTTGGCCATATTCAAGGCAAGACACATGTCGGACTGTTCAAGCTGTACTGAACCTCCTTGTGTTGCCATAGTAGCTGACATGTTGAAAACCTACAAGAAATTAGCTGCTGCTTCTAAAGTGAGATTTGGGTATTACCTCAACCATATACGACTTCATAGCCTCCTCTAAGGTCTTTAAAGGGTGTTTAGTCCATTCCTGGAGACGTTTATCATGAAATTCGTCTGCGAAGATCTCAGAACTAACAACATCATGATGTTCAATTTCACGAACTTTGCAAACAAATGCCTTGGTTGACCATGGAGGTTTCCCATTACGGGAAGCAATAAATTGGTCATATAGCTCTCTATGTACACCAGCTGTGTGTTATATTATCAGTTCACCGTCGTCTACACCGATATGGATTGACTCACATCTGATCGCATGTTGTTTCTTATTATTGATGCTTCAGGTTGTACGTACGGTTTTTAAATGTGCATCCTGGGTCATATGTTCGGTGGCTACAATTACAGTGTCGTGGTGGACTCACTGGTGTCTGCATTGCTGCTGAATCTCACCAAGTGGCACATTGGTTGAAGCACCTGTCATTGGGCTCAATTCGGCTCCAATCACACATGGTTCAAGTGTGTCTGGGGACATGACTTGCTGTTGTGGAATGGTGAGGAAGATGATCACGAAAAGAAGTGGGAAGTCCTGAACATTCTATAGTTAGCTACAAGTCAAAATGGAATGAGTGACAGCCAACTTGCACCATCAATTCAAGCTGAATCCTGCTGCGTATAGGTGCACAGCGTATAGCTGCAGGGGATTCCAACAGTCACGCGATTTGCAGTAAGTTAGTCCGATGTTGATTGTTTGTTCACAGGGATACATCCTGATGAACGACTGCTGATATCTCATATTTGAGAGATATTACGAGGACATTCTTCGACGGAAAGGACGTCTGGTGATTTTTGTCTCAAGACATCGCCAGGATCTTACATGAATCACACGCTAACTATCAAGTCATAATGTACAGTTAGCATGACTATTCTCAATGAAGTGACGGTCAAAACGCTTATTTTGCTTTGTTCAAATTGATCAAACTTACCAACCTTGACATAAAAGACGCAGCTTGCCACCATGTGGTCCATATCTTCCACCATCCAACATCTCGCCCAAAAACAAGGTCAATACAAGATACAATGGTCAATGCTCAGAAAAAGAACCTTTTGCCACTTCCGGCGGACAAATACGGACAATTGACAAAGCATTCCACACGACGACGTCATTCAGCAAATAAAGGCAAGAGTGGCTTGGAGGCAGCAAGGGTCCGAGCGTTGGGAGCATTGCACAGCTTACAATCTAAAAAGAAGCTATCAGCGGAGAAAAGACGGGAAATGCACTTTTTAAGCAACGAAGAGAATGAGAAATGGACCTAGGATTATGTGGATAGAGAGACTGCAGTGGCAAGAAAGCGAGTTCAAGATGCAGAGACAGCGATCATGCAACAGCAGGAACATATGGGAAATGTTGAAAGAGACGATCGACAACCACAAAGCCTGAAATAACATTTGAGGAGATGTTGAATGCTATCGGAGATAGTCTGAGCAATCTTGAAAGTTCTGATGATGCGGAGGATGGGGATGACGAGGATGATGATGAAAAAGATACAGAGCTTGGCAAGCGGAGCAAAGATGATGAACCTGGTTGGGTGATGGGCACCATCACCAAAACGGTATAACACCTGATGGAGAGCTTTCGCCAGAAGCAGATGAGGCTTGAAGAACTGATGCAACCGGGTTGGGGGGACGCGGCCAACTACTTCCTTGAGAGAGATATGAAGTACGGGACGACTGAATTGATGGTTCGGGCAGTTGTGAAGCCCCAAACAGACACAACTGCAGTCACGCCATCAGCGACAACATTTGGAGAGCTTTTGCAGGATCTCGATATCGTCTCCGGATAATCAAAAAATGCCTTAAGTGACACCTTAACAGGGAAGTAGTCAACTGAGGCTGGGTTCGGAGAAACCTCATGCGGACAATCACATGGTATCTCTGATGCCCCACGCAGTGCCGGATTCGTCACAGATGGAGATTGTGAAGCCAGTTCAACTTGCAAGCTTTTACCGCTGCATATAGCGTCCCTGGCTAATTACCAGATAGAAGTCGTATTCGGACAAAGACATGGTAACGGCTTGTGCGTCACTGGAGGAGCACATAGCCAAATTGGTATTTTTGACGATGTATCTCAAGTAAAAGCAATTTGTGAACCTTTTTGGTCACATGTCAGCATTTTCTGGATTTCAGTGACCATATTGTGAGACATGATAATTCGTCAGTGTGTGTGCAAGAGTGGTACGGGCCTTGCGAATGTTCTAGACTCCAACTCAAGTTGATTGACAAACAACGAACTGTATATGGTGTTGCCTGTTACTTTCAAATGATAAAGCAAAACCTAAATTTGAGACGAAATTTACTAACAATGTTTAAGTCAGTGATGTCATACGACTCATAGAAGGAACGGTCAAAGCATATCTGAAACCTGGACAAATGGCAGGTGTCAGGCTGCAGGAATCCATGCAGCCAACTACATAACTCTCCGCTCAGACCTCCTGCACATGGTTGAGAAATTTCAAATTGCTTATGGTATGTCATGGAAATTGAGAAGAAGAAGCTGGATAAGGAATGGCCAGGATGTCGGGCTATAAATATCTAAAACTAGTGCATGGATTGTTATGCCATAAAGTGCCGGCCGAAAGCGTTGAAACACGATGGACCTACGTCATTCATCATGCAAATGATGTGTGTAGTGGTGGCTCAGAGACTGAGATGTCTTGAAGATCTGGGATTCACATGATAGTACATAGAAACGGTATACTGGCTGCCAATAGAGACTGAATGCATTTTTTTAACAATTGTTGAGCAGCCAAAGACTGTTAGTATGTCTCCAAGGTGAGCTCAAAGGTGAGCGTCAACGGAGCGTCTGCGATTTATAGTCTCACCCATTCATCAATCACATGGCTGCGTAGTCGCATCCATCCAAAGACAAAGTATTGGCCATCTTAATAGGTAACATGGCAAGCCACACGCTCTTTGCCCCATTATTGAAATGAGCATCAACGGAGTGTCAACGATTTCTGGTCTTACATCCTGTATACTCACCGGGCTGTGCAACGGAATTTAGCCATAATCATAATATTGGCGGCCTTCATGGGCAAAAATGCTAGAGACGGTATTACAAATACCTCCTAGAAATCAGCATCAACGGAGCATCAATGATTTTTGGCATTGCATCATGTACAAGGCAGAGGGTTTTGCTGCAACATTGACTCATCATTGAACTATCGCCTGCCTTTCTAGGCAAAGCATAGTTGCGACATCATCGTTACTATGTCCTAAAATGAACGTCAGCCAAGCGTCAACGAATTTTGGCCTTGTATCATGGCAAATGCAATCGCTGTGCGGCAACATTAAGCCATATTGAACCACTGGCCGCCTTTCTATGCAAAAATGGTTGCAACAACATCGCTTCTATGTCCTAAAAATGAGTGTCAATGGAGCCTCAACGACTTCTGGCCTTTTATCATGGAAAATGCAATGGTTGTGCAGCGAAATCAACCCAGAATCAAACTATCAGCCGCTTTTCTAGACAAAAATGCTTTCGACAACATCGTCACTATGCCCTAATAATGAGTGTCAACGGAGCGTAAACGATTTTAGGCCTTCCATCTTGGAAAATCAAAGGGCTATGCAACTTTATTAATCCATTACCAAACAATCAACAACCTTTCTAGGCAAAAATGCATAGAACAAGATCGAAACCATGTCCAAGAATGAGTGTCAATGGAGCGTCAACGATTTTTAATCTTGCATCTTGGATAACCTAACGGCAACGGAATGCAGATAACCCACAATAAACCTATCGGCAGCCATTATTGGCAGAAATGCTAGTGATGATATCGTGTCCGGCTCCTACAATTGAGTGCCCACACAGCATCAACAGTTTTGGTGGAGGCTCAGAACGCTGCACAGCAAGGAACTGCATTGTGGTGTTCCTAAATCGAGTTTTACCCGGTCAGTTTGGGCAATCTGTCCTTGTATACAACTTCACAATTAGGCATGCAATGTCTTACAGATCTGATTTTTGTACTTGTAGTTGCAGAGTCAATAGTCAAGAACCGGTAGTGTGCTTTACTGTATTGTTACTTTCGTCAGTCTCTCATGTCAGATTACCCAGCTTTCTTATTCCTAGCTCCAGGTCAGATTCAAAATCTTTAAACACCTCATTGCTCAAGGTTATGATCTTGTCCAAAAATGAAGGTGTCTTTATTTGTGATTTCAGCGACCATATATTATAAGTCATCTTCGATGCTTTGTGGGCTTCAATAAATGATGGCTCGAAGGGGTCTATTACTTGAAATATTTCAAGACATGGACCGTCGTGGTGATTCTCTTTACACTGCGGAATTGTATTGTTTGTCATCAAGTTCTTCGCCCTCCATCAGAACATGGAACCAGTTCAATGGGGAAACACTTGCTGGCAAAAGCTCACATCGCAAAGTTAAACAAATTAACACAGTCAGTGGTTACTGAATTGACTAGTTCCACAGTCGATGAAACAGCTTTAGCCATCTTAAAGAGGCAAGGAAGTCGAGGAATTACAATAGTCAGTTTGCAGAAAACAATTATATTTGAATTCCAGTTTGAGCCATATTGACCGAAATGACAGACAAAATGTTCCAAGCTGGCAGCTAAAGACTTTGAAACTTCCTAATTTCACCAGGACTCATGGAATCGCTACCTCATGTTAGAATTTATTTTGGCTTTTATTACATGGAACACTATATCAAATCCGGAGCTACATTCGTCATATAAGGCATTACATGCTGATCTAGTGCTGCCGTCTGCTACAACTCTTAGCAACATTTGCCGGAAGGAATATGCATTGACCATGGATGCAATTCAGAAGTAATTGCAGTCACGAAATATAGTTAGTTTAGCTTTGGATGAATAGACATCAACAAACAAACCAGCCATAAGGTCCATCATTGCTTATTATATGGATCGAAATTGGGCATTGCGTGAAGTTGAACTCACTTTCAATGAGGTTGATCACCCGTTCTTTTCCTGTTTCGAAAGCTAATGAAGGATGATAGGTCAAGGGCCAACATACTGGAGCAAGACTAGCTATACATTTGAAGGACATGCTTGATCGTTTTGAGTTTACCAACGGATGTTTGCTTCATATTACAACTGATAATTCTTCATCAAATTACTTGATGACATGCAAGCGGCAATCAACACTTGAGGCGTCTGGATTCGAGTGGCCTGCATTGACAAACCACATACCGTGTATGGCACCTGTCATAAAGCTGTCGTTAGATGTATACATGAGCAGTCTCAGAGTAAAGGGCCGCACCAAGAATTGGGAAGCCAATGAGCACGATCAGCAATTTGGAGAGAATGAAAGCATAGACATTGGGAAGATTCAAAGACTTTGAAAAGAGGGTAATGCTAGAATCAATAAGGTGTTGGCCATGAGACCAGGTTTAGCAAAGATAATTGAGAATGTACGTATTTCATGATATTTTAAAAGTCCTGAAACTGACCTTCACCTAGCAGAGAATGCTTCCTGTATTGATTACACTAACACCTGGTCTTCGAAATGAGTTCATTGACAGTCCAAAAACCAATGTCCACATTGCGGTACTTCTGATTATGGATGTGCAGACACGTTGGACCTCTAAACTGAGGTTACTCGAGCTGGCCTACCGATCACGGGAATACACACATGAGTGGCGTTAATATCCAATATACAGTGATTACCGGCCACTCTTCACAACACAAGACAAATAGACGATTGTGAAGTATGTCATGGAAGTAATGGGACCATTCCGATATTGGACCCTGTGGATGTCATAGAGGCATACAGTCACATTGCATCATGTTATCACAGTGTACAATGACATATTCGATCACATGGATGGCATGATGTGAGGTTTCGCTAACAAGAGGACTCAATGGAAAGAAGACTTGTTCTGCGCTGTACAGTTAGCTCGACAGAAGCTGTCGAAATACTACGCTGAAGTGACTCCAACGACGTGACTGCTTCTCATTGCTGCACATATCCTCGATTCTTTCCGGATGTTGCGATCGTTTAGGAAGTGGGACAAGGGAATGAATATTAATCCTGAGGACGAGACATCCTATACTACCCAATACCAAGAGGCCTTTCTGAGGTATGTGGAGAATGAATACTTTGCCAAACATCGATAGGCACTGGTCAATAAACTCAAAAGCTTACCAAGCAGCAATCCCATCCCTTCTGCAACGGCTTCAGGATCATGTCAATCATCTTTTGATCCATATGATTTGTCCCGGAATGATGAGGAATACTCAACGTCTGACAATGTGGCTGACACGACAGCCGGAAAAAGCGATAGCGCTGCATGCTTATTGACCACCATCAGGCTCTATTTGAATTCGCCACCTGAAGGACCAAAAAACTGGGGGCAAATTAATCCAAATCCCAATGATTACCACTCCGTTCCAATGGAGATTAGTAGTACATTTTGGATACTGTACATAACCAACTGGTGGCATTAACAGGAGGAAACCCACTCAAAGTACGCTGATCTAGCAAATGTGGCGCGCGATATATTCTCTATCAAACCATGTGGTGTCAGAGTGGAGACCACCTTGTTCCTTGGCCGAGATGTTATCGGCTGGAGGCAGTGAAAAACCTCAGGCGAGACCCTTCGTGAAAAAGTCTTTGTAAGGCAGTTTGCTTCAGTCATTAACGGGATATTAGCAGACGCTGACCCAGAATTGGATACAACAAATACAGAAAACGACTCAGAAATGAAGAAAGAGGCGGAGCAATAGATACTGCACAGAATGGCAAAGGTTCACCACTTTGTGCAGATGTGCCAGGGCAGCCAAAACCTACGTGCTACACAGAAGGAATTTCGCGTTCAAAACAAGTAGATGACCGCAGTGGAATACATTTTGGATACAGAAGAGATCGTCAAAGCATCCTGGTCACTCGTTAAACATGATGGTGCGGCTGCATTCAAATTGTCAGAAAGATCTCCTTTGCCACCACCCTTGCCTGCAAAGATCCTCCCTGGAGGACGAACTCAAATTTTAAATGTTTGCCAAATCCAAAATATCAACCATCATCCAGTCCAAAGTGATGAGGATAGCGTACCTGAAAGCATTTCGGACACTGAAAATTGGCGTAACTGGAATGGGGACTTAGATAATTCAAATGACAGCGAAGACGGTTGCGCAGCAGACATTGAATCTGATCTGGAGCAAGACAATAGCATTGAGAATTCGGAATGCCCTGAGCAGCGGGATGTGTGCGCCGCGCCAAATGTTACCCAATTGATTCGGGCTACACGGAAGTCAAAGAGACAGGCTGAAAAGGTGTTGGTGATGGTCAACGCTCTTGAAACGAGGAGGAATAAGGGAGTGAAGAAAAAGTATAACAGAATGCGTCAATGTTTCACCAGCTTCTTTATGTATCTTGCCCAAGAGTTTTAGTTGGAGATATATCATGGGCGAATGGTGAGCAATAGCATGTGAATATCGGTTGATAAACAGATATACAGCAGGAGGAATGAATCTTTTGGCAAGACACATGAATTTTAGTCGTGTGAGAGCAAACAGTGCAAGAATGTTACTGCACTTGGCTTTGCCACAGGGCCAAGTCTCAATCTGTCACAAAGACGACCAAGAGGTCCAAATTATGATGAAATCTATTGTTGATGGCAGCAGACATTGAATGGACAATACAGTAAAATGAGTGTCAACAGAGCGTCAACAATTTGTGGTTTTGTAAGTACGGTAATTAACAGTGCTTTGGTCGCTGGTATGCATAACCGATGTATGGGCAGCTTTAATTGGCAACAGAGAGAGCACCACGGTCACCGCCCCATTCTGAGACTTATCGTCAATGGAGCGTCAACGATTTTTGGTTTTGTAAGTACGGTGATTAATTAGTGCTTTGGTTGCTCGTATGTATAACCGATATATTGGCAGCTTCTATTTGCAAAAGAGACAGCAACACGGTCACCACCCCATTCTGAGAATGAGTGTCAACGGAGCGTCAACAATGTTTACCTTTGCTTCTTGGGCAATTTATGTTCCGATTGGTTGCAGACATTCATTTATCAAATTTTGGCAGCCTTCACTGGCAAACACAATAGCGACATGCTCCCTGCCGCATCCTGGAAATGAGCGTCAACGGAGTGTCAACAGTTCTACTTGTTGCATATTTGGTATTCAAGGCATCGCACAGATCTTCGCTTCCATAACAGAATCATTGACCGCCATGATAGGCGAAATACAATATCTCAAAGGGAAAGCACTGATTCAAAATTAATCTATATTGCAAGCTGCGAAGAATGCAAAAACATATTATTGTTTGTTGAACACGCGATTTTGATAAGATACTATTAACAAACACCAAAAACAAGATCCTCATACGAATCTATAGATGGACCCGCTGGGCGACCAACTGACAACCCGCCACATTCAGAGGGGTTGGGAGTTTACCATTGGTCTGTACCCAAGTTGACGGGTCGGGTTTACTGACAACCCGGGCGACCCATTCAGGAATGGTTCAGTTTAGAACTGGACCCAGAACCCAAGTGACCGTCCGGAACCGTTGCTAACACAATTCCAGACACTCTGGGCGACCTCACGAGTACTTCTATGTACATCGAGACGCTCTCAGACCCCCCCGCACCCAAGCAAAGTGCTCTCAGACTCTGCAAGAGCATTCGCAGGTGCTCCTGAAAGCACCTGCAGTTATGGAGGTGCATTCAGGATGCTCCATCCAGGATAGTCAAATTTTGGAGCTCCTGAGACTTCTGCACAGATCTGTGGGAGACTTCGAGAGAAGCTGAGACCGCTGGGCGGCTCTGTGGAATACGTCGAGAGTGGCCAGGATCACTCCGCAGCTCTGTGGGAGACTTGATGCCGTATTCCCACAGCAGTAGTTGTTACATAACCACAAGGCATTTCGTCTTATCATATTCATCTTTGTTACAGTCACAAGATTCGCTACATCAAAATATGGCATGCATTATTTAAGTCTCTCTCTATATATACATACGGTTAATCTGCCCACAGATGGTACTTAAGTATAATTGGAGGAGCACCAGGCCACCCCCTTTAAGAGAACATTTAGAGATGCACCATTTGGAGGCCATTGCGTTGAAACGATCGAGCTAGAATGCAGTGTGTATTTTCATTGCATGATAACATAAGATAGAAATGAGATGATGGCTGTCTATTCCGGGGTCTACCGAATATATGCTACCCGTCACTCTTTCCGTCTCCGTTGCCCTTGAATCTCCGTACACCTGAGATCGCTCCTTAAAGATGGACTTGGAGGCTGTGATTGAGGGAGTTTGGAGATGCACTTCGAGGCCGTAATCGGGCGAGTTTACAGATACACTTCGAGGCTGTGATCGAGTGAACTTGGAGGCCATAATCGAGCGAGATTAGAGATACACTTGGAGACTATGATCGAGCGAGTTTGGAGATACACGGGGAGGCTGTGATCGAACGAGATTGGAGGAGTACTTGGAGGCGGTCAATCGGGAGGCGGTAGTTCAGGAGGGAGACGCGACGGGAGCTAAGACTCCATTCATCGGTTAGCTTGTGATTGTGGGAATGTAGAGAATTGAGTACAAAGTAGGCTGCCGAGAAATGAGAGACTGGCTGGGAGCGGGAGACAGTCGATCTTGGGATGATGCAGTGTGCACTGTATGCAGTACTCAGTGTATGCTGTACTTTGGTGTATGCTGTACTCGGTGTATGCTGTACTTTGGTGTATGCTGTACTTGGTGTATGCTGTACCCAGTGTATGCTGTACTTGGTGTTAACTCATGATCATGGCATGGAGGGAGAGAGAGCGATGACTTAACATCGTGTTCTTAGGTGATGGTAGACTTGAGGACGACAATGAGAGAGATGAGCGGAGATGGGGGAAATCTTCATGAGAAACTGGGACTTAAGAGAATTTCGTGTGCGAGTCGATTTATCATCCCCGATAGAGCAGGTACAAGTTGCGATCTGGCGTGTAATTACATTGATACAAGGTCTTCCCATCCCAATCAGGGAAGTCGTACCACTGATTTCTCATATCCGCTAGTATCCTCTGCATCGTTCTCATCTTCATCCGCCATCTCTCTCTTTCTCATCCACAACTCTAACATCATTACAGAACACAAAGTTAAGTTATCCCTCTCTATCTCTTCATATCATGATCCTGAGTTGACACCGAGTACAGCATACACCGAGTACCCAAGACTCTTTTTCTTCCCTTTATTCTCATTATTACGAGTTGACCCCTGAATGGGGCTTCAGCTTCCGGCATACCTCCCTACATGATCGACTGCCATCAGATAGCTCTACATGAAAGCTCAAATGTAAAGTCACCTTGTCACATTCCCACAGTTGTGAGTTAACTAACTGATGAATAGAGTCTCAGTACCCGGTGCACCGTCCATTGACCACCTGTATGTATATGTCCAAACTCGCTCGATTACAACATCCATGTTCGCTCAATCACGGCTTCCATGTGTCCCTCCAAACTCGCTCGATTACGGCCTCCCAGTGTATCTCGAAACTCCCTCAATCACGGCCTCTAAGTGTATCTCCAAACTAGGTCGATTACGGCCTGCAATCTCGCTTTATTACAGTCTTCAAGTGCATCTCCAAACTTGCTCGATTACGACCTGCAAGATCGCACGACATGGCCTCCAAGGGCATATCTCCAAACTCGCTTGATCACGGCCTTCAAGTGTATCTCACAACTCGCTTGATAACGGACTCCACATGTGCATCTCCCCATTCCCTCAATCACGATCTCGTAGTGTATCTCTAAGTTCACTCAATTACCACCTCCAAGTGTATGTCCAAATACGCTTGATTACCACCCCCAAGTGCATCTCCAAAGTCACTCGATCACTGCCTTGGACTGTAACTCTGAATTCACTCGATTGTTATTTTCAGGCGCACCTCGAATTGGTCTCAAGATATGACTGCAGCCAATCGAGATATACCGTGTGTAGATCGGTTGCTTTCTAGATACACAGTTGAGAATACAAACTGAATACGTGAGTTTTAACAATCATTGAAAGATATGTAGTAGCTAGTGTTAGCAACGGGTCCAAATTCCCGGGTCGGTTCTGGGTCTGGTTCCAACCCGGAACCGAACCGTTGTAACGGGTTTCCACATAAAACACCCTCCTCTAATGTCAGCATTTCTTGCTTCAATTAAGTATTTGAGTTCTGATTGTATCACAACATGATCAATACGTATATTGTGTAGTTTTAGTCATTCTTTCACCTCCCACTTTCAGATTTTCGATCCAACAAGTATTCCTTGAGTCGCGATCGAAAACCCGCCAATTTCGCTTCAATTCAGCCATTCTTTCACAACCATTAAACGAATATCAATCGGATTGCAAATTTGAATGCAGGAGGTGAAAGAGCGGCTAAAACTGAACAATTTACGTATTGACCATGTCATGATACGATCAAAACTCAAGTACTTAATTGGAGCCAAAGTTGTAGGAACCGTAAAATGGAACCGCGATCCGGTTCGAACCCGTCCCCGAACCAAGTGGGTACCCCTATTTTCCGGGTAACAACCCAGACTGGACCATCCTGTCCGGTTCCAAACCCGGACAGTAGCCGGGTAACCCGGAACCGTTGTTAACACTAGTAGTAGCTGTGATTTCCAGGCGCACTAGCAGCGTTCCCAAAGAAGTTTTTCTTTTCCCAAACTGCTCTACTGTGATTGGAGGTGCTCCCAGACTTGTTGCCGGCGCACCCAGACTTGTCGCTGGTGCACCCAGACTTGCTGCCAGTGCTCCTAGGTGCTCCCAGGTGCACCCAAAGTTCTCTCTGGCACTCCGAGGTGTTCCCAAACCTATCACAATCACTTCTAAAATGCTGCTGTAGCAGTCATCAGAGGTCCCAGTTACTCTGAAGGCCGGCCGGAATGCCCTCCTAGTGTCTGATACTCTCCTGAAATTGACATATCCAAGTTTACACTCCACATCCTCTCAGACACTCCTGGAGTCTTCCAGTAACTAAAATACATTTTGCTGAGGTTCGTCTGCCTCATTTGATGCATTGTACTGTTTCCGTTATCTGTATACCACAGCTCGGGAGTAGTAATGCGTCATGGCCAGTGGATGGTATATGACACACTGTTTTGTCCACATGCCGTACCAAATCAAAATGCCGGGAGTGGCTCTGTAATCTGGCTTCTTATATGTCTCTGTCGGAATGTGGTTGACAGCCAAGCATCCAAACTAACACTGATGTTTCAAATATGGCTTCCTCCCATACCAGGCCTAGTACGGCGATTAACTGACTACCAATTGGGTCGGAGAACGGTTTTTGGGATAGACTGCCACCGTGATTGCAAGTGCCCAGTTCTTTTTTCAATGTCCAGCATCGTCCAACATGCGGCATACGTGGTCCACAATCAAGCGGCTCGCCCATTCGGTGACTCTATCCAACTGAGGAGTGTATGGCATAGTTGATTGCTTTAAGATCCCTTCTGATTTTATGTATTCTGAGAACTTCTTAGAGGTTTACTCACCACCTCCATCTGTACGAAATCACTTCACTGGCTTGCCTGACTACTGCTCTCTAAGAGCCTTCCATTGACGATATCGATGTATTTGGTTGATTCCAGAGCCTGATGCAGAATGAATATCTCATTGACTTAAGGTACAGTGGCAATCAATTTGCCATCGCAATTGTAGAGGTTGAGACTGTAGTCATTCGCTGATTTGACTTTGATGTTCTTCTGCATGATTTGAAACTGTGAGATGAGATTGAACGATCCTGGTAAATACACCACTTCTTGAAGTACGATCATTTCCGTCCTTCCATCTGGCAGTTGACAAGTAAACCTAACACTGCCATACCTGGATGCACAGGATGCGACACCATTGTATCCCTTCCCTTTCTTTGTATTCAGAGCATATTCGTTGTTCGTAATTAACATTGATTGACGGCCAGAGGTATGAGTCATGCATCTGCAGTCAATGAACCAATCACTTGGGATAGTATTTGACCTACCCACCATCTAATAGTTACTCTTCGAAGTGTTGAGAGTCGATGTAGTCTGAGAGGATGGGTTTGCGGCAGTGTTGGCAGCATGGGGAGGATTGCCACATTGCTTGGTCAAGCAGATCCCGGTGATATGCCTTCACCGTTGGCAATGGAAGCACTTCCACAGATCCTTCTCTTTCCTATTGTTTCCTTCCTTATTATCTCTCTGAGCTCTTTTTGGACTGTTGTTGGCTTTTCTGGCTTTACCGCCATTACCGTCATTGCAACCCTTCTTTGCAAAGAGCAGAGCTTCTAGAGCGGGCCCATTTCTGCTCTTGATTGCAGCATCATATTCTGCAAGCTTGATGGCAATCACATCGGATATGGCAGTCATTGGTGTTTTTGTTCTTCATGATCTCCAGCATGACTTTCCGCGATGGAGGTAGAAGATGTGCTCTTGCTCTCGTATCTTTCGGATTTTCTTTGCATTCACATCGGTGACAGTGTCGGCAGTTGAAGGCTCAGCGCACAGGTTGTAATTCTTGTGTTTCCGATGGATCCACGATGGGTAGTTGCCACCATCTCCACAGGCCTGTGGTGTGATGCTCCAATGGTCTTCCGTAATCTCGAGGATGTTAAGCTTCAACTTTGCCTTGTGGGCTGATCCGGGCTGTTCCCAAAACATCATCGCATCGCCAGTGACTGTGTATTTTGCATGTATCCTTGGTTCAATCCCCAACAGGATAGTTGATCTGGCAACACCATGGTGATTGTTCCAGTCTTGGAATGCAGCCTGCTCTGTAGTGGTTGCATTTGCTGCTGGCTCCTCCGTCTTGAAATTGAATTCTATGATGACACCATTTACTCGCTTCTCCTCGAGAAGTAGGGTCATCTCGGTAGCTTATTGTGCATAGTTTGTTCTTTTGAACTTGGTGATGTTGATCATGATGGAACTCATTCTGTAATGAGTTATTGTTGTCTCTCAGACTGCATGTATGGGAAACATCCAGCAGCTGCTGTCCCAAGCACAGTGGGACGTGAGGTAATTGCTTAAATTGTAGAGATGCTTCTCCATGATGATGTTGACCTCCACTCGACAAATGGAATTGGAAGTGCTGATTGTTGTGTTCCATATTGAATTCAAGGGCTCATAACCTGTTGTAGGGTGGTATGTGCATGAGTAGTCGAGTGCGTGCAGGCGTAAGTGGAGATGTGTCTATTGTACTGTGTAACCAGTTATGTCACATAGACATACGGTTGATCAATGACTAATGGCGTGAATTACAAAGGAGGTAAGTCACATCATCGTCTAGGGCATAGTGATATCTGTACTCCCAATCAGATCAATATCACATACCCAGCGGCCTGCAGCGGACCAATCACTGCGCTCCCTGGAGGTTTTGTTGCTGACTACCAACATTACCCAACGATTTGCAGTCTGTTTCTCATCTAGAATATATTGACTATTTAAATACCATACCAAATACTGATTTGTATGGCTGGACACCAGGTGACCTATTACGAAGTCATTTAAACTCGATCTGATATGGATCTGAACCCCTCTGCGGGAGTCAACCCAAGCTCCTTCAAGGTCATTTAGTCCAGATTTGCCCAAACTCTGGCCAAAGAGCTCACCATACTTGTCCCATACATATCATGTCCGCACATTATATAGCCGCATAATCTGGTATACCCATAAAATGCATTGTTGTGGCCATTATGACCATCGAAGACATGACAGGCCATTCAGTGGTTTATTGTGAAGTTTGGTTAAGAGGAGGCAGCTAAATTGTTTGCCCAGGTAAATTGCTGTCATGAGTTTGTAGGGTGTTCGGATCCCAAGGTCATTTACCACCAATCTGGGATGAAGTGGATTTGCTTCTGTGATTGTTTGTAAGTCGACTGTTCTCTCTGCTTGATAATTGTATAAAATAGTGTCCACCCCATGATGGTACATGGACTTAAAACTTGCTGTCACATTGCTAGCAAGATAATTGATTGATTGAGTCTCAGATATCAGGTAGGCTGTATAGTAGCTACTAGCTCTAACCCAGAACCAAATGATGTCATACACTACAAAGACTTGGTCTAACAATATCTTCTCTAGAACTGAAGATGTTGAGCTTCAATGTAGAAACAACGGCTAATACAAGTGTATTTTCAAACCTCTTTGTGTTATAAATAACCAGGTATCTTACAACAATACTACACACCATGCTCAGTTCAACACTTGATGTTACCATACCATGGCAATGCTTTCAGTATTTGGAACTGGCCTTTTCTTCGACAGTCCCAATTGCTACTTTCTCTCATAGCTTGTCTTTATATGCGCTAATACTTTGCGTTAGGGAAGGTTCTGGGTTGCCCAGCTATGTTGTACGGTGTCCGGGGTCCTGAATCTCTCTATTGACCTAAACTCACTGACTCTCCCTAAGTATAATTGACACGTACACAATGTTGAGCTGATTGGCAGTACGGATATCGCTATGCCAAGGACTATGATGTAACTTACCTCTTTTGTAGTTAGCACCATTAGTCATCGATCGACCTTATGTCAATGCGACATGTCTCGTTACACGATACAATAGACAAACCTTCGCATACGCCCGCACACACTCGACTATTTGAGCACACACCACCGTGCAACAGCTTATCAGCCCTTGCATTTAAGAAGGGCACCGATGATCAACACTACCATTTTGGTTTGTCGAGTGGAGGTTATCGTCACGGAGAAACGTCTCCACAAGCTAAGCAATTACTCCGCACCCCGCCGTACTTCTGACGGCGGCTGCTGGACGTCACCCGTAACGTACAGTCTGAGAGACTACGATAACTGACGATTGGGATACAAGATGAGTTCAACTACGATCACCATCACCAAGTTCAATGGCACGAACTATGCACATTGGGCAACCGAGATGGCACTACTTCTCGAGCAGAAGCAAGTGTATGGTATCATCAGAGGATACGACGACAAGACGGAAGAGCCAGCAGCAAACGAGACCGCTACAGAGAAGGCCGCTTTCAAAGACTGCATGAATCGCCATGGTATTGCCAGATCGACTATCCTACTCGGCATGGAACGCAGGATACAGCCGGAATATACTGGCGTCGACGATGGCAAGACGCTTTGGGAGAAGCTAGCATCAGCCTACAAGTGAAAGCTAAAGCTCAACATCTTCGAGATTAGGGAAGACCTTTGGAGCATCAAGCTACAGGACTGCGGAGATGTCGACAATTACGCATCGCGGATCGATAAGAAAGTCAAGGATTACAATCTCTGCGCTGGGCCATCGACCACTGACACGGATGCGGACACTGCAAAGAGAATCGCAAAGATGAGTGAGCAAGAGCTCATCATCTACCTCCTTCACGGAATCCCAAGAAACGACGAGTGGAAAGTCATTCTGGAGCTCATGATGGAGAAAAACGCCATGATGACCACCACGCCCGATGAGATTGTCACCAAGCTCGTCAAAATGGAAGCTGCAATCAAGAGAGAGAAAGGGCTCGCTCCAGAAGCTCTGCTGTTTGCAAAGAAGAGTGGCAAAGGTGGTAGTGGTAATGGCGGTAAAGCCGGTAAAGGCGGCAGAAGTCCAAGGAGGGATAACAGAGATGACAAGAGAGATGATAAGAGAGATAATAAGGGAGACAAAGAGAAGGATTTTGGGAAGTGCTTTCATTGCCAGCGGCGAGCGCACACCACCGAGAACTGCTTGAACAAGCAACGCGGTGATCCTCCACAGGCTGCCGACACCGCAGCAAAAGCATCAACTGAGACAACTTCGATCGAGAACTATTGGACGGTGGCCAGCTCACGTGGTTCATCGAGTGATGAGTTGATCGATTGCGGATGCACTACTCACATCTCCGGCCGTCGATCAATGTTCATCACCTACACCAAATATCCTCCAAATACGAAGAAGGTCAAGGGATACAATGGGGTCTCATCGTTTGCATCAGGATATGGAAGTCTTAGGTTGACTTGCCAGCTGCCAGATGGAAAGACGGAAACGATCATACTCCAAGAAGTGGTGCATTTGCCAGAGTCGTTCAACCTCATCTCACAGTCTAAAATCATGTACAAGGATGTCAAAGTCGAACCGGTGAATCACTACGGTCTCAACCTGTACAATCGCCATGGCAAGTTGATTGCCACTGCACCTCAGGTCGATGGGCTATGTGTTCTGGATCGAGCTCCAGAATCGACCGAATACACCGATATCGACGACAGCTGCATGCTGGCACTTAAGACGACCGGGCATGCATCTCGGCACGATGTAGAGAAGCGGATGTTATTGCACAGCCGCCTGGCACACGGCGGTCTCAAGGCTTTGGAAATCTTGCCGAAGGTCGTTACCAACGCTCCGAAGATGACTCGGAAGTGCGATTGCGAGAGTTGCATCAAATGCCATTTGTCGAGAAAACCATTCACTCCGAACACGACTTCCCGTGCCTTTGAGCCACTGCAGCTCTTGCACTCGGACATATGCTGTCCCCTGGAAACAGCCATCGGAAGAGGTCGATATATGCTGCTCTTCATCGACGACGCCACGAAGCATACGGATGAGTACATATTGAAGTACAAGTCGGAAGCCCTTGAGAAATTCAAAGAATGGAAGGCTCTTAGAGAAAAGGAGTCAGGCAAGCAAGTGAAGCGATTTCGTACAGATGAAGGTGGTGAGTACACCTCTAAGAACTTCGCAGAATTCCTAAAATCAGAGGGCATACTAAAGGAAACATCTACCCCCTACACTCCTCAGTCTAATGGAGTTGTCGAACGGGCAAACCACACCATCATGGAACGCGTACGATGCATGCTGGACGATGCTGGACTTTCGAAAAAGTACTGGGCATTTGCAGTCTCAGTGGCGGTCTATCTCGAAAACTGAACTCCGACGCGATCGGTAGTCGGCAAGACTCCGTACGAGGCCTGGCATGGGAGAAAGCCATCTTGAAAGAATCTCCATGTGTGTGGATGCTTGGCTTTCATGCACGTTCGGAAAGAGAAACGAAAGAAGCTGGATTACAGAGCCAGTCCCGGCATATTCGTTGGGTACAGCATATCGGCTAAGCAGTACTTCGTATACGATCCATTGGCCAGGATGCCTCACCGCTCCCGAGATGTGGTATTCAGAGATGGGAAGCGGTTCACAGCACCGAATGCTGCAGATGAAGCGATCTTGAACGAGCACTTCTACAGGGATGTCATCGAGGAACCCAAACCCAAACCCACACCCATAGAGAAGCAACCAACCGTACGTCAAACGGAGGATGACGATTCACCTCCAGATCCTCCGAAACCAAAGAACAAGTCACGCGAATTGGGTGGCCTTGTGACGACACTTGGTTATGCATGGAAGCCGCCGGCCGAAGGTAGTCGCCGGAACAACTCTGGGAGGGATACGTTGTTAGAGTCTTCACAATTGGCTCTCGAAGATGAGGAAATGGAGGATATGATTCCCATCTACGCTGCAGCTGTGATCTCCGACAATCACGAGGATGGCATCGACAATCCAAAGTCTTACAAAGCAGTGACCGAGTCTCCCCTCTCCGAGAAATGGGACACGGCGATGAAAGAAGAGTTAGATGCAATTGATCAGCATCAAGTCTTTGAATATTTCGTAGAGCTTCCGGAAGGGAGAAAAACTTTGCCAAGTCACTGGGTATACAAGATCAAGCGCAATGGAGCAGGCAATCTGCAGCGGTTCAAGGCCAGGCTAGTCTGTGGTGGAAATCACCAAATCGAAGGCATCGACTACCAGGCTACATATGCACCGACTGCTTGCTTGGGCCACATTAGGCTGGCACTCGCCATCGCCGCCAGGTACGATCTCAAGATCCATCAAATGGACATATGCACGGCTTTCTTGGGAGTTGACTTGGAGGAAGAGATCTATATGCACCCGCCGCAGGGATATTTTCGTGTGGTCGAAACTGGGAGGTCAAAGACTTCGCGGAAGATGGTACTCCGCTTGAGAAAGTCTCTTTATGACCTGAAGCAGTCCTCGCATGTTTGGTACGGCACTTTTAAGGTCTTCGTAATATCGATTGGATTCGTGGTATCACGTGTCGACGGAGGACTGTTCATGCTTGAGGATCAAGGCACGGTATTCGCTGCAGTCGTTTTGTACGTCGATGATCTCATTATCATTGCTAACGAGGTCTTGATTGGGCAGATCAAGTGCCAGATGAAGAAGAGGTTTGGGATGCATGATCTCGGGAGTATCTCCTTCTATCTCGGCATGAACATCGAAAGCAATCAGGAGCATCACACGATCGACATCCATCAGCACAGCTACATTCAGACAATCTTGGCGAAGTTCTGAATGGACTAGTCCAGACCAGTTGCCACGCCAATGGCGATGAAACTTCACAACAGGAAGCCCGACGAAGAAGGCTGCGATTCGACCATATACCAATCGATGATCGGAAGCCTTATATACGCGATGACCGCGACTCGGCCCAATATCACATTTGCCATTGGAGTTCCCTGCCGGTACAATCACGACCCGAGCAATGAGCATATGGTAGCTCTCAAGCACGTGTTTCGGTACCTCAACCGCACGAAGGACTGGCCACTGCGCTTTGGAGGAGCACTCGGAGGAGCACTTGGAGGAGCACTCGGAGGAGCACTGGAAGGTGAAAGTGCACTTAGATGTTATGTCAATTCGGACTACGCTGGCTGCCCGGATGACTATAAATCAACAAGTGGACTGGTCATCACCTTCGGAGGACCGGTCAACTGGAGATCGAGAAAGCAGAAGTCGACTGCCCAGTCCACGACCGATGCCGAATACTATGACTTTCGAGTAGGCTGCATGAGACTCACACAGATCTTGCATCTCTTGAACGAGCTTGGCATCCCGACTATCCCTCACGTGTTCTCCGATTCACACTCACTGTTCGCAAGCATCAAGAAGATAATCTACCATGGAACTGCAGTTGCACAGATTGCGATGAAGTACTATCTTGCTGCAGATATGGCTATAGATGGAGAGATTGACTTGAGCTACATACCGACTGCTGAGATGCTTGCCGACTGCTTCACAAAGCCACTGCCGAAGCCCGCCTTCTTGAAGCAGTGTGCTGCAATAGGAATGATCGGAATTGGACTCGGGAATCGCCTCGGAAATGGTCTTGGAAATGGTATCGGGATTGGAATTGGGAATGGCCTCGGAAATGGCCGTGGTAGAATCGGAAAGGGTCTCGGGAATGGTCAATGAAATGATATCGGAATTGGAAAAGGCATCGGGAATGCCGTCGGAAATGAAATTGATTGGGCACGTTTGTTTCAAGGAGATCCCCGTTGTTTGATTGGCTACTCTTCTCCGTTGTTTACTGTTTTTTGTTTGAAACGGACGTCATAGCCGTCCTGGAGGAGTGTTGAGCTGATTGGAAGTACAGATATCACAATGCCAAGGACTATGATTTAACTTTCCTCTTTTGTAGTTAGCACCATGAGTCATCGATCGACCTTATGTTGATGCGACATGTCTCGTTACACGATACAATAGACACACCTTCGCATACGCCCGCATACTCTCGACTTCTCGAGCACACGCCACCGTACAACACCCAAGAACTAAAGTGATGCTGCTTCGCCGCGCACAAGCCTGAACCAACCCATGTGATGGCCGTACTCAAATCTGTCCCCACATTCCTCCAGGGCGGTATCATGACCGTAGTGCTAAACTCCAACGAAAACAAAGATAGAACTTTGCCTGAAGCTCCTCCCAAAACGACACCAATCCCAGAATTCCTCCCAATCAATCAACCGTGCCTGGAGCTGTTTCAAAGCTACTCCGAAGCAATCATCCTCTCTCTGGATATCTCTTTCCTGCACACTTCACATTCAGCCGGAATCACCCTCTAATCTGGTGTGCCACGGCTACAAGATTACCTCGACCTCGACCTCGATCTTTGTTAGACCGAGTCTTTGTAGCGTACGTCATCACGTGGCTGTGGGTTAGGGCTGGCAGCTACTATATAGGCTAAGTGCATCTTAGACTTAGACTCAATCGATCGATCGTCTTGACAGGTTCGTCACAACAGGTTATGAGCCCGGGCGCGACGACGATCCGGACACCATTTTCGACAACTATCAAGCGGAGATAACAGTTGAATCGCAAACCATCATACGAGCGCGGCCGCAGGGTCCCGGATGCGTTGCGAACGCATCCGGGATCAGGAGACCCTACGGACTCAGGACGACGATTCAATGATGCAAAGGACTCAGATGCCTCCTCTCGACGAAATCTCACTCAACCGCTTAGAGAGCTGCGATGGCTTCGATGGCTTCGACGGCTGCGATGGCCGCGATGGCTATGATGGCTATGATGGCCGCGGTGTTGAGTTCTACGGGTATACGAGATTACGGCAACCGAACGATACGTCGACAGGACACGTTCGGGACGAGTACGGAGAGCAGTTTGGCAGGAGTTTGGGTCAGCATCGTGTCAACACCCTCGGAGGACATCCTGTCAACACCCTCGGAGGAACTCGGGTCAACACCCTCAGATGAGTTCGGGTCAACATCGGAATGTGTTCGAAGCGATTTCTTAACAGGTCAACCAGCTGCCAGCCAAGCAGATCAACATACAGTATGGTATTTGGATAGTCTATAAGAAGTGGGCGGGTAATGGACCGTGGATACTTGGGAGATGTCGGCAGATTGAAACCCCCAAGGAGCGCGGCGGTTGGTCTGCTACAGTGCGCTGGGTAGAGGATTTGGGCAACCCGAGAGACCGGCGGTGGCAATTGTGGCCATGAATCCAAGAAGTCTGTGGACTCTTCTACTGTGAGGACGAGGAAGCATTGTTAGCTGTACAGTGTGTACCTTCACCCTAAACCATCAATGACGACAACCCCTCCTCCACCCAGGAGGCTGAGTACGGGGATCCACGATCTACGGGAATATGTTTCCTAGGGCTAGCTGAGAGCAAGAGCGACCTTCGGAGAAGCGTCTCCAATTTCGACACCGACACCGACACCGACACTGACACCGACACCGACACCGACACCGACACCGACACCGACACCGACACCGACACTGATACCGACACATAATCGACTACGCGAGCATCCGCCACCGTACAACAGATTATGAGCACTTGCGTTTTAAAGGGAAACGACGATCTTCCACTTCGTTTGTCGAGCAGAAGTCAACATCGGCATGGAGAAGCGTCTCCAATTTCGATATCGAGCATCCGCTACCGTACAACAGCTTATGAGCACTTGCGTTTAAAAAGAAATGACGATCAACACTTCCACTTCGTTTGTCGAGCGGAAGTTGACATCGCCACGGAGAAGGGTCTCCAATTTCGACGCGCTACCGTACATCAGGTTATGCCAATTTCGACACGACACCGACACCGACACCGACAGCACAACCCATGATTGGGACCGAGAGGCTGCGTACAAGAATCAACGATGTTCCGGCTGGTTGGAGCAGTACCTTCGATACAGTTCTTCAATGCAATACCGATCACAATACAACAGGACTGTGTGTCACCTTTGGAGGAGCGGCAGACTGGAAGTCAAGACAGTTGAAGCCGACAGCACAATCGACTACCGAGCTTAGGAATAGGCATATGATTGACGCATCCAATGGCATGAGCGGGAGAATGGTCGTTTGGGAGGAGCTCAGGGCATGGCATGGTTTGGCTTCTGTCTTCTGTCTTCTGTCTTCTGTTTGTTTTCTGTCTGTTTTTCAATGGCTTAGTGTTTGACGGACGTGATAACGCCCTGGAGGAGTGTTAGACCGAGTCTTTGTAGAGTACGTCATCACGGGGCTGTGGGTCAGGGCTGGCAGCTACTATATAGGCTACGTGCATCTTAGACTTAGACTCAATCAATCGATCGTCTAGACAGGTTCGTCACAACAATCTTGACCTTGAGCACTGTCTGTCGGTGATTTATCGTATATCTTGATTGCGTAGCCATTGACTACTTATTTGTCATCGCTGTTGATTCGGCCATCTTGTCATACGTACACGCGTCGAGTCTGTCTGTACTCCTCCGAGACTTTGTCGATGATGCCGTAAATCCGAGTCGAATTCGTCTAATCAGCGAAGTGCCCGGGCTCATAACCTGTTGTACGGTGTCTGGTGTTCCTGAATCTCTCTATTGACCTAAACTCACTGACTCTCGCTAAGTCTAATTGACACGTAAACAAGAACTAAAGTGATGCGGCTCCGCCGCGCACAACCCTAAACCAACCCACGTGATGGCCACATTCAAATCCGTCCCCACAAGCCATGATTCGGGTTGTGACCGGAATCTGACGTCCAGTCAGGATCAGCAACTCCCAATCAGCTGAACTGTCGAATGATAAGCACTTCCAAACCCAAACTGCACCCAAAACTGCAGTTTTTTTTGGCTGGGTTTTAATTCAGCAGAGCCTCATATTAGTAAACTCAGAACTTTGGCTTCAAATAAGTTTTTGACTTCTGATTGGGTAATACAATACTCTATATACATACCATGCAGTGTATAGTATTCTGTTACCTCCCGGTCTCCTATTACCAATCCAAGCAATAGTTGTTGTTGTGCTGCAAACAGCATGCAATTTTGGATGTTAGTTCAGAGTGACTCCATGAATATTGCTCAGATTGAAAATCAGAGATCGGCAGGGAAAGAGAATTGAATACTGCATCGTGGACCATTAGAACATTTTTTGATCTGATCACAACTCAAATACTTAATTGGACAAACAGCATTTGGGGATGGTACTGGCTCAAAACTGTGGTTTCAGATGCGGTTTGGGTTTTTGATGTGGTAAAACCCATTGGAACGGTGCTGGGTCAGAGTTGGAATCGGAACCCATGAGCAATAGCTGTCAGGAGAACCATTTAGCCTAGATGTCAAAAGCACGTCAATTCTGCCCATTGATTTTGGTACCCGTTGAGAATGAAACCCTAAAAGTGCATTGACAGAAACGGATGATAACTGGACTGAAGCTCCATGCGTGATGGTTAAGGTATATGAAATTTGAAAGTGAGAAGGAAAATGCATATGTACTGAAATGTCAAAATATAAAACATTCCAGTACTCATAATTCACCCATACCAACCTCTCCATTTCCCTTACTACTCCATGAGATAGCGAAAAGCACAATCACCTGGGCTCTGCCTACTCTAAACAACCGAAAAAAAAGCCAAACAAGACCAGGATTAGATTTGACATGAAATGTTGAACTGGCTAGAAATGGCACTACAGGCTTTCGATCCCAGGTCATTAATGACAACGGTTGATGAAGCTCAACCACATTGGATATGAGTATGGCCAAGGGTTATCTTAAAGAGCCTCACGGTGCTAATGTTAACTCAATTATCATGCAACATGGCAAAATAGGATGTGCAGCACATATTGCACTCAGCCCAGATATAAGATAAACACAGAATAGTTCTATGAGTATGAGCACTTCTGAATTCAAGTTATCCAAGCAGAGACATGGCTACACAATATCCCAATAGACTCAGATAATTCAACAGATCAACACCTATCACAGTGGAAAATATTGATAATCATCTCATTGCACATGCATGTAAGAGCCACAGCACAGCATTGACAGTTGAGTATATCTATCACTTAGCAACAGTCCCTGAACTGGAGGTGCTGATTGTGAAGATGATGGTACAAGATGTACTACTTGCCAACTATGATTCAAGGCCAGCATGCTGAAGATTGAGCAAGCGACCAGTTGATTGACATTTCTCCAGACCGCAAGTCATCAGAAAAATGTAAATTGGTCCGGAAGCCATATGCAAACCTATCAGACACTCTGGTCAAGCTCAGCAGTGTACCTAAGTACTTGCAGATCTTCCCAGGCCCCCCTGGAGCTCAGCAAAGTGCTCTCAAACTCTGCAAGAGCATTATCAAGTGCTCCTAAAAGTACCTGCAGCTATGGAGATGCAGTTAGGATGCTCTGATATTTGACTTATAGAATATTCAAACTTCGAAGTACCTGAAACATCCACACAGGTCTGTGGGTGAATTCGAGTGCAGCTGAGACCCCTGCATAGCTCTGCGGAAGACTTGGTACCATATTCTCACAGCAATGGTTCTTAGGGTTCCGCAACCACAACGCATTTGGTCTATTATATTCGGCATTGTAATAGTCATACCATTTGCTACATCATAACATGGCATGTATTATCTATCGAAGTTTCTCAAGATAAAAATATATGGTCAATCTTGTTGTGTCGTATCCGCTGTGCGGAATGTCGCTATTGACCTGAACCTCACTGCCATTTGAACTCTAATTGACATGTACACAGGAACTAAAGTTCATAAATCTCCGCCACAAACACCCCTAAACCAACCTTCGTGATGACCGCGCTCTAATCCATCCCCACACTCCTCCATGGCGGTATCACAACTGTAAATGGTACACTCTAAAGATCACACTGATAGAGCTTTGCCTGAAGCTCCTCCCAAACTACACCAAGCACAGAATTCCTCCTATACAATCAATTGTGTCTAGAGCTCCTCCTAAGAAATCAACCAGGCCTAGAGCTCCACCGAAGCAATCATCCCCTCACTCAATATTCCTTTCCTGCAACTTCCTTGTCGAGCCGCTACACATCCAGTCGGAATAACCCTGCAAGCTGGTGTGCCACACCCACAAGACTTCCTCGACCTTGACTGGTACTCTCAGCAGGCGATTTGTTGTATATATTGGTTCAATAGCCGTTGACTGGGACAATCCACAATCCCCGATCTATCAGCCGTGATTGGGAGAGTGAGTTGTGTGCTGTTTTCACAAGAAAGACATTTCTCCTGACTACTTCATGTATGTGGTTGTGGCCTCAATGTTCTCGAAGCCTTAATCAAAAATCTCCATGCCCGATGGCCTTGTCTGCTACCCTTCCCGCACTGTCACGAATCTTCTGTACATCTCTTTTAGTAAAGTCCGGTTACTATTTAAACCTTTGCCGATCTCCGCAAATGTGAGATGTCGTGGCACAATCTAAGTACCAATTCTGCTTTGATGGGATGTCTCTGATTGTAACTGTCACCCAATTGTTCTCAATAGATGTCATTGTCATCTCTGTGGCTGTGGCAGTCTCTGTCACTGCTGAGCTCTCCACCGGTGTGGTGCTTGGACAATACCATGCAACGTGCCCCAGCTTATGGCATCTGTATGATTCCTGCGGGAATGCGATTCACTCTCGCATATACTATCATTGCTCTCACAATTGCTATCACGGGACATCCAGGGCTTCCGTTTCTGCCTTGATTTATTGCTCTTCATTTGCAACTTTGAGAACATGGCAGCTACCTCCGAATCGTCTTCCTTCTGCAACGGCACTTCTCTAGGTTTCATCTTCACAATAACCTCCTCCGGGTTGTCGGCCAGGGTGTCAATCTTGTCGTACATCTACTGGGTGAAAATCATCCAATTATCATCCTTCAGTACACCCATCATCTGCTAATAGGTGCGCTCACTCTTTCCCAATGTTCCACTACGAGCACTTGAGCTATCGGTATCGGTGCAACAATTGATGTCATTCACAGAACTCTGAATCTTCGATGAGTACTCCTGTACATTTTCGCAATTGCTCAGTCTCACTACTGAAATCTCATCTTGCAAGCCCAAATATTCAGCTTCACCTGGGATTTATAGTCCTCCTTCAACTGATCCCACAGTGTCTTCGCATTCGTCTGAATGCCATACTGCTGCGGCTATGACCACTCCATTGCGAGGAGGATGGTAGACTGTGAGATTCCATGCTACTTCTACCGTACTTTGAACTGTGCCCCATCCTTCACATTCGGTGCTTCCTCTGTACGAGCGATAATCCCGAGAACCTGGTGCTGTTCCAAGCTTATTTCAATTTCGAAACTCCAGCTCAGGTAGTCCGTACAATCATACTTCACAATTGTGATCGCTGTCGGTTCGGCCATCGTATGGTCCGTACACATGTCGAGTCTGTCTCTACTCCTCCGAGACGGTGTCAATGATGCCACAATGCAACATCCAAATCCCAGTTGAGTTCGCCAAATCAGCGAAGTGCCTGGGCTCATCACCTCTTGTGTCATGTCTGCTGTACTGAATCTCTCTATTGACCCAAAACTCACTGACTCTCTAAGTCTAATTGACATGTACACAAGAACTAAAGTGTATGCAGCTCTGCCCCAAATAACCCTGAACCAATCCATGTGATGACTGCACACAAATCCATCCTCGCAAATCTGGCAGCAGACAGTATTTGAACCTAATCAGAGGAACACTTGGACATGCTGATTGACAGATCTTAGAGATTCACTTCATCAGCAAAATGTAATTTAGTTACTGGGAGCCTGCAGGAGTGTGTAAGAAGAGGCGGAGTGTAAATTTAGAAGTATCAATTTCAGGGAAGAATCAGAACCTTGAAGGTCATTCTGACTGGCCTTCAGAGTAACTGGGAACTCTAAGAACTGTTTTGGGAGCACCATGAGAGCACCATGGGAGCAGTTGTGATAAGTTTGCGAGTGACTGGGTCTGTCACCCAACAATACGGGATTCCCAAACTAACTCCGAGAGATGTCTCGGTTGTTATGGATATTCATTTGAAGGACTGCAGGCGATAACTGAGATCCTCTGGATGCCCAAGAGCAATAACAATACCCTCCACTTATGATTCATAAAGTATTGTTCATTATCAACTTCTACATCATACTATGGTACCCAGCATCTCATTCAACATTCTATTGGTTGCATCACAATAATATGGAGAACCAAAGACAATAATCAGTGTTTCAAAAATGATAGCAGGTACAACTGAAACAAGAACTCAACTGAGCAATCAAATGATCTAAATCCAACATCGTCTCAATGTTATCCACTAAGTCTCCCATCTCATCAAGGCCGACAAATGCAGGAAGAAACAATTCATCAATGGTGCAACGAAGTGGGAGGCGTTCCTTGGATTTGCAAATGATTCAGGCCTGGCCCATGGGCGATATTGAATTCTAATGTCAAGTGGCTCAATTTGGGATATGTAAAATGTTGGATATAAGAGGTTAGATTGCAGTGAGTCAAAAATGAGTTCCCAAGGCAGAATGCTGAATTCTCGGGAAGCAGAGGTGCGCCATCAGGACAGGAGGAGTGCCCGATGTAAAATGCAGGGTGGCCAAGGGGAGTGATAATGGTGACGGAAAAGAGTGGAATGAAACTGAGTAGCACAAAATCCAGACCAAGAAGTACCGTCAGGGATTGAGGAGCGCCTATTCAGTGGAGATGATCATCCATGCTGAGCATCATCGAAAGGGGAGGGAGGCATGGAGTCTGACATGAACAAGAGATGCTCCTAATGGAGGTTGAGGAGGGGATTCAGAAGTACCCATCCGAGAGGAGAAGTGCTGACAGAGAAGGCCGTATCATGCGCTGAACGAACTACTGAAGAGGCAATTGAGTCTGAGAAGTGGGAATGGGGATCCAGGAGCACGTAGTATTCCGGAGGAGCACCATTGGGGGGGGGGGGTATGATGCAGCCCACAATGTGTAATTGATGAATGCAGTGGCTTCTGCCATATTTCAATCTATTGCTGTGGAAAGTCAAAATGTACCTTGATAGTTATCTTGAGAAAACATAACTGTAACTATCTTTCCAGTGGAATACTCATACAGTGTACAATGAATAGCTGCAGCCACAAGTGCGGACATCTGGAGTGCTAGATGGTAAAAGAACTGCGATGTGGTCGGCTGTAACCCCAAGCTATTGGTGGGAAAGAAAATTTGATGGTTGATTATACCAACCACATCCATCTGTGTGGACCATGATCTCTTATTTCTGATGATCTTCGAGAGATAGTTATGGTCAAGCAGGAGCTTCTGAACCTGAATTTGAAGCTCTGTCTCTGACCCTTGATCCAATTGGTAACTACAGACAGTAGTTTGACTTGCTCTATCTGCCAAACGTCCTCAAATGGTACTAATATTTAGTTTGAAGTATGTATATTTTTGGGGTTGAGTATCATCATAAGTCCAATCCAGCAGCAGAAAACCGAGTAAACAATTACATGTTCCTGGGTTTGCGGATCAATTCTCAGAATGAACAACTGGGCAATTGACACATCGATGGTGTACCGACAGGAGTACCTGCTAATGCCTACTAATGATCCTGGGCTTCAATGACTAGTTTTGAAGTGTCATCAACGATCAAGTAATCCTGGTTGAAAATGATTGGGCAGGGAGTGTTTATCAATACGATTGCCTCCATGAACTGTTTCGCTACATCAAATACTGCATGTTGGTGGGGACAAATGTTGTGATCTCCACCGGCTATTGGTTGAGGAACACTCTGGTCGCCACCAGCCTTGCAAAGCAGGACCACATGGGTGGGTACAACATCAGCCTCGTGTAATATATTGATGGTTGACTATTGGTATTTGAACAATGGTAGTGCTATGGCCCCGGCTGGAAGTCGCAGATTTGGAGGTGATGTGTGTGCAATGACAGTATCCGCACGGCTCCATTTCCTTTGCAGTGGAACCTTCGTGGTTTGAAATGTCTCATCACAGCACGCCTGTCAGAGATGTACAATCTCCTGCTGGTGGTCAAATAAGTCCTCTTGGATATCAAATGACAATGCGGACTCTCTCGGGACTTCACTGTCGTCATCCCTAATCTCCTGATCTGTATCATCATTATCCTGCTTCATGAAAAATGTAACACAGACACTAGCTGTCTCCAACACTATACACGAAGGCTGGGTTGGATGCTGAATCATTTGTTAGGCAATGAAAATTGGCTGTCATCTTGAATGTACATGCAAATGCACTCCCAACGTGTGCTTTTTGATTCTTCTGTGAATAGTGATGCCTCACCTAGGTGGCCATAGGTTCCATGGTGTTGAAGTGAAGTTGGCGAATATTGACAGAAGTATATAAGGGTAAATATAGTATAACGTTTAATAGAATAACTCAAACATAGGGCAACAAAGTCAAACTTGGCTGAGGAGGATGCAATTCAACAAATTTCTGGATGGTTTCCGGAGGACATATTGGCTGCTCATATTTATATGAGCAATGCTAGTTCTTTGATGTGATTCAGGAAGCATTATGGACACCATATTGGATGGATTCTTCATTCCCCCAATTCCTGAATGTTGGTACTGGTATCCATGTATGCTATTCTTTCAAGAATTGGAGGTTTGTTTAAGCCAACATACACAGAACTGAACCAGATGGAACAGAAGATCTCCACACACCTGAAGAACTCGTGACGTTTTCATGATTGTATTAGTAGCAAACTCTGAGGGATGGGCCTATTGACTACAGAGAAATGGGTTGATCAGGATCACCCCTGCATATGACTCTGCTAAAGGTAGTTCATTAGTCCCCTAGTGTGAGCATAAGAGTGGGGACCGTATGGCACGGAATAGTTGGTGTGTTGACTAATCTTGCCGGACTTGAACAGAGAATTGAGTCGTGACCTTGGTGAGTGGTATCAGTTGAAGTTACATAAGTTCAAACTGAGGGTGTTGCTGATAGTGGATGAATATGAATCTCGGAATGAAGTATACCAGTCGTAGGGACACGCTATTGTCATCATATACTATTGTTTTAGCATTCTGCACCAATGTTAGTGGTCGAGTAGGCAATATTGTGCTCAGCACTGCAATTTCAGCAGTTTGAGTCTACTGAATTTACAATATGTATGCAGGCGGTGTAAGAGCAGAGGGAGCATTTGGGTTTACAAAGAAGACATTCAACATAGAGAAAGAACAGTAACAGTCCCATAAGGATTCAGGGGTAATCTAACCAGTTTGAGTTCTAATTGATGCCACGATTGCTAGCGAATGGGTCATTAATTGTCACACACACTACAATGTTGCGCGTAATATCATGTAAACACCTCACTATTTAATCTCAAACTCTTTATGAGTGTCACTGCTACAATGTTTACTTAACATGAATATTTGGGTTCAAAGCAGTGCATAAGAATGAGATGAATTTGTCATGAGGTTTCGCCTGAAAGTGGAAAGATGAATAACAGAAAGCAGTTCGGGCCAATTGAGGTGCAGCAGGAATTGAAGTAGCAGTTTGGATTCAATCTAATGTACAGGCTGTGATTACAGTCTCACCTTACAATGACAGTAACTTGTACTCTCAGAAACAGTGTTTCATTAACTCAAGCTTTCATTACAATTTGTTCCTTATGAACTCTTGGGATTGGAAGGGGGGGGAAATCAGATATCATCTTATAATTTGTCGTAAACTTCAGACGTTCAAGATAGGTGGTTGGCAGGGGCTTGCCAGTCACCAATTGAGCCATGGAGCAGAGACTGCCATTCAGATTCTCTCTCTTTGAGCTCGCTTGATAGAAATCAGTTCACATAATCATGTTTATAATAGTTTTTTGGCAGCCAAAATGTACAAGGTAGTCAAAATGCAGTTAGATCTGCATTAGAAGTGTTCTGAATTTGAGACTGTTTGAGGAAGTGCAGTATATAGGTGAGCGGGACTTGCCAGTCATCTGCAGAGTTGATGAGCAGAAACTGGCTTTTGAGATTCAGTCTGTCAAACTGGATCTCGATTAGGTAGACCGAGCAACAGAAGATATTTAAGGATCTTCGAACTATACAGGTCTGAATATTCTTCTTTGTGAGACAGCAGTTAAGGGTATTTACTTATTGGGCAGGGCTGTGCGTATATGGCAAGTGTGTGGTGGACACGTACCTCCAAATGATGGGTTGACATAGAGCATGACAGTTATGGTATTTAAGCTGCAGCCTTCACATACCGATCAAGCATAGATTCAGATATTTGCAGGGGCGGACTGGGAGAAGCCATGCCTGCACGTAAACATTTAGTGTCTGAAAGATAACACTCTGTGTGGGCAGCCAGCCCCAGATTCAACTAGTGTTAGCCACAGTTAAGGGTTACCTGTCTTCAGGCCAGGATGGAACCGGAACCCAGACCCTGGTCCAGGTTGAGAATGGCCAAAGAACCGAACCGGGCAACTAGCGCTGGGTTGTAACAAGGACCGGACTGAAACCGTGTGGATTTTGGCCTGGTAGGAACCGGACTGCATGTCCAATTTGCAGTTCATCCAAATGTGGCTACAATTAAGTTTTCGAGTTCTTATTGTATCACAGCATGGCATATATGTAGATTGTGCAGTTTTAGCCGCTCTTTCACCTCCCGCTTTCAGAATTGTGATCCGACTAATATTCGTTGATTGGCTGTGAAATAGGGGCAAATTTCAACCGAAATTCGCGGGTTTTCGATAGCGACTCAACAAATATTGGTTGGATTGCAAATCTGAAAGCAGGAGGTGAAAGAGCGGCTAACACTGCACAATCTACATACTGATCATGTCACAATACGATCAGAACTCAAATAGTTAATTGGAGTAAAAAATCTGGGCTTCCAACGCCCGGGTATTGAGGTGGAAATCAGCCCAAATGCAACAGTCTGGGTTTTTCATGTGGTAAAACCGTTGCAATGGTTCGCTTCCAGTTCCAACCGTAACGCGGAACTGTTCAACCAGGTTGGAACCATTGGTAACATTTGATTGAATGTATTCGTGAAAGAAACTATTCTTTGAATAGGGCAATATGAAATGTGCAATTGTAATGCGAAGTGGGTATACATGGTTCAGACGCATTCTTGGAATGGGAAACTATGCTAATAATGAGTGGCTGGATGTCAAAATTAGCCACTGAATAGAATATGTGTGTGCTGACGAATCTGGGACCATCAAACCCAACAGGAGAGCGGATCTGAGGTGTGCATTAACTTCATTCTTGAGTGAGGAAATACTTTGTTGTATTCTTCAGGTTAGTCTGAAATACACAAGCTGTATCTTAGAATATGTTATATCAACTCAATATTGGTTAGACAGTCTTTCTATCCCAGAATGATTACACGTATACTGTGCAGAATCTGTCTCAGGAGTGTTGAGAGGTTGTAAGTGATTCTCTTGTACAATTGACTGTAAATTGTTCAGCATTGTTGATTTCGTGAATATGCCAAATTCTTTCACAATTCTAGGATCTGGTGCACATGAAATAGACAAGAAACATAGAACTCGAATCACACAAGGAGGTTCAGGCGCACCTGCACACTCAAATCCCATTTGCAGATTTAGATATTACAATTCCACATGGACAATTCACAATGAGGCGAAGCAGTGACTACAGCTTCGACAGATTCCCACAAAGCGATATATACAGCACTGTACAATTTGACTTAGTTGACCATTAATCCAGCGCACCTGCTTTGTATGACATATTTGATCATCCAACTGAGGCTATGTCACAGTTTACCAGATATTTGTTCATTGTTAGGGGTGTTCCTTTAGCAGTGGTAATGATACAGGTTAGATCAAAGCAAGTGCATGTGACTATAGCATGAGACTCATATGCAAAAACAACTACTTGGGAGTACAATAACATGTTTTTCCGTCAAATGGTTCTTAGCGGAATTATATATGAGCCATGTGTCGATCAATTAGTGACGGGTAGGCCTGCACTTGCAGATTGACATATGATGATGCAATTATGTCGCCATAACTGGGAAGTGAAAACCCTTCAGCAGTGTGCAGAATTATTGGCCACATCTACTATTCTTTATTTAGCTGGACAATGCACAGTTAAGTTGCAATAACACAGAATTATGTGTGCAGCAGATGATAATGCAATATGGGAATAAGAGAGATTCACAAGCTCATGTGCTAAGTGGTGGTAACACCTTGCAGCACTCCCCGGTCTGCAGAAGGTTAAGCACTAAGCATGCGGTGTCTGCTGGATCAATGATATTGGCTGAAACTAAGGGGCCAGAAGCAAACCTGTTCATTGGTTTGACACTACATACATTGCAATGTCATGCTCGATACAACCACAAGGTTGACGTGTCATAATCTACGCTGGCAGGGTATCGGTTGGTAGCTAATTGGACCTCTAACACAAGGCAGAATGACCAAGTTAAAGGCGAGGCATTGAATAGTGAAGATGTATTAAAATAAATTGCGATACGCACTGATAAGACTATATGTCGTCAGATGTTCCAACCACTGAACAAATGGGAAGCGAGATGTCCAAGTTGAAGTTATGAACTGTCATTGTGCGCATTTGATATTATGATCATGATGATGGCCTGATAGGGGACATAACATTGTGAAACCACTCATGCATAACCACGATAAACAGAGGGAACTCGTGGTACAATGAATGAGACACACCTTTTGGTCTTGGAGATATGCTACCAAGCATGCATTGTGTCTTAGCGGATACCTGAAGGCAAGCTTCACCAGAGGGAATGTCTATAAAATACTCACATTGTCCCCGACAATGAAAAGAACCAAGCTCTAGCCGCAATCCACAGTCAGACATTACCAGCGAAGAACACCTTATAATATTATTAAAAATTCTATCTACAAACTACTTCAAAATTACTTCCTTATTTCACTTAGGTGAATACACTGTATATTTGTTCAAAGAAACTCACTCAGTCTCAATATATACACCAGAAGATTTTTAAAATCTTTGGCAATCTCGTATTTTACTCCAACAAGCAGTATCTAACCCACATCTCCGGCATCCTTTTCCGCTCAGCTGTTATTGAAACAGTTGGCTGCAATGTCAACAGGTACATTCCTACAGGGTTATTGCGCTTCGAAGTGTTTTCCAGAAAATGACTTTGGACCAACCAGGAAGAGTGGTAAGATCATACCAAGATTATGAGATGTTGAGTCTTTGGAAGCACAAGGAACGGGGAAAGAGTTGAATAGACAGCTGTACTTAGTGTAAAGAATGATGTATTGAGTATTGGGATTTAAGTCCTCCCGTAACATTTATCAATAACTTCATCTCACATTAATCAATATAATCAACTCACATGAAATGGAATTAAACTCTGACCAATACTCCTGGACGCTTCACAAGGGCTGTATTCTCCATACAATTTGAGTATTCTGTATCAGTTGATGTGAACATGAGGATTGAATGTTTAACGAGGTATACCTTGATTACACTGCCCCGATAATTATCTTTCATCCTCACCAGCTGACAGCACAACATCCCTTTGCTCCATAAGGTGCTACATATGTTCTTTCCGACAAGCAAGAGTCTGGTATATGCACCAACTTGTCATCTTCATTCGGCTCATCAGGCCATGCAGGACTCTCAGTTGGGCCACTCCCGAGAGCTGGTGGAGATCACTCGGTCTGTTATCACAACTACTGTATCCGGTGTTCAATAGCCATGTGTGTGGAACACTGTGTTGCCCCAGTCGGACAACATATACAAATGCCTGCTGGTGCGTATTCAATACCCAGAACTTTCGAGTTATTACCGCATCGTTTACTTCTGTGAAATTTAGGCCTGTCACACCAACTTTGGGTGTGGTTAGGACCAGAGAGGGATTTGGCAAATCGTGGAATTTGAGCTGCATTTCTGTATGCTCATCATTGCCCAGTTCAACATACATGTAGAAATCATCCCAATGATGTGCGAAAAACATTGTGAGGCACCACTTCAAATGACGAACTTGGCCTGGCAGAGGACAGAATTGCTCTGCCTTTTGAGGAGGAGGTATTCAAGGCAAGGAGCTATATTTACTTCCAGGTTCATTGAGGAGCGCCTCATGTGATGCATTGTCATCGTCAGGTTCAGGATGCTCCACATGTGAATTGACAACCATTGGCAGAGATGGTTCTCTCAGCCATCAGGAAATTGGAGAATGCACCAAAGTGTCAGGTGGATATTCATCTTACTATTGTCCTGAAACGTCATTCCAATCCTCAGTGTCTGAGAAAACAAATGTGATGCATGCCAGCCTCCGCCCATGTACCCTCCACTGTCCTGAAGTATCTTTTGAAGGTTATCTTTTGGCAATAGTCTTCAGTTTAGCGTGCTCTTCATGAGCCCATTCGAGATCAACTAGGTGTGCATTCTCTTTCTGTATCAGAACATGTGGTTTCCCATTCGTCACATTCGATTCTTACCACCTCCTGATGATTCTATGCATTTCAATATGGATGACCTGATGTGCCGCATGCGGTTGAGCATCGTGGTCTTCAGTCAGGATGGCATGCATCAAACTCTTCACCGCAGAATACAATGCCTCAGTGCCATACTTTGCCTTCACAGTATTATTCTCTGGATCTTCAGGCATATCCCAAAACAGCCATATTTTCTGAATAACACCAGGCATAGAGTGAATGTAATCCCAGTGTTGCAGTGAATTGAAGATTGAATCCAATTTTCACATTCATCACAATTTGCCAGCCCATACAATTTTTTGACATCTACCTATGACACTCATCAAAAATCTCAAAACTCCATGAACAGTAGGAGAGTTGGCTATTACTTGATGGCTTCGCTCTAGATATTCAGGTATCAGATAAAACAAGGAAGATATTCCATCAGTTTTCCAGCTGGTTAATACTAGTGTTCAGACCCTCAGGAATCAGATTTGCGTTGTCTGTATACAACATGTTAATGAGTTGGCACTTGGTTCCACATGTTATCTTGTTGATGACAGGGGGGAATGTCAGTGTAACTCCGGCCAGTGTCACCACCAGCATTGGTTCATGAGCTAACTTAAGAGCTAGATGCCCCTCCAGTGGAGTTAGCTCGATCACTATGAGGCAGCAGGGCACTGAATTATATCTCCACAACTGATACCATTCATGTTCGTCACCAATTATCCAGTGAAAGTCATTCTGTGCCATTCTAACCCACTCTTCAAGGGTATTCCCCCACTAAATCTACAGTGGTATCCGCATTACAACATTCTCAGTCCCCAGTTTCCATATCATTGCTGCTGCCACTGTGGTGAAAGTCTTTGCAAGACTCATTTCATCTGCCACCAGTGCTCCTGGCATATCTGCATCCCAACCCCGTCTTCTTAAAATAAACCATAAGGCCCAAACCCGGTGCACCAGAAACTTAATTCCGAACAGTTCAGGAATTGAGTTGATGTGGCCTAGACCAGGTCATCAGGTGATAGGCAAATTGGATGGGCGTTCAGCAGCCTGACCGCCTCCTCAAGACACTGATGTTCAGATTCATTGTTGATTGTGTTGAGAACAGTGCGCAATCCCAATTTGGTATTATCTAGATTGGTGACCTCCTCACAGTCAACTTGCTCCTGAACCTGTCTTGCACCTCAGTCAGTCTGGTGTTTGTCCTCAGGAATCTCTTTCAGTTGCTCCAAGGTAACTCAGTGTGATGTACTCATTCTCCTGCAGTCCTGAAATTCATCGCGATGTCTGGTATTTCACAGCCAAACATTTGAACCCAACAAATATGTGGAATATTGTCAAATCTATTTACTCAATCAGAACTTACATTAATACCATTCTCAATCTCTCTCCTACCTGCCAGCTGATCCACCAGTGTTTCATTTTCATAGGATCCCTCTGAAGTCTACGTGTACTGATTAGCAGTTGGGCATAACTCACTGTAACAAGGCTAGTGGGGATCATCTTAGCTCATCTAATTATGTGCTCCGCAATATCCTTCCCTGCAGTTGCGTTGATTTGTACCAAATATACTTTCAAATTGTGTCCCAGTTTCAACTTGAACACAATAGAAAGGAAACTGTTGTATAAAATCTGAAAATATGGAGGGTTATTCATCATTTACCTGGGTGCATATAATACCATATACTTTTCGTCCAATTCTTCATGCATCCAGTTGCATTTGTATATTGCAGTCAGACAGTTTGGTTCTTTCAGGCTACAATTTTGTTCGATGAAATCTATCAGCTCTTCCCAGTGCCTCACATCTGTGTTCAATGCTTGGAGTTGATTGCTGGATATCCAGTCATTGTTGCTGTTCAACACTCGATGAATTACAACGGTGAAAGCTGTATTAGGCTACTGTTGTAGGTTACCTCAGGTGTCATTGCCGACGTGCTCTGTAAAATCCATCTCCGGTTGCTTGATGCCTAGTGTTTCATTCTTTCTCACCTCTCCAACCTCGCTTGCAAATGGCTTCAACATCATGCCAACCCACTGTCGCCGAAATCATTCAGCATTATTAAAATCTTCCAAAGAGAGCGAGTTCTCCAAAGTCACCAAAATATCTTCAACTACCATCTCCCAGTGCAGGGGTCCATCGCATAGCTATTTCGAACTGTTCTGTCCCTAGATCATTGACTGATGCTTCTTCTCCACAAACCATGCCACCCATACTTTCTTCCAGTTGTTGACCGCATTAAAGTTGAGCTGCCCCATCCTTTTGGCAAATTGCTTCAAGAAGATTTGTATGTGCTTCAGGCTGATCAGGGCTTTACCTTTCGTACTGCCCATGTCCTATGAATCGTCACTCTCATAGGAAAGTTCTTGTATTGGGGGCAATTTGGCAATCCCTGTAACATCTATCCTGTGCGGTTTCATAGCCAGCAGGAATCGTTTTGTTGGCAGGCGATTGGAGGGTATCCCAGGTGCACCAGTAAGTTGTCCTAGTGTAGTAGAGGTACAAGATGTAGGCTGAATGACTGGATTGTGGTGATGCAGTGCTGGACGCACTCTTGGTGGGCCTGGCAATGATGGCCCATGTTGAGTGAATTGCTCTTGGGGGATTGGTTGGGGTCCACCATATACTTCTTGTGGGAAATCATATGCATGCAACAATGGCCCGTCATGCTGATATTCGTTGGTTGTACCATAGCTTGGTTGTGATCTAGGTTTTATGTTGAATTGCACAGGATGGTAGAACTGGGGAGCAACAGGAAATGGTGGCTACGAAGACAGGTAACTATACTCCGTTGGAGGATGAAATCGATTTGTGGGTTGCCAAATGGTTTCTCTGTTCTTGGTAAATTTGCAGCATTACTGTCTGATGCTCCCACATTGTCATCTTGGCATTGTTGTGAGCCAAACAGCCCACCTGTTGCAGCCATACTGGTAACCTTGGGCGGAGATCCGTTCGTTGACATCGTAGGTAAACAAAACATATTAGGAAGCCATTGTCCAATTCAAGCAGTAATTTCAAATGAAGTGGAGAATTGTTGAGAACAGTGAAGGTAGCAGTTACTTTTGCTGCAATGAAGGCGTTCTATATCAATCGTACTTGTCACCAAATGTGGTATTTCACTGCATCTTTGATCCCATCTAACCTGGCTGAGAAGAGAAATCATAATCACACACATCCCGTCTTTCTTTGTAATATGATCAGATTCGTATAGTAGGATCTTAGATGGAAGCTCACCTTTGTTGAGTTCATGACTATAAAGGTTATAAAAAGGATATGACATAATATGAACAGGAACCCAACAAGAACTATTTCCGATTGGAAGGTTAGCATGATTAGGCATTGCACACTCAAAATATGTGAGTACAACCTGCACTTTATTCCATATAAGGCCTTGTTAGGCGTGCATCAACAGTGATTGCTTCCTGTTGAGCTCGTTTTGAAGACCTCATTGTCTTATCAGGATCCACCCTCCGGTGAAGTATTGTTACTGAGAAAACATCTTACCTGCCCAACAGTTCTCGATTGACATTGAGCAGGCATATAGCCGGTTACGAAACTTACCTAGTTATTGTATTAAGCTGATGTTATCCACTCCATGTGGCTCGAGTGTATACATAAATCTGCACAATGCCGCATTTATGGAGTATTTGATAAGGCCGATTGTAGTAGCAGCTGATGAACAGTATTAAAAGTTGATCGCAGTGATGAAAAAAGAAACATTCTTTGGTAACAATTATTTGTAAAAAATTTGCAGCATTATTGTACAGGATTTGATACATATTATTTTTGTTTGTGAAGAACACTAATTGTAAGGTGACCTGGTTTTTACCCCTCCTCTACATTTGGTGGGGTGTGATGCAGCACTGAAAGTGATACGGTAACCTGAGTTAGCTCGCTTTCAAATAAATATCCCTGAATGTCACATTCAGTAAGAAACCATACCCCCAAAAGCATTATTGAAATTCATCAGAACCCTGAGTATTGCTGAAATATGGTCAACTCTTGCTGGAAATATGTTTAATGCTTAATCTGCAAAAAGAGACTATGCAACTAGAACCGACAGGAAGCTCCCTATCAACAATATCACTCAATATCGATAAATGGAGGGCAATTACCAAATGGGATTATACCACCTGCCGGCTGCGATCACCCTAAGCCATCATGGTTTGACTACGGTAGGTGCATCTGGACAGCCATTGACTAGCTGGCAATTAATGATCTACTCGTAGGCAATATACGGGGTGTACCACCACCTCAAGATACTGCCAACGAAGAACCGATAGTCCCTCAGAAGCCTAATCTCACTGGTACCCCTGATCCAACAAAAACAAATGCTCATAGGCAGGTAGTTAGAGTGGAGAATGCGGGGGGGACAGCGTATGGCAAAGCAACTGGATTGTACAACAAGCATCAAAAGTACTAAGAACAATGGAATCTGTGCTACCTATTTGGGTCCACCCACAACTTGCAGCAGGCTCATTTGTTCAGCCAGCAATTGAAAACATGGATCGATCAACATCTCTGGCATGGACTGGACAATTTCAAGATTAAATTATTCTAATCAGCAGGTGCCCTTGGAAAGCTCCTCTCTGAACTCAATTCCAGGCTCACTGATCATGTTTGTATTGAGGATGACACACCTATCTTCGGATATTATAGTACAGGGATATTTCCAAATGTATTCATTGACTTCTAGCACGTCTTGCTTTTCAGGCAAACCTCGATTTTTGACTGCTGCACATTGCTGGCTCTGAGGGTGGTCCAATATACTGTGTGATAACCACAGGCGATTGGTAGTGAAGATCAGCTTCCAGAGAGAATGACCATTGTGCCAGTCATATGTAAATCCCACAAGACTCACTTGACCAATTTGTCAGGCAATCAGCATGCCTGGCCGCTGTATCTCTCAATTGGTCAAATTGAAGAAAATATTCCCTGGAAATCTTCAAAGTTCATCTGGATTGTTCTCGGGCGGATCCCATATCCCCCGAAAGGTGCCAAAAACATTGATGAACTATGGCATAACGTGGTTGGAATTCTACTGTCTGAACTTATGCATCTTGACATCACTGGCCCTGGCTCATCAGGAAAATGGAATTTAGTCACTGGAAGCCTCCAGGGGTGTCTGAGGGGATGTGGAGTGTACTCTCAGAGGTGTCAATATCATGAGGGTATCGGAACCTAGGAGTAATGTTAGCAATGATTCCAGATCGTCACTTTGAGTCTGAGTCCACGTCCAAATCAAACCATTGGCAATTTGGCCATCCGGGTCTTCAATAAACCCCAACCGTCAACTACGGTACAGTTTAATGGTAAACTCCCAAGCCATCTGAATTGGGCGGGTTGTCAGCGGGTCGCCCAGCAGGTACATCTATATATTCATATAAGGCTTTTGATTTTGCAGTTTGTTAATAGTATCTTATCAAAATCAGGGTTTCAACGACCAATGATACATTTTTGAATGGTTTGCAGTTTGCAATATCGAATAATTTGGAATCCATATTGTGCGTTTGATATATTCTATTTCTGCCTATCAGGGCGGTCAATAATGCGGTTATGAGCGCGAAGATCTGCGCGATGCCTTGATTACTAAATATGCAAGAACTAAAACTGTTGACGCTCTGTTGACACTCATTTTCGGGATGCAGCAGGGTTCATGTCGCTGTTATTTTTGCCAGTAATGGCTGCCCATATCAGATGAATGGATATCTGCAACCAATCGGAACATAAATTACCCAAGATGAGAAGCTAGAAATCGTTGACACTCCATTAACGCTCATTCTCAAAATGTGGTGTAGACCGTGTTGCTGTCTCTTTTGCCTACACAAGCTGCCAATATGTCGGTTATGCATAACAGAGACCAAATTACTGTTTAATTACCGTACTTACAAAACCACAAATCGTTGACGCTCTGTTGATGCTCATTTCAATATATTGTTCATTCAACATCTGCTGCCATCAATTATAGTGGTCATCATAATTTGAGCGTATTGGTGGTCTTTCTGACAGATTAAGACTCTGCTGTGTAGCAAAGCCATGCACAGTAACATTCTTTCACTGTTCACTTTCACACGACCTAGATTTATATATCTTGCCAAAAGATTCATTGTGTCTGCTATACATTTGTTTATCAACCGATATTCACAAGCTACTACTCACCATTCACCCATAATATATCTCCAACTGAAACTCTCTGTCAAGATACATAAAGATGCTGGTGAAACAATAATGCATGCTGTCCTACTTTTTCTTCATTCCCTTATTCCTGATTGTTTCGATTACGCTGACCATCACCAACAAATTTTCAGCCTGTCTCTTTGACTTCCATGTAGGCCGAATCAATGTGGATAGATTTGGCGCGGCACTCATATCCTACTGCGCTCGGAATTCCGGATCCTCGATGCCATTGTCTTGCTCTATGTCAGATTCAACCTCTGCCACACAATTGTCTTCGCTGTCATTTGGATTATCTAAGTCCCCATCCCAGTGAAGCCAATTTTTGGTGTCCGAAATGCTTTCAGGTGCGCTATCCTCATCACAGTCGAGCGGATGACAGTTGATTCTTCTGATTTGGCGGACATTTAATATTTGAGTTCATCCTCCAGGGAGAATCTTTGCAGACACAGCTGGTGGCAAAGGAGATCTTTCTGACAGTTTAAATGCAGCCGCACCGTCATGTTGAAAGAGTGATCAGGATGCTAAGATGATCTCTTCTGTGTCTGAAATGTATCCAACAGCTGCCATCTGCTTGTTTTGAGCGTGAGATTCCTTCTGGGTAGCACGTAGGTTTTGGCTGCCCTGCCACATCTCCAAAAAGTTGTGAATCTTGGCCGTTTTTTGCAATGTTCTTTCCTCAACCTTTTTCTTCATTTCCGAGTCATTTTCTGTGTTTGCTGTATCCAATGCTGGGTCAGCGCCTGCCCTGATCCCATTATTGGCACAAGCAAACTACTGTAAAACGACCTTTTTCTGAAGGGTCTCGCCTGTGGTTTTTCACTGCCTCAAGCCAATAACATCTCGGCCCAGGGAAAAACTGGCATCCACTCCGACCCCATGTGGTATGATAGAGAATATGTTACACGCCACATTGGAGAGATTGGTGTAGTTTGAGTGTGTTTCCCCCTGTTGGCGCCACCAGTTGGTTATGTCTGGTATCCAAAATGTACTGCTAATCTGCATCAGGTCAGAGTAGTAATCATTGGGATTTGGATCAATTTGCCCCCACTTCATTGTTGATTCAGCTGGCGAATTCAAATAGTTCCTGGCGGCTGTCAATAAGAGTGCTGCGCGATTGCTTATCCGGGTGTAGTTTCAGCCACACTGATTAGCATCAAGTATTGTTCATCATCGCTGGACAAATAATATGGATCAAAGGATGAACAACCGGATCTTGATGCTGTTGTGGACGGAACGAGAATGTTGCTCGATATACTTTCAGGTGTATTGACTGGTTCACGTTGATGTTTGGCATACTATTCATTCTCCACATACTTCAGTAAGGCCTCTTGGTATTGGGTAGTATAGGATGTCTCATTCTCAGGATTAATATCCATTCCCTTATCCCACTTCGTAAATGATCACAACTTCCGGAAAGAATAAAGGCTATGTGCTGGAACAAGAATCATTCCTGTCGATGGAGTCACTTCAGCGTAGTATTTGGACAGCTTCTGTCGACCTAACTTCACAGCAAAGAACTAGTCTTCCTGCCACTGAGTCTTCCTCTTAGCCAAAGCTCGCATACCGCCATCCATATGATCCAACATGTTGTCATAGACTGTGATGATGTGATGGAATATCACTGTATGCCTCTTCAACATCCACAGGGTGCAATATTGGAATGGCCTCAAAACTTCCATGACATACTTGACGATGGTCCATTCATTCTGTGTGGTGAAGGGTGGCCGGTAATCACTATATTTTGGATTTCGGAGCGACTCGGGGGTGAATTCTCATAATGGGTAGGCTCGCTCAAGTACCTCTAGTTTTGAGTCCCAATATGTCTTCACATCTATAATTCGTACGACTGTGATGTGGACTTTGGCTTTTTGAGAGTGAATGAACTCGGTTCGACGACCAGGTGTCAGCATGATCAACAGAGCAAGTATTCTCTGCTGTTTGAAGGTCAGTTTCAGGACTTTCAAAATATCTTGAAATACATACTTTCTCAATTATCTTTGCTAAAGCTGGTCTCATGGCCAACACCTTATTGATTCTAGCATTGCCCTCTTCTCGAAGTCTTTGAATCTTCCCAATATCTATGCTTTCATTGTCTCCAAATTGCTGATTGCGCTCATGGGCTTCCCAAGACTTGTAGCGGCCTTTCACACCCAGACTGCTCATGAATGCACCTAAAGCCGGCTGTATGACCTGCGCCATGTATGGTGTGTGGTTGCTTGATGCAGGCCACTCGATTCCGTAGTCCTCAAGTGTAGATTGCAGCTCGTGTATCATCGAGTAATTTGAGGAAGCATTATCAGTGGTAATTTCAAGAAAACAGCCATCGGTAAGTTAAAACTATCATGTGAGACGTTCAAATGCACGGTCAGCCTTGCTCCAGTATGTTGGCCATTGATCTATCATCCTTAATTACCATTCGAAACCGGAAAAGCAGAGGTGATCAACCTCAACGAAAGTGCATTGTACTTTATGTAATGCTCAATTCCAATCCATATAGTAAGTAATAACCGACATTATGGCACGTTTGTTGGTTGATGTGCATCCATCACAAGCTACACTAACATTATTTTGTGACGGCAATTGCTTCGTAATTGCATCCACAGACATTGCATATTCCCTCCGGCAAATGTTGCTAAGTGCTATGACAGACGGCAGCACCAAGTCACTTTGTAATGCTGTACATGACCATCGTAGCTCAAGATTTGATGCAGCATTGCAGGGAATTTGAGCCAGAACAAATCCTAATATGACGTTGCGCTTCCACTTGTGTTGCTTAATTTCAGAAATTTCAACGTTCTCAGCTGCCAGATTAGAACATTTTCTCAGTCATTTCAATCAATATGGATTAAGCGGGATGTCAAATATCACTTTGCTCAGCAAACTTACTATTGTAATTCCTCTACTTCCTTGCCTCAACAGGATCGCCAAAGCTGTTTCATCGACCATTGAACTAGTCAATTCAGTAACTTCTGACTCTGTTAACTCGTTTAACTTTGAAATGTATCTGTTAGCCAGGAAGTGTTTCCCCATTGAGCTGGGTTCATGTTGTGATGGATTTCGAAGAACATGATGACTGTAAGGGCATGTATGCCAGCGTACGGCTAAGTATGAAAATAGATTATACTTGTAGGGATATGGTTACAAACAGGGTCAGAGTAATTGCATGTGTAGATATATATGGTAAGATTCTCGGTAAGGATGATGATCCTCACAAGTAGTCTGTTTAAGGTTGTCGCTTACCTGGCTACAAGATGTGCCTGCGTACTAACCCTAACCTGTAGTCTCAGACCTCGCCGTTACATTATCCCCTCTCTAGCCACTTACCTTGTGGGCTGCATCTCCACAATCAAGAAAAGGACACACAAACAGACATGAAATGAATCCCACGATTGTCCTGCAGATTTGGCGTACAAGGATACTCCACCTCCACTTGACTGTGATCCGAAGGTGGTAAAACCCATGCTGAGGCCATTTGTACTGGAATCCATCCAATCAAGGAAGAAAGAGAGAAGGAACACCAAATTGATCCCTTTCCTCAACTCTCTCAGCTTTCCTGGATGGCTGCGGTGGAATTCGTCGACCAGCTTCTGAGCATTCCAGATGATTTCCGCTGGCACCCAACTCGGACACATATATCTGCATCCGGCCCTCTGAACGAGGTAATGGAGCTACCAATATCGCCAGTTGGAGTCAAGTATATGATCAGCCTCCAACTCTTCCCAGTCATTGACGATCATCGGTAGAGGTTCATTCGGTGACTGGCCTGATACTGGAGGTGTGTATTGATTGAGTTATGACACGTGGAAAACGTTGTGGTTCTGCATTGTTTTTGGGAAGTCCAATTTGTAAGCATTCCTATTGATGAGTTTACTCACAGTGTATGGTCCCGCGCGTTTGTAGTCGAGCTTCTTAGATGGCCTAGTCATCCGGCAGTGCTTGGTCAAGAGCCACACTTTGTCTCCCATGTTGAACCTAATTTCTTTTCCACTGGCATACTTTGGATGCCGCTGCAGGGCTTTCAGTCTTTTCTCATGGAGAGTCCGATGAGTCTCTGCCAATCCCTTGAGTGTAGCGTCCGCTTGGGTCTCGGGTTGTAGATGTGATGCTTTTGGTGCTTTGAACTGCATCTTGGGGTTCCAATGGTACACGGCCCAGAACGGTGTCATCCTTATCGAAGTATGCACTGAGATGTTGTACGCGAATTCTGCCAGAGGTAAGAGTTCTGCTCAGATGTTCTGCTCTTAGTTGCTGATGGCTCAGAGGTATTGTTCCATGCTCTAGTTCTGCAGCTCGGTCTGGCCGTCGGTCTGCGGATGGAAGGCGGTCATGAGTCAGTGGTCGATGCTCATGTGGGAGCAGACACGAGTTCAGAATCGGTTTGGGAACTGCGTTCTGCGGTCGGTGTCAATATTGTTTGGTACTCCATGCTTGCAGATCACGTGCTCGAAAAACATACATGCCAATTGCAGTGAGTCGATATCATTTTGGCAGGGTTGGTAAATTGCCATCTTCATTAATCCGTCGACTATGAACAAAATCCTGTTGTATCTTGACTTGGTTGATTCCGGTATGTTGGTGACGAAGTCCATAGTAATTCTGTTCCACGGGTTGTATGGTGCTGATAGTGGTATAGTAGCCCCACATCGTACGTGGCACGGTGCTTTGATTAAGTGGTATACTTCACACCTGGGCGACGTACTTCCGTACCGTGGTGTCTAGTCCTAGCCAATGGAAGTCTCTAGATATACGTTTAGCAGTCCAAAGAGCTCCAAGATGACCAGATTCAGGGTTGTTCTGGAAAAGAATTATCACTTCATTGCGGAGTGCTTCTGGCACGTATATTCTCCCTTCTAAAGTGAGAGCTCCTGCGATGACTTTCCGCTGCATGTCCGCTTCCTTACCCGTGCATCTGTCTTGCCCACCGGCTTTACCTAGGTCAGGCTAACCAATCTTATTCTTCATGTCAGCCGCTAGTTGATCGGTATCCTAGGCTGTCCTAATTGCTGGTAGGGGATCATTGAATGGATTGACGATGCTTGCCGCAAGGGTTGACAAGAGTCATGCAGTAGGTATTTAGTAGCCTTCCTCGTAATCAGGTCTTCATGATGGTCCTTCTGCAAGGTTCTTTTTGCCTTCGAGGTGTTGAATAATGAAGTCATATAATGAAAGAATCTCAGCCCATCTCCCTTTCTTCCTGAAGAGCTCTTTCGATGTTTGGATATTCCCGAGATCCTTGTGGTCGCATTGCATTAGAACCTTGTAATTGGCTCCCTCAAGATACTGTCGCAATTGTCTCAAGGTGTCTACAATGGCTAAGATCTCCCGATCGTGCCTGTCATAGTTCTGTTTGGCACGGGAGCATTTTCGTGAGTGGATGTTGACCGATCTGAGAAAGCCAAAACTGTCATATTCATTGGGAATACCGGCGATTGCAAAGCCGCTTGCATCCATCTGGAGGATCATAGGCTTTGCCGGGTCAAAGTGCTGGTGGATCAGTGCTTCAGTGAATGCCTTCTTGAACTCCCAAATCGCGAGCTCTAACATTCAAGTTCATTCCCATTTGCCTGGCGAATTCTTCTGTAAGTTGGAGAGTGGTGTCATTATCTTGGCGTATTTGCGGATAAACTGTCGGTAGAAGTTTGTGAAGCCTAGAAGCACTTGTACATGTCGAATTGACTTGGGAGTAGGCCAGTGCTCGATGGTTGACATGCGGTCTGATTCCATGCCTACCACGTCAGAGCTGATGATAAATCTGAGGAAACTGATTTTTAATACTTCAGATTGTCACTTTTCGGCTTTGCATTAGAGGCCGAATTGGCGTAGTTGCTCTAGAACTTTTTGTACGTGATCATTGTGTCTCTTCTCATTGGTCGAATGGATCAGTATGTCGTCAAGGTTCCATATGGCAAAGTCGTCAATATAAGGCCGTTGACAGTCGTCAATGTAGGTCAGGATGTGGCTGCCCTGTTCGTTGAACTGAAGGGCAGGACTTTGTATTCAAACTGGCCGTAGCGGGTGCGCAATGCAGAGTTGTTTTCGTCTCCTTCTTTGATCCGGATAAGGTGGTACGCATTCCAGAGGTCCATCTTTGTGAATATCCGGGCTCCGCGCATTCGGTTAAACATCTCCGCGATGAGGGGTAGTGGGTACCGGTCCTTGACTGTCACAGAATTGAGCGCCCGGTAGTCCACGCATACTCGTTGGCTGCCAGCTTCTTTCTTCCCAAACAATTCAGGCGCTGCTGCTGATGATGATGACCGCTGGATGAAGCTGTTTGCTAGGTTCGTCTCGATGAATGTCTTGAGATTTCGGAACTTATCTTCCGAGAGGGTGTATATCCATTCATATGGTATCATCAATCCCGGTTCCAGGTCAATAGCTTGCTCCATTGGGCGGTGTGGTGCCAGCGTTTCAGCCTTTGTCTTGCTAAAGACGTCCATGAATTCCAAGTACCTTGCTGGGATGAAATTCCAGTCGTCTGTAGTTACCCTTGTGTCTGCTGCTTCTGCTTCGCGTTAGCTTGAGTGTTCGTGAACAACGAGGTAAGGAGAAAACGAAGGAAGAAAGGAATGATCCAGGAGGCCTTGCCGTTAACGGTTTGCCCACAAAGGGGCCACGCCCCACCATCCAGTCACTCCCTTCGGCTTTCAGTGAGCCGGTAGCATTCATTCAAATGTCTTCCCAGAGCAGCTCTTCTGCCGCAGTGACTGCCACTACTCCCTGCTCGTCACATCCAGCATTTGGGTCTGTATTACCCGGAGAATCCAGGGTGAGGTCTTCGAAAAGCGCACCCAGTAGCCCAGTGCATTCCCCAATCCATACGGCAAATGCTGCGTCAACATCATTGGTAGCTAGAAGATCGTTGAATGCAGTTGCTCCGAGTGTATGTATGTCCGGACCGCGCCCCAGACGCTGGTCATTAACATTTTTATTTTCGGCTTACGAGACCTTCGATGCCACTGCCATAGTCATTGTTGTCATTCCCTCCACTCCACTTGCACTCGGTGATCGCTGGGAAGTCAATTGACGGTGAGCCCGGTCGATGTCAGGATATCTTTGTTGGAACCATGGCAATCCAAGTACTAGATTGTATGCGCGCATTGGCATGACTAGCACGTCTCATTCACCAACCAGTGCCAGATAGTCCAATTACTGGACTGTGATCCGTGTCTTCCGGCTGTCCTTTGCATATTGCATCACTCCTCCATTTAGGCCGTGGGTGGTGATGTGTGCCGCCTCATGTGGTATTCCAAGTTGCTTGAGATGAGTAGGTGCCATGAAGATGCTGGTTGCGCCGCAGTTGATAAGAGCCCGCACTGGTTGCATTTCACCATTACTGTGTCGTATTTGTACTTCGTGAACTATATGTGCTGAATGCGGTATTTCGGTACCGCAGAGGCATTGGGGTAACATTCCTGCCCTCGGGCTCTCCTGAAAGACTCATTATTTCAGTGAGATCCAGTGAGGTGGAACTTCATCCAGAGTCGCCATTTGTGCCTGCTCGCCCAACTTCTCCATTCCCAGCTCCATCTCGTCACGCTTCCCCCATCACACTAGACACCGGGAGTGGTATACAAGTTATTTGCTTGGTGAGTGTTGAACGATCGTTGGCAATTGATTTGTCGATTGGTGTCTTTGTCATCTCTGTCTTTGACTTTGCCGTCTCCGGGGTTGAGTCTATCTTGAAAGTTTGGCTTGGAGTATTTCGGGCATTGGAAGGTTTTATGGTTGTTGTCAGATCGTAGGCATTTCCCATCGGCTTTTCCGTGATGCATCGACATCTCCTGTTACCCACAGTGACGGAGGTAGATCTTTCCCTCCGGATGACTGATTGGACTTGTCGGGTGTGGAAGAATTGTGAGGTATGTCGTTCGTCTCTGAGATCGATCGTCGGAAGTTACGCTTTCTGGCGGCAGGACGAGATTACTCGCCCGGTGGCATCTGTTGCTGCTTGTCATACTTCTCCAGTTCAGTTTCAACATCAGCTGCACAATCAAAAAGTTCGTCAATGGTGTTGAACTTCCAATTCGCTTTGGTAAACGGTTTGAGTTTCGGTAGTAAGTCAGCCTTCAATCCCGCCCAGACCATGTTGTACACCATCAGTGGGAACTGCACTTTATCCCACTCTGCTTCTCTCCAATTCCGTCGTAGTCGGTTGGCGTAAGCTCGTAAGTTCTTGTTTGTGTTGTAGTAGCCCTGCGGAATGTCGTAATATGATTTCCTAGCCACATTGAGTCCCCGGTCCATATCACCGTACATCATCTGTATTTCCTCAATGAAAAGATCGAAGTCGTGGAGGCATGTTCAATTGTTCTTTTGTAGGTCTTGGTCCAAGGTAATTGGGTCAATCATACTCGTCTTCTGCATGTCGCGATCGGTATGGTAGGCCTAGCTTCCAAGGTGCTCTAGGGCATATTGAACCTTCTCAGTATCGTCGTGAAAAAGGTGAGTATCAGTCCGGAAGTTCGATCGCAGTGAGCCGAGATAGGTTTCAAGTTCTCGAGCACCACCACAGTAGTGTTTCGGCTGTACCATCTTAAACTTGTCCTTCAAGTTTGAGGTTGACAATCTGTGTTGTTCTAGTAGTTCGGTGTTCTGCTGGAAATAGATGTTGATCATCTTCTGCTGACACTCCACCATCTCTCCCAGATTGATCATGGGTGGTGCAATCGGTTCATCAAGATTATGCGTGGAGTCATTAGGTTCTAAAATGTCATGGTCAAGCTCGCTCTCGTCGTCCGAAAGGGGGTCATTGTCATCGTGGATGATTCTAGTTCCGCAATCGGTGTCTTCTTTGATTTCTGCCTGCGTTAGAACTCTAGGGATCACTGAGCCAGGGGTGATTCGACTGGCGTTGCTCGCAGTATCGCGACCAATCGATGTGCGATTCATCTCTGCGCTCCCAAGCTCATTAGCACTGCGTAGAAGAAGTCTATTCGTCCGTTTAGGACGTATTATGTGGTCAATTGCTTAGATTTGTAGGTTGTGTGTATTTTTGCGACTCGTCTAGAAAAAAGAGGTAAAATTGAAAACCTGTGAGTGAAACGTATCCGGTGACTGAGAGACCGAGAATAGTGTACCGGTACTTCTGTCAGCATCCGGCTAAGTAAGTGAATGAATTATACATGTAGGGATATGGTTGCAAACGGGGTCACAGTGATCACACTTGTATATGTGTATGATAAGATTCTCGGTAGGAATCATGATCCTCACGAGCAGTCTATTTAAGGTTGTCACTTACCTGGCCGCATGATGTGCTGTCGTACCAACCCTAACCTCTGTTCTAAGACCTCGCCGTGACAATGACAAACAATACATATGATTCCATGGCTGCCGGTCTCCTCAATTCCACAGTGCAAATAAAATTGACATGGAGACGCATGTCTAGAATTATTCCAAGCAATATGACATTTCAAGCCTACATTCATTGAAGCTCACCAAGCATCAAAGATGATTAGTAAGGTATGGTCGCTCAAATTACAAATGAAGACACCTTCATTTTTGGAAGAGATCATAACCTCTAGCAATGTGGTATTTATAGATTTTGAATCTGACATGGTGGTAGGAAGAAGAAGGCTGGGCAATCCAACTTGTGAGACTGCCGAAAGTAACATTATAGTAAAGCAGAATGCCGGTTCTTAAATATTGAATCTAGAGCTACTAGCATAAAAATCACATCTGTGAGACATTGCATGCATATTTGTGAAGTTGTATACACGGACATATTGAAAATACTGACTGGGCAAAACTCAATTTAGAAACAGCGCAATGCACATCAGTGCTGTGTAGATTGCTGAGCCTCCACCAACATTGTTCACCCTCCATCGGCGCTCAAATGTAGCAGGCAGACACGATATCGTCACTACAAAGTTTGCCGATGAAGGCTGCCGATGGGTTGATTGTGGGTTAGCAGTGTTCCATTGCCCTTACAGTATCAAAGATGCAAAATTAAAAGTCGTTGACACTCTGTTGACGCTCATTTCAGGACATAGGTAGGATGTTGTTGCAAACATTTTAATCTAGAATGGTGGCCAATAGTACGATTATGGAGAAATGTGGCCTTGCAGCCCCACCATTTTAGAAAATGCAACACACAAAATGGTTGACACTTATTTTTAGGGGATAGTTACGATGTTGTCGAAAGCATGTTTGCCTCAAAAGGCCGCTGATAGTTCGATTATGGATTGATATCATGCCACAGCCCATTCAGTGTCAATGATGCAAGGCCTGAAATCATTGACACTACGTTGCCGCTCATGTTTAGAACATAGTTACGATGTTGACGCAAGCAGTTTTGAGTAGAAAGGTGGCCGATTGTACGATTATGAATCAATGAGGTCATGCAGCCCCATTACTTTCCATCATGCATGACCAAACATCATATACGCTCCAGTGATGCTCGTTTTTAGGGCATAGTCAGGATGTCTTTGACAGTATTTTTGCCTACAATTGTGGCCGAAACTTCAATTATGGATTGATGTTGTTGTACAGCCACTTGATCATCCCAGATCCAAGGCCTACAATCATTGACACTCCGTTGACACTCATATGTAGGACATAGCAGCGATGTTGTTGCAATCATTTTCACCAAGAACGGCGGCCGATCGTACGAGTGTGGGGTAACATCACCGCACAACCCTTGGATTTTCCACATTGCAAGGCCAAATGGTGTTAACTCTCCGTGGACGCTAATTTTTAGGACATAGTGGCATTGATATCACATACATTTAGGCCTTGAAAGGTAGCGGATAGTTCGATTATGAGTTAATTTCGCCACGTAGCCCTTGCATTTACCCAAAATGCATGGCCAATAATCCTCGACACACAGTTGACGCTGACATTACTCTCATTGAACCAGCCTTTGTACAGTCAACGATTGAACAGAACGAATTGTATACGCATTATTGACATACAATATTGCATTTGGAAGTATTATCATCTGCATGCAGAATCATTGCTACCTCTCAATGTCTGATCGATCTCTATCTACGGTATCTGAGTTAGAGATGACGAGGCTCGATCACATTTCTGCACTCTCTCGCTGCAATTCACAGCATGCAGATCATTTCACTAGTTCTTGGTAAATATAGCTCGACTTGCTCAACTTTCCTCATCCTGCTCCTTCCCTTCGATTTCCATGATGTACCATATGCAATTTCAACTATGTCAATAATGTACACCAGACCAGTGCCGAAAGAAGTGCAGTTCGATATATGAATGAATGCAGCATGATGGTCGTCATTAAGACAGATTCATATTGAGCACTGACCACTCTTTCTATGACTCATATGACATCACTCACTTAAATTTTGTTCATATATTTCGTCACTATTATTGCTTGTGATTTCTTACTTAACAGTAATCGGCAATCAGAAATCGAATGTGTTGGCTGTTTTACAGGATGATTTTGATTCTTACCTTTCGCATGGTGCATACTACCCTTGCACATGGACAGACCAATCAACATGTCTCACAATTTGGTCACTGAAATTAAGAAACAGCTGACATGTAGCAAAATTGGGACACATATTGCGTTTCACAGAGATATGATGTCCAAAACATGAATTTGCCTCGTTAGTCCTCCGCGGATGCTGGAGCCGTCACTATCTCTTCGTCTGCATCTGATCTCCATATGGTGATTAGCTGGGGAGGCTATATGCAAAGGTAAAAGCTTACAGGTTCAACAGGCTTCGCAATCAGAAAAAGTGATGCATCAGGCTCTACAGTGGGTGCAAGACCGGGTATACTGATGTTGCACTGCGGCTTTCCAGAACCTAACCTCATGTGACTACATCCTGGTCAAGTAGTCCCTTGCGGCATTTGCGATATTCCGGGCACAATGTCAAGACACTCAATAAGCTCTCCAAATGTTGCCGGTGCAGGTGAGGCTGCATCATCATCCCTTTGTGGTTGAACGACTGCCGGAACCCTCAATTCGGATGTTCCATACTTCTTATCTCTTTCACAGAAGTAGACGGCTGTATCCTCCCATCCCAGTTGTGTCAATTTGTCAAGCTTCATCTGCTTCTGGCGAAACCTCTCCATACGCTACTGCCCCGTTGTGGTGATTGTACCCATCAACCAGCTGCGTTCGTCATCTTCGCTCCGCTGGCCCTGCTCTGTGTCTTCATCATCCTCATCTTGCCCATCCTCCCCATCATCGGAACTTGCAATATCGCTCACACTGTCTCCGATAACAACCATCATCTCATGCAATATTGTTTCGGGCTCTGTGGTCGTCAATCCCACACGTTTAGCTGTGTCAGTATATTCCAGCTCCTGCCTAATTGTTGCCTCCGCATCTTCAACTCGCATTTTTGCGCAAGCGTTTTCTCTCTCAACGTAATCCTCAATCCATTTCTCTTTCTCCTGATTGCTTAAGAATTGCATTTCTCATCGTTTCTCAGCCGCAAGCTTCTTATTGGATCACAAGGTGCGCAATGCCTCAAGGGCCCGTACTCTTTTTGCTTCCAAGCCCCTCGTGCCTTCATTCGCTTGGTGACATTGTAGGGTGGACTGCTTTGTTGATTTGCCATATTTGCCTGCCGGATCTGGCCACAAGATCTTTTTCGGAGTATTGACCATTGTAGTGTGCATTGACTTTGTTGTTAGGCGAGATGTGGGATAGTGCAAGTCATGGACAATATGGAGGCAAGCTACATCTTTTATGTCAAGGTTGGTACGTTTACTCATCTTGAACAAAGCACAATCTTACTTATAACAGTCAATAAAACAGGAATAGTTCAGCTAACCGTACAATATGAGTTGATTGGTAGTGTGAGTTTGATCTAATTTCGTGCGGATTAATTAAGACAAACATCAGCAGACATCCTATCCCTCGAACAATGTCCGATCAGTATCTGACAATCCTGCAATTTTGGCTGTCGTACACGGCAATTTCTCCCTCTTAACAAACACACAACATCGGACTGACTTATTGCAAATCGCAGGGCTGTGGGATCCCCCTGCAACTTCCAGCCATACTCAGCAGGATTCATCCTGAGTATAATGATCATGTTGGCTGCTACTAATTCCATTCTGCCATGAAGCTAACTATATAGTCCTCAAGGCTTCCCACTTCCTTTAGTTATCATCTTCCTCTCCAATTCCACACCAGCAACTCATGGATATACAATTACCTCAGCCAGGTGGTAGCGGATCAAAATCCAGCCGATTGGCGGGCGCTACATCCAATACTGCGATCGTTGGGACACAGCAAGAATGCAGACACCAGTAAGTCCACAGCGACTGGGCCAATATGGCCACCAAACATATGACCCATGATGCACATTCGAACATCGTCCGTAAGTCTGGAAGCAGTAAGAATAAAAAGCCGCATACACATGGATGTGAGTGTATCCATATCATGGTAAACGGCTGTCAATTAATCATATAATGTACAGTGGGTGTCCGTGGAGCACTACATGACCAATGTATTGCTGCCAGTAACAGGAAACCTCCGTGGTTGTTAAAGGTGATTGTCCGCACATTCCGCAAAATCGAACATCACGATGTAGTTAGCTCTGGGATAATCGCGGCTGAATTTCCTTGTAACCATCCCCACGAGTGGAGGAAACAGAGTTTAATCACTTTACAGGACGCTCCGGAAGTGTATATGGTAGAGGTAGTAGCCTAGCCTCATTGTCAGAAGCAGCAACTAATATCTTGTACGTTTTGAACGTGTCTGCTACTATGGCAAGGCAAGGAGGTCGGGTACAGCTGGAACAGTGCGACATGCGCCAGACCTTGAATATGGCCAAAATGGCCAAGGAAGGGTATTCACGTGCCGCAATCATGGAAACGAAATATCAAATCAAGAAACCTCGCGCTGAGGTCTGAGAAGAGAAGAAGCGGGGTGTTGAGTTTCCTGCGCATAAAAAGGTGAAGGAAGTGATACAAAGACACCTGGCTGTGATTCATCAAAACCTCATGTCTGGATGCCATGCTTGCCAAAATGGCATCCCAAACAATCCACAGACACGCTGGAGACACAAAGGAGGAAGTGCACCTCCACCAAACCAACGCAGACAGCCAACTCCAGAGCTGATGCTACATTTGCCGGGCACACTACATGCCCCAACTGGTCCCAATTCCGGAGCACAATGTTCCCAAATCATCAATTTGCCAGCCAGATATGCATATTCACGTACATTTCTTCCACGTGTTGAATTTTTCTATCTTGAGGCATCTGAGCAGGATAGCCAGCATGATGCAGATTTTGATCCAGATACACTGACTGATGAAGGAACATCCACTGGTTAGTACACTATCTGTTGTGTGGTAATGCAGCTAACATCCATTTTGAAGACCCAAGCAGCCTATTGAGTGAACCTGCAAGTGATGATGAGCATTAATCGAAAGGCATGGGATTTTGGAGATTATTATATATTCATATGTATTTAGAAAGAACAATGTAGTGATCAACAAGATGATAAATGACAATGCTAGAAAGACTGCCAATACAGAGTGAATGATGCATTATACCAAATCAAATGATAGTATATTGTGGATACACCTGTGGTAAAATGAGTGTGAACGGAGTGTCAACGAGTTTGAGTTATGTAAGTCTGCTAATTGAGAATTGCTTCGGTTGTGATTATACATAATCGAGGTATTGGCCACCTGTCTAGGCAAATATTATCACGACACACTACCTACCTCGTTTTGGAAATGAGAGGCCATGGAGCCTCCACAAATTTTGCTCATGTATCCTTGTTGTACGGTGTCCAGTGTCCTGTGTCCTGAATCTCTCTATTGACCTAAACTCACTGACTCTCACTAAGTCTAATTGACAGGTACACAAGAACTACAGTGCATGCGGCTCCGCCGCACTCAACCCTAAACCAACCCACATGATGACCGCACTCAAACCCGTACCTACACTCCTCCAGCGCGGTATCACGACCGTAAGTGCTAAACTCTAAAGAAAACGAAGACAGAGCTTTGCCTGAAGCTCCTTTCAAACGACACCAAGCCCAGAATTCCCCCAAACAGTCAACCGTGCCTAAAGCTCCTCCGAAACAATCAACCTCTCGCTCGATATCTCTTTCTTTGGCTCCTCCGGCCCCAAGAACTCTCGATAGAAGTGCTCATCAGCAGCATTCGGTGCTGTGTGTCGTCTGCTCTCTCTCAATCGATGCAGCTTTCCTGCAACTTTCACATCCAGCCGGAATAACACTCCAATCTGGCATGCCACGCCCACAAGATTTCCTCGACCTCGACCTCGACCTTGACCTCGAGCACTGTCTGTCGGCAATTTGTCGTATATCTTGATCCCATATCTGTTGACAGGGACAATCCGCAACCCCCGATCCATAAGCCACCATTGTGACAGCGAGTTGTTTGCTCCTTCGACATGCAAGACGTTTCTCATGACTACTTCATGTATACGGCGGCCTCCAGGTAGTCGAAGCCTCAACCGAAGATCTCCGTGCCCGATGGCCTTGCCCGCTACCCTTCCCGCAAAATCGCGCATCTCCCGCTCTTCTCTCTTGGTATACTCAGTGTACCGATCGAACTTTCGCCGATCTCCGCAAATGTGAGTAGTTGTGGCACAATCCAAGTACCAGCTCTCTTTCAATGGGCTCTCTCCGTTCGTAACTGTCATCCAATAATTCTCAATTGATGTCGTCGTCATCGCTGCCGCTGTCTCTGTCGGTGCTACGCTCTCCACGGGTGCAGTGCTTGGACAATACCGTGCAATGTGCCCCACCTGATGGCATCTGTAGCATTCCTGAGTACGCCTGCAGCGATGCTTCTCATTCTGCGAACTACTACCATCGCTCTCACTGCCGCTACCATGGGACTTCCGGGACTTCCTAGAGTGCTTTGAACTCCGCTTCTCGCTCTTCGTCCGCGTCTTAGCCAGTGCCAGCAATTCGATGCTTTCCAAGTCGGCTACCTGCTGATGCCGCGCTTCCTGGGCTTTCATCTTCGTGACAATCTCCTCCGGTTTGTCGGCGAGGGTGTCGATTTTGTCGTACATCAACTGGGTGAAAAACCTCCAATCATCATCCTTCGGTCCGCCCTTCATCAGGTAATAGGTGTGCTCGCTCTTCGGCATCGTACCACTACCAGTACTACTTGAGCTATCGGTATCGGCGCAAAGATTGAAGTCATTCACATAACTCTGAATCTTCGATGCGTACTC
>Ga0307514_10000384_pt1 | contig 101117 bp, 85 predicted proteins | sample 16_EM_MG_FD_203088 | JGI IMG/M metagenome (GOLD analysis project Ga0307514, IMG submission 203088) | Populus trichocarpa ectomycorrhiza microbial communities from riparian zone in the Pacific Northwest, United States - 16_EM | ecosystem: Host-associated > Plants > Roots > Unclassified | place... | reverse complement strand
GCCAAATGCCCGCAGCCACCAGTGCACCCGTGCCGGCCTTGGCGATCACCGCACCCACGATGCCGCCGATCAGCGCATGCGACGAGCTGCTCGGAATGCCGTAGTACCAGGTGATGAAATTCCAGGTGATGGCGCCGCTGAGCGCACCGAACACCACGTGCACGTTGATCACGTTCGGGTCGGCAATGCCCTTGCCCACCGTGGCCGCCACGCTCAGGTGAAACACGAAGAGCGCCAGCAGATTGAAGAAGGCCGCGAACACCACCGCCTGCCCCGGCCTCAGCACACCCGTCGACACCACCGTGGCGATCGAATTGGCAGCGTCGTGAAAGCCATTCATGAAGTCGAAAACAAGCGCCAGCAGGACCAGCAAGATCACCGCCCACAGCGCCACTTGCGTGGTTGCCATATATCAAGCCCCGCGCAAGATCAGGAGTTCTCGAGGACGATGCCCTCGATCACATTGGCCACATCCTCGCACTTGTCGGTGATGGTTTCGAGCAGCTCGTAGATCGCCTTGAGCTTGATCAGCTCGCGCACATCGGGCTGTTCACGGAACAGCTTGCTCATGGCCGAGCGCATCACGCGGTCGGCATCGGATTCGAGCTTGTCGATCTCTTCACAGGTCTTGAGCGCAGCCTCGGCCGTGGCCGGGTCGGCGATGCGGTCGAGCAGCTTCACCGCGTCTTTCAGGCGTTCGCAGCACTTCACGCTGAGTTCGGTGAGGCGGCGCATCTCATCGGTCATGTGCCGCACGTCGTACAGCGCCATGGTTTCGGCCGAGTCCTGGATCAGGTCGGCCACGTCGTCCATGGTGTTGATCAGCGAATGGATCTGCTCACGATCGATCGGCGTAATGAAGGTCTTGTGGATCGCCCGGTTGACTTCGTGCGTGATGCGGTCGGCCGCGCCTTCGGCCTCGTCCACCTCGCGGTTGTATTTTTCGCGCAGGTCCAGATCACTGTAGTTCGCCACCAGCTTGGAAAACGCCTGCGCGGCCTCCACGATCCGGTCGGCATGCTGGTTGAACATTTCGAAAAAATTGCCTTCGCGCGGCAACAACTTGCCAAACAGCATGGCGGACTCCTGAAGAAGGGAAGTGCGTCAGAAAAATGACGCTTTGATGAAAAGTGGGCGAAGTTTAACCGGCCGCTTCACAGGCCCATTTGTCGCATTTGAGCCACAGCCGAGCCGAATCCGGGGAGAAATCTCTATTACCCCCGCCTTCCCCGCCCATCGAGCTTCGCAAAAGTGTCATCGAGGCCGGCTAAGTTTATGGCGCAGTGCACGCAGCCGGCGCATGCCCCCTTCCGTCACCATCACGCCAACGGGCAAAAAGCCGGAAGCGTTCGCTTACCAAAATTCCGCACCAAACGGGGGCTGCAGCTGACGCTTGCAAGATACTTACGGACGATTTGACAACGAATTGCCAACCACCTCTACATGCCTACGACACGATTCGCCGCTGCAGCCACCGTAAACCCGGCATGCAGCAGACGTCTTTTTCGTGGAAATGCTGCAGTGCAATATGATGTGGAGGTACCCGGCCGTCCCGGCTGGTCTGCTTCATTTGTTGCACAGGAATTCGAGCCTATTGGCACGATTCTTGATGCGAATTAACTCTCGCAACAACCTCTATGCAACGCAACTCAACAGCCTGGACGCCGCCAACCGAGCGAGAGCATTCTCCCGACTCAAGGACCGCAACTTCGATGGACAGCCCCCCCCTTCTCAGCGACGATTCAACTGCCGCAAGTCGCGGCAGCGGCGCGCTCGGCCGCGACAACCTGCTCAGCGTGATCGAGTCGGCGATCGACCCCGGCATGCTAGTGCTCTCCTTGTGGGGGGTGGCGCTTTTCTATGAAAAGACCGTGCCGCCGGCCTACCTGATCCTGTCGGTGATCGTGTTCGCGATGACCTTTCCCGGCACGTCGCAACTGCAGTCGTCGCTGCTCAAGCTCATCGGCCAGACCGTGATCAACTGGATCGTGATCGCCGCACTGCTGCTGGCCACGGGTATCGTCACGCACTACATCCGCGAGTTTTCGCAAAACGCCATCCTCACCTGGTTGTGGGTTGCGCCGCTGGCCCAGATCGCCGCGCACCGCCTGCTGCGCGTTTCCGCGCCGGTCATCGTCGGGCTGCAGGGCCCACCGCGTCGCGCCATCATCGTCGGCATGAACACCCAGGGCATCGCCCTGGCCCGCCGCATTCGCGAAACACCGTTTTCACGAATCGAGCTGGCCGGCTTCTTCGACGATCGAGAACTGCACCGGCTTAACGCCCCTGCCGGCTTCGCGCTGATCGACAAACTGGCCGCGCTGCCGAAATACGCCAAGGAAAACAACATCCAGCAGATCTACCTGTCGCTGCCCATGGCCTCGCAGCCACGCATCCTGCAGGTGCTGGACGACCTGAAGGACACCACCGCATCCATCTATTTTGTGCCCGACATGTTCGTCACCGACCTGATCCAGGGCCGTAGCGGCTTGGTCTGCGGCATGCCGGTGATCGCCGTCTGCGAAACCCCCTTCCGCGGCAGCAACGGCGCGGCCAAGCGTGCCAGCGACATTGCCATCTCGCTGCTGGTGCTGATCTTGGTGTCGCCCATCCTGCTGGCCATTGCCATCGCCATCAAGCTCGGCTCGAAAGGCCCGGTGATCTTCAAGCAACGGCGCTACGGACTCGACGGCAAGGAGATCATGGTCTACAAGTTCCGCTCAATGAGCGTGACCGAAGACGGCGACAAGGCCTACACCCAAGTAGTGCGCGGCGATGCCCGAGTGACGAAGCTGGGCGCCATCCTGCGCAAGACCTCGCTCGACGAACTGCCCCAGTTCCTGAACGTGCTCGAAGGCAAGATGAGCGTGGTCGGCCCCCGGCCGCACGCGATCGCGGTGAACGAGCAATACCGCAAGCTGATCTCCGGTTACATGATCCGCCACAAGGTCAAGCCGGGCATCACGGGTTGGGCGCAGGTTAACGGGTATCGTGGCGGCGATGATTTGGTTCACATGCGGCACCGCATCGAGTATGACCTGGACTATCTGCGTAACTGGACATTGCGGCTCGACCTTTATATCGTCTTCCGGACGGTAAAGGTGGTGTTCAACGATACCAAGGCGTTTTGATGCAGATGGATGTCCTTTCGCCACTTGGTGCCGAAGTGGAGGCATGCCAAACCACTATCGGACTTAACTGCTGGGCGTTAGCTTGCGTCATTTCTCCCATACCGGCGAGGATCGGAAGGATGGGGGTGTGGACATGAAGGCTCGCCAATCGCAGCGGCTGGCCTACCTCGCCTCAACCTTGATTTGCGTTCTAACGGTGCCGCGCGCGTACGCTGACTCTGAGGATACCTTCAATCTCAACGCGAGCTACTCTTTGCTCACCGACAGCAATGTATTTCGTCTTTCGGAAAGTGCCGCAGCACCGTCTGGTTCGGACACCAAGAGCGACCAGATCAGAAAATCCACGTTGGGCCTTTCCATCGACAAGTCCTATTCGCTGCAGCGCCTCATCGTCAACATCAACGTAGCGGACTTTCGCTACAGCAACTTCGACTACCTGAGTTTCAGCGCGGTCAACTACGCTGCCACTTGGCAGTGGTCATTGACCCCCAAAGTACATGGGAAACTCAGTACAGAGAAAAGCACGGCACTCAACAGCTACACAGACTTTCAAAACGTCAACGTTCGTAATCTCCGAACCATCAGTGCGACAAGTTTCGACGCGGAAGCGGAGTTGGCGGCAGCATGGCGAGTGACGGCATCGCTGGAGCAATCGCGGCAAACGAATGACGTATCCGTGGTTCAGGAAGGTGACGTGAGTTTGAACGGTGGCTCGATCGGACTCAGGTATGTTGCACCATCGAAGAGTTATCTCGCCTATCGCGTTCGGCGCAGCAGCGGTGACTATTTCAATCGCGTCGCAAACGTAAGTTCAGCGATACCGACGAGCCTGGACGAGTTCGAACAAGAACTGCGCACGGTTTGGTTTGCCACGGGCAAATCCGTGGTCACCGCCAAAATTTCCCATTTGTCGCGCGAACATCCTGGTTTCGCGGTACGAGACTACAGCGGCACAGTGGGCAGCGTCACTCTGGATTGGGGTATTTCCGGAAAATTGGCCTTGGCCACAACCTTGTCGCGAGATCTCAGCCCTTATCAAACGGATACCAGCAGTTACATGGTCGCCGATAAGATAAGCATTGCGCCGCTCTGGAAGATAACCGCACATACCAGCCTTCGCGCAAATTACCAATACGCCTCACAGGACTACAGAGGAGGTCTGCCGGGGTCTACCTCAACGACAGAGCGGCACGACAATGTGCGTACCGTGCTGGTGGGCATGGATTGGCGCCCGCGGGAAACCATCTCTTTGAGCCTGTCCTTGCAAAACACAAAGCGGCTCTCAAACACCACGGGCTTTGACTACAAAGTCAACGCAGCAACCGTAGCCGCCCAAGTATCGTTCTAGCGGTACTGGTACCTGCGTCCTATTTTCAACAAATACCAAGCACTGTCATGAGCCTTCATCGCATTTCAAAATTTCTGCTTGTCCTATTCCTAGGCTGCATCATTTCGCTAAGTCAGGTGGCCACCGCCCAGGAGCGGACCGACTATCAGTTAGGAGCGGGTGATGCCATTCGCATCCAGGTCTTTCAGAACCCCGACCTCACCGTCGAAGCGCGCGTTTCCGAGAATGGAAGTGTGAGTTACCCAATGATCGGCTCCATCACACTTGGTGGACTCAGCATTGGTGCGGCGGAGAAAAAGATTGCCGATGCCTTGCGTACCGGTGGATTCCTGCAAAAGCCCCAGGTCAACATCGTACTGGTCCAGATTCGTGGCAGCCAGGTGGCGGTGTTGGGCCAAGTCAATCGGCCTGGTCGCTTCGCACTCGAAACCAATACAAGCGTAAGCGACGCCTTGGCCATGGCCGGTGGCGCCACCACCACTGGTGACGATGTGGTCATTCTCACCGGCACGCGCGGCGGCAAACCGTTTCGCAAGGTGATCGACATCCCCGCCCTCTTCCTTGATGGCAAGTCGGAAGACGACGTACCCGTCATGGCAGGCGACACCTTGTACGTGCATCGTGCACCGGTGTTCTACATCTACGGCGAAGCCCAACGCAACGGTCCCTACCGCATTGAACGCGGCATGACCATCATGCAGGGTCTTGCCACCGGCGGCGGCCCGACGGTCAGAGGTAGCGAGTCACGTCTTCGGCTCTATCGCAAGGATGCTGCCGGCGTCATCCAGCAAACGACACCTTCGCTCACTGAAGCACTCCAGCCGAACGACGTCATTTATGTGCGCGAAAGCCTTTTCTAGTTTTATGTTTGACCGCAAACCCATGACTTTCGGACTCTGCAGATTGTCGCACCCTGGAGATGATGGCATGTGTCATGCATTGACCACTCCGCATTTCAGTGCCTCCGCCAACCTGTGCAAAGGAAATTCGAAATGAACCTCTCACAGCTCCTTGAAGTATTGCTCGGACGTTGGAAAGCCATCGCCATCACGTTGCTGGTGTGCATGTGTGGCGCGCTGGCACTCAGCTTTCTGATGTCGAGAAAATATGAGGCCACCGCAACCCTGTTGGTGGATGCACGAGGCGCAGACGTGCTCGGCACCAGCGACAGGACTCAAAGCCCCAATCAGGTCGTTATGACCACGCAGGCCGACTTGGTCACGTCGGAACGCGTGGCGCGGCGTGTGGTGACGATGTTGAAGCTCGATAGTGATCCGGGTTTGCGCGAGCAATGGACGGAAGACACCGGGGGCCAGGGTGACTTTACGAACTACATTGCAAAAAACCTTCTTCCCTTCCTCGCAGTGAAACCGGTACGTGACTCCAACGTCCTGAGCATCGTCTACACCAGTGGTAGTGCCAAACAGGCCGCCGCAGTCGTCAATGCGTTTGCGCAGGCCAGCATCGACACCAATCTTGAGCTTAAGGTCGAACCAGCCAAGGTGTTCACCGGATGGTTCGACGAGCGAACCAAAATCTTGCGCAGCAATCTCGAAGCGGCACAAGCGAAGTTGAGTGCATATCAGCGCGACAACGGGCTGATCAACACAGGCGACGGCCGCGTCGACGTCGAAAATGCCAAGCTGGCCCAGCTTGCAAGCCAGTTGATACGTATACAGGAAGCTCGCACCGAAAGCAATTCACGTCAATCGCAAGCGCTCGGCGACGCCAAGACCTCTCCCGACGTCATCAACAACAGTGTCATAGCCAGCCTGCGCACATCCATCACCACAGCCGAAGCCAATCTGAAGCAGCTTGGTGCGCAGTACGGAGAGCAGCACCCTTCAGTCATCAACGCCCGCGAACAACTGGCCGCGCTCAAGACGCAACTCGAATCCGAGATGCAGTCTGTTGCCAAATCATTGACCACCACCAACTCCGTGAACGCGCAAAGAGAGGCCGAAACGCGCGTTGCGCTCGAAGCCCAGCGCGCCAAGGTACTTTCGTTGATGAACCAATCCAGTGACGCCCTTGTGCTTCAGCGCGACGTGGACAGTGCGCAACGCGCGCTCGAAGCCGTCACAACCAGGCAGTCGCAGACCCTGCTGGAATCGCAGCAACAGCAAACCAATGTTTATTTGCTGACGCCCGCAGACGAACCAACCTCTCCCTCCCGGCCCCGAACCAAACTCAACGTCGCCATGGCTGCAGCTTTCGGCTTGTTGCTAGGCCTGGCTCTGGCGCTATGGCTTGAAGCACGCATGCCGCTCATTCGAAGCGTTGACGATCTCCTGGCAGTCACGGAACTGCCGGTACTGGCCTCCCTTCCGCGGGTCACAACCCATCGCAAGTTGCCGGGCACGACACCACCCCGCCTGCCCCGGCCCACAGCACCCACCTGAGCGATTGGATATTTATGGACATGAAAATACCTGACCTTGGCCTCGAAGGAACCGCTATTACGGCACCCCGCCGTAAAACGAGATTCATCGGTGAAATTCTGGTGGAAGCCGGCTACCTGACTCAGGAAGCAGCCGATCGAATCACGCAGGCTCAACGCCAAAACGGCATGAGCTTCGGCGATGCTGCCGTCAAGCTCAAACTCCTGACCCTGGCCGACATCGAGTTCGCACTGGCGCAGCAGTTCGAGTATCCGTACCTCGAAGCGACTGATGGGTCTGTATCGCGCAGCGTCGTTCTCGCCTTTCGGCCGTCTGATCCCTTTGCGGAGCAGATGCGATCTTTGCGCACCCATCTTGTGATGCAGCGCGCAGCACACCCAGGCGTACCCGCCAGCATCGCCGTGCTCAGCGCGATGGCTGGCGAAGGGCGAAGCATGGTTGCCGCGAATCTTGCCGTGGCCTTCTCGCAAATGGGTGAGCGCACCTTGCTCATCGACGCCGACATGCGCGGTGCAAGCCAGCAGCAGCTTTTCAGCCTCCCCGGCCGCATGGGCCTGAGCAACATCCTGCTCGGGCGTGCGGGTTTCGAGTGCATGACGCGCGTGCCTCACTTTTTCGATTTGTCCGTACTGACTGCCGGAACCAAACCGCCCAATCCGCAGGAACTGTTGACAAGGGCTCGCATGGCCACCCTGCTCAATGAAGCCACCAACGCATTCGACGTCGTCATCGTCGACACGCCTGCGGCCTCCCAGTTCGCCGATGCACAAATCATTGCGTCACGCACTGGCTCCAGCATCCTCGTGACGCGAAACGACAAAACCAATGCAAAAGTGTTGAGCAGAGTCATGACCTCCCTACGCAACTGCGGCGCCAACCTGGTTGGCACCGTGCTCAATGACACGTAGGCGAAACTGATGTTCCCATTCGCAGGCCTTTCCATCACGGCTCCCGCAGTCCCTGGAGAGTACGAGGCTAAGTCAGAGTTGCAAGCGCATTCTTTCGGCGTGCGTGCATTGACCTTTGCCTTGTGGGTGACGATCGTCCTGTCGACGCTTGAAGGTCCGGTGCGGTATACGCTTTCGCAGATACATCTGGACTCGATCATCTTTCTGCGTGATGCATTGCTTGTAGCGGCGCTGGTGATTTTTGTCGTATTGCGTGAGCACACGAGTAAATTGCCAGTCTCGCTGGCGGTATTCACCATATTAATGGGAATTCATAGCTTCGTAAGCTACATGAACATTCATAGCTTGATTCCGGCCGTATACGGAATCAAGATGTTCCTGCCCGCATTATGTGGTTTTCTGGCTCCCAAAAGCTTCTTCCGCCCGAGTCAAAATCTAATCAAACTGGTAACCGTACTCTGGATTATCACTGTGACTGGTGCGACTCTGGACAAATTCTGGCTTGATTACCCCTGGGTTGGCCTCAATGTCGAATTTGGAGATGTCGAAGTTTATTTAGGGCGCGACTGGCAAAGTGGAGCACTCGAACGAGTTGCGGGGCTTACCCGATCTTCGATCAACCTGGCCATCATTCTTCCTTTGCTAACCTGCATCCTGATGACCGCCGTAAAAAGTCGCTTGTTGCGTGCAATTTTATGCTTCGCCACCGTTTGCGTTTTGTACTGGAGCACACAAAAGGGCGCCATTCTCGGCTTTGCTTTTGCATTGGTTTGTTTTGTACTCTCACGCCCTCAAGCCGCGGCACCATTGAAATTTGCGGTTGTATTTTCAATCATGCTCATGGTTTTTGCCCCGACGGTGCTCATTCATTTTGAAATGCCAAAAAACTCCGGCACATTCAGCTTTGAATCTTTTAATGAACGTATTTCATGGATGTGGCCAGATGCCTGGACCTGGATAGGCAAATTCTCTCCCCTCATGGGAGTCGGCATGGGAGGCATTGGTGGTGCGCAGCGCTTTTATGCTCCTCTTGAACGTAATGCCGCGGACAGTTTATTTATATTTTTATTTGCGAACTGTGGAATCGCATCAATATTTTACTTATTAGCGACTGGCTGGGCTGCACTCAACGCCAATGTGCGGCGACTTCGCGATGATGGCATCGCCATGACAGGATTGATCTTCCTGCTGATGTATGGGGTTGTCGTAACATTAGTCGAGGATCAGATCGGAGCCATGTGGCTTGGTGCCGCACTGGGTTGGCTGTCCCATACACAATACCCGACCCGTAGTTCGCTTGTTAAAATAAAAATAACAGCTCAATCAGCCATCTCAAAAACTCAACAAATTAACAGATAACACATAATGGACTTCACGATCCTGAGATTAGTGCTTGCATCCGATGTGGTATTTGCCCACTATAGAGAACTCACCGGCGGTTCAGTTTGGTGGGCTCATGGTTTCTCAAGCACAGTGGCAGTGCAGGCATTTTTTGTCATCAGTGGCTGGATTGTGACGGCTAGTTATGAGGCCTCAAGCAGTACTTATGCTTTTTTTGTACGGCGAATGGCACGTCTTTATCCGTTATACGCTCTGGTCGTTCTAGCTCAGGCTTTTGGAGTGTTATTGGCGGTTAGTCCATCAAGTGTTTCTTATGGGGAATTTATAAAATATCTGATGGCAAATTTGGCTTTTGCCAATTTCTTGATGCCGACATTTTCAGGGTTTCTTGATGGCGCTCCAGTTACGGCCATCAATCCAGCACTTTGGACCCTCAAGATCGAAGTCATGTTTTATCTATCTATTCCAGTATGGGTAATGCTTTCCAGGCGATATGGCAAATGGGGACTACTGGGAATGTTTACAGCATCCTCCCTGTTTTATTATGCAACGGCACCAATTTCGGCCGAACTTGCAAAGCAGTTACCTGGGCAACTACGTTTTTTTGTGATCGGGATGATGTGCAAATATTTAATCACAAATACCCAACTCATCAAAACAATCCCTCGCTTGGCCTGGCCGATTCTGGCAATTGCAGGTTTGAAAGCGGCTCAAATTTTTGAAAACAATTTTCCCGCCGCCGTATTACAGCCTATTTTCGTGGCTGTTTTTGTTCTGGCTATTGCTGCAATTTCACCACGTTTGAAGAACTTCCCCGACATTTCGTTCGGAATTTATCTATTGCATTCCCCTCTTATTCAATTCAGCCATCAGGCGGGCTGGCTTCCTGCGGATTCCGAAGGTTTGATCGTCATATCGATCATCACTATCGCGCTTTCAATTCTTGCGTCTTACCTGATCGAACAACCGGCCATTCGTGCGGGCCACCAAATTTCACAACGCATCGTGAAGTCGCGTGCCGCCCGCCTTTTGGTAAATGCGAAAACCCTCAATGAAGCAAAGTGATCAGCCAGACATGCCCAAAGGATCTCTCGGCAAAGTTGCGGTGCTCATGTGCACCTACAACGGTGAGAAATATCTTTCTCAGCAGTTGGAATCGATGCGCGCCCAGACACATCAGAACTGGGCTTTGTACGTCTCCGACGATGGATCCCGCGATAACACCCTCGCGATACTGAATGCGTTTGCCGCATCTTTCACCGACGATAGAGTCCATATCTATGCCGGCCCACGCCAGGGTTTTTCAAAGAACTTTTTTTCACTGATCGCACGCTCGGAAATTCAGGCGGACTGCTATGCGTTTGCCGACCAGGACGACGAATGGGACACGCACAAACTCGAGCGCGCCACAGCGGCGCTCGGTCGCCTGAAAGCAGGACTCCCCGGCTTATACGGAACAGGCTCGGAGCTTATCAAGGCATCCGGAGACAGCATCGGTCGCTCGCCGATCTTCCGCCGACGCCCGGGCTTCGCCAACGCCCTCGTGCAGAACATGACCACGGGCAACACGATGGTGCTGAACCATGCGGCTGTGGAGTTGATGCGCACCGCGGGTACGGACATCGAAGTCTCCGCACATGACTGGTGGGCCTACCTGCTGGTAACGGGCAATGGTGGGGAAATGATCTACGACCCGTACCCGACGATCCGATACCGCCAGCACGGCAGCAATCTTTATGGAGAAAACATCTCGCTCCGAGCCAAATGGACACGCGTCTCCAAGCTGTTCAAAGGGGACTTCAAGACCTGGAACGCGTTGAACGTGGCGGCTCTGCGCAGCTGCGCCCACATGCTGACCGAACCAAGCCTGCACAGGCTGGAACTGTTTGAGCGCGCGCGCCATGCTTCATGGCCATCGCGATTGTTTTATGTGGCGCGTTCGGGGGTTTATCGCCAGACCTGGGACGGACAGCTCGGGTTGCTGGTGGCGGCACTTATTGGACGAATCTAGGTGATGGCCCAATGAGAATCCTCTTTGTCAACAAACTTTATGCTCCCGACGTGGCTGGCGGCGCCGAGATCACACTGGCCAACCTGGCCGCAGGCATGCAGGCGCGAGGCCATGAGGTCAGGGTCGCAACCACCACAGCCCAAACACACAATGTGGATGAAGACGTGGCAGGCATCCAGGTCACCAGGGTGCCCTTGCGAAATATCTTTTGGCACCATGGCGGCGCCAGGCACGGCGCTCTGAAACGAATGCTTTGGCATGCACGCGACCGCAACAATGCGGCCATGGGTTCGTCGCTGCGCAAAGTGATCGAAGAGTTCGACCCGGATGTCATCGCCTTTCACAACATCTCAGGTTTTTCAAGCGCCGCCTGGAAGGTTGCATTCGACCTGGGCAAGCCCGCAGTCCAGGTCTTGCATGACTACTACAACCTCTGCCCTAAGTCTCAAATGTTCCGGGCGGGGAAAAACTGCGAGTCACCCTGCACGCAATGCAAACTGTTCCGCAGCGGCAGAGCCGAGTTGTCCAATGGCTTGAAAGCCGTGATCGGCGTCAGCCACCATGTGCTGAACACACATGTCGAGAATGGTCTGTTCTCGACCGTACCGGTGCGCAAGGTGGTCAATAACGCCTGGCCGGTGGTGATGCCTGCTTCAAGGGCTTATGGGGACACGGCGACCACGTTTGGCTTCATTGGTGCGCTGGCCGAATGGAAAGGTGTACGCCGCCTGCTGGAGGCCTTTCAACGGGTTGCGAAACAGCCGGGCGTAGGCCCGGTGAAACTGTTGCTGGCCGGCACAGGAGAGCCCGCCTATGAGGCCGAATTACGTGCGACCTACGGCTCCGATCGCATCGAGTTTCTCGGCCGCGTGTCGCCCGAGTCCTTCTACCGCCGCATCGATGTATCCGTTGTGCCATCGCTTTGGAATGATCCATTGCCCAGCGTGGTGTTCGAGTCTCTGCTGTCCGGTGTCGCCGTGATCGGCGCACGGCGCGGTGGTATTCCTGAAATGGTTCAAGATGGCGTCAACGGCCTGCTGTACGACCCCGACCTCCCCACGGCATTGGAACAATGCATGCTTCGCCTGGCCACCGAGCCCGGCCTGGCAAGAAGCTTCGGGCAGCAGGCCAAGAGTGGATCAACGCACTTTGCGGACATGGAGCGCGTGGTGCTCGAACACCTGGCCGTCTGTGAAGAGGCCGCACAAAAATGAAACTGCGCCGACTCCGTTTCATGTCGGCCTGCCTGGGCGCCCTCTTCGCCGTGGCAGTACAGTCCGAACCGCTGCCGGTCGACAGCGGCGCGCTGAATGTGCGCGACTTCGGCGCCAAGGGTGACGGCGTCCATGACGACACCGCCGCCATCAAGGAAGCCCTAGTCGCCGCCCAGGTCGACCAAGGCAAAGGATTCTGGCCCGCAAAGATCGTTTACTTTCCCGCGGGTACCTACCGCGTCACCGACACGTTGGAAAAGCGCGACGCCCAGCAACGCCCGCTCAGCTCGATGAGCCTGGTCGGAGAGTCGCGCGACAAGGTGCGCATCAAGCTAGATGACGAGGCCGCGGGTTACAGAGAGGCCGATCGGCCCAAAGCCGTGATCTACACCTCCTCGTCGCTACTGGGCGGCAGCCCGACCGCCGGGGGGAAAGACTACCTTGGCAAGGGTGAAGGCAACGATGCCTATGGCAACTACATCGAAGACATGACGATCGATGTCGGCCGCCGAAACCCTGGCGCCGTAGGCATCGACTACATGGCCAACAACATCGGTGCCATCCGCAATGTGCGGATCCTGGCGGGCGAAGGCAGTGGCAGTACCGGCCTGTCCATGGAGCGCAAATGGCCAGGCCCGCTTCTGGTGATCGGTGTGTCCATCGAAGGCTTTGCCCGAGGCATTGCCGTACGCTACCGAGAATACAGCGTAACGCTCGAAAACGTTCAGCTGAAAGGCCAGACAGACGTCGCCATTCGCAATGACGGCAACTCATTGGCGATGCGCAACATCGACATCGAAACGGCTGCGGTAGGTCTGCAAAATATTTCACCGGACGGTCTCATCGTAGCGGACCAGCTCACGGTAAAGCTCACAAAGCCCCGTGCGGCCTGGGCCGAAAACCGCGGCTACATGACATTCAAGGGCGTTCGCCTCACACAGCCCGGTCACACGGCGCCGCCCGAAGACGGCATGCCAACCAAGGATGGTGCCTACAAGGGCACATCACCACTGCCCGGCTTTGATGCCGGATGGCAGCTCAAGGGCATTCAACCGCCCGCTGCCTGGCAACCGCCTTTGGAGCGCTGGGCCAACGTGGTGACGTATGGGGCCAAGCCAGATTCGGGTGAAGATGCAACCGAGGCCATACGCGCCGCAATGGCCTCGGGCGCGGAAGCCGTTTACTTTCCATCGGGCCGCTACCTGATACGCGATGCGATCGAGATCCCGGCAAAGGTCCGGCGGATTGCCGGCATGTTGTCGTCGATCTCCACCAAGAACAGGCTCCCCTCATTTGCGCGAAACGGTGGCATGTTTCGCGTCACGACAGCCGGCCAGCCGCTGACCATTGACCGGCTGGGATTCGACAACACCGGTCAGGGACCGCAAGTGGCGATCGAACACTCGGGTGAACGCGACCTCGTGTTGCGCGACTTGTTGACCTTCGCCGTGGCCGGAGTTGACCGCAAGGTGTCGGGTGGCCGACTCTTCATCGAAAACACAACCGGCGGCTCCATCGGCATGTCTGGCCGCGCAGGCGTCTGGGTGCGTCAACTCAATACCGAGGGACCCAATGTGCGGATCAGAAACCTCGGATCTCCGCTGTCCATCCTAGGGTTGAAGTCGGAGCAGAACGCCACCATGGTTGAGAACGAATCTGGTGCACAGACAGAGGTTCTGGGTGGACTGCTCTACCTTGTGCATCCGCCCAAAGAGCGCCGGCCAGCCTTTGTCAATCACGATGGCGCCCGCCTCACCGCCGCCTATGTGGAGTCTGCTTATCTGCCCAACGCGTTTTACGAAGAACATTTCGTGGAACTCGCACCCGATGGATCCAAGGGCTCAATCGCCGCAACGCAATTGCCCTCCCGGGGAATGGCGCGCATCGTTCCTGGTGTCGTCCTCACCCCGTCTGGCGCCAATCCCATGATGGCCCCGGCACGCTGACAAACTACGGTCCAAACCCACCCTATGCAGTTACTCATCAATCTCTCGGTTCTAGGCCCTCAGCCCACGGGGCTGGGCGTCTATGCGGCCCATTGTGCCGCCGCCGCGACCGCCAGCTACCCCGCAAAAGTCGTCGCTCCGCCGTCTTACCAAGGTGCAGGGCAGATCATTGCGCGGTCCCCGCAAAATATCGTTCTGGGTGCAGGCAAGGCAGCCGCCATACGCCGCTGGTTATGGTCGAACAAGTTCGATCTTCCGCGCAATCACCTCGTGTATTGCCCCACGCACCACGGTTTTCCAGACGGCACGAACCAGATCCTCACCATTCACGACCTGATCGCGCTGCGCTTTCCAGAACAGCATCCGACACAGCATTTCTTTTTTCGCCATCTATTGCCACGGCGACTCAAGAAAACCAAAGCCGTCTTCACCGTCTCGGAAGTCACCCGACAGGATTTGCACGACACCTACAAATACCCTCTCGACGATATCCATGTCGTGCCCAATGGCGTCAGCACCGAGGTGTTCAAACCAGCGGTGGACGACGCGCCCCGCCAACCTTTTCTACTGATAGTCGGCGCAGCCTACCCGCACAAGAACGTGGAAGAACTGCTGAAGTTTGCTCATCTTTGGAAAGACAAATACCGGCTGTTGATCGCCTCGTGCAGAGGCAAATACCGAGCGCACCTGGAACAATCCGTTGCACAGGCAGGACTCCAGCAACGCGTGGAGTTTCTCGCCTACGTCAGCACCGAAGAGCTGGTGCGCCTCTACCAGACCTGCGCCGCATTCGTCTATCCATCGAAATGGGAAGGCTTCGGCATTCCACCACTTGAAGCCATGGCCTGCGGCGCGCCGGTGATCGCGTCCGACATCGCGCCACACCGCGAGGTGTTGGGCGAACACGCCCACCTCATCAAACTGGGTGATGAAGCCGCCTGGGCCGGTGCCTTGGCACGAATCGCCCAATCGGAACCCCGACCGACGCCCGGCACCATCTCGCCCATTCAACGTTTCACATGGGCTGAGTCTGCGCGGCTGCTGGTAAGCAGCCTGAAACAGGTCGAGCCGAAGCTTCAGCTGGATACCGCCCCCTCCCTGCCCCTTCATGGCACCCATGCAGGCCTGGCAGCATGAGCGGGAAAGACATGGCACCTACGACTCTGGAGAAATACGCGAAACAAGTCAGCGTGATCATTCCATCCAAAGACGGCAGAACCACGATTGACCGCGCCCTCGAGTCGCTGGTGTTGAGCGCACCCTACATTCGCGAAGTATTCATCGTTTATAGCAACAGCCCCCCCGAATACACGGAGGCCTGCAGGAAGTTGCCGGCGCGGTATCAGGAACACTTTGAAGTCAAGCTTATCGACAGTGGGCCGAAGAGCAATGGCTCCATTGCGCGCAATGCGCCGCTGTCTATCGCCCAAGGGGCCTACACGGCATTTCTGGACGACGACGACGAATGGTTCGACGGCAAGCTGCATGCCTACTTTTTATTCATGGAAGAACGGCAGATCAAGGGCAATTTTGTATTGTTTTCCACCGTCATCGGTTGCCAGGAAGACAAGACACAGCCGCATCTATTGCCCTCTCGCCCCTACAAGGGCGAGCCGATTGCAGAGTTCATTCTGAGCTTTGGCGGTGGCGCGCAAACCAGTGCGCTACTCATGCCCACATCCCTGGCGCATGCCGTCCAGTTCGACCCAAAGCTGCCACGCCACCAGGACTACGACTTCTGCATGCGGCTCGCTGAACACGGCGCGCCCTTTTATCATCTTGAAGCGCCAATGTCCTATTGGTATCAGCGAGGAAACGTCGCCGCGAAGGGCGGCACATTCGAGTTCTACACCACCTGGATTCTGGCCAACAAAAATCGACTGTCCAGCCGGGCTTATTCAGCCTATGTTGGCAAAGAGTTATTTGCGGCGGCAAGGGCGTCCGGTGAGTGGCCTGCCTTCTGGAAGTTTTTAAGCAAGCATCTGACAATCTCCGAACGAATCAACCTGATCGCGCAGCTCAATATGCGTGCACTTCGATCTCTCGTCCGCCATTCCAGCAAGATCCGCACCCGTTAACTTGAAATTGAAGTAAATCACATCTCTTCTTGAAAGGAAGAACATGCAAGTCTCGATGCTCATCGCCCAAACCATTGCATTTCTTCCTCTATCAAGACTCAGATGCTCAGCCTATCGCTTGCTGTTGAAGTACAAAATCGATAGGAAAGCGCAAATCGGTTTCGGGACCTTCATTGCCGTGGATCAGGCATCCATCGGCAATTGCGTGATTGCCAAATTCAATCGATTTTCAGGCCCGATGACGATCACCATCGGTGATGACGTCAGGATCGGGGCCAAGAATCGCTTCGACTGCGGCAGCTGGGCAGCAAGCCACCCCTCGAGTGGCTTGCCCTACGCCAGGTCTCTGTACATCGACAACGCGGCGGTAATCACCGGCCAACACCTGTTCGATGTGGTGGGTGGCCTGCACATCGGCAAGCGAACCTGGATCGCTGGCGCCGCATCTCAATTCTGGACACACGGTGCTGGTGCGAACGAAAGAGATATCCGAATCGGTGACGATTGTTATATCGGCAGCGCTGTGCGTTTTACCCCTGGTGCCGAGATATCCGATGGATCCCAGGTGGGCGTGGGAAGCGTGGTCACCAAATCATTCCAAGAGTTGAACGCATTGATCGCTGGCGTGCCGGCACGTTGGATCAAGAATGCTGAGAGTTGGCAGGCTCAGCGCAGTAACCAGCGACCTCCTCCTTGAGGCTCTGCTTTTTTCAAGAAACTTGAAAATCATTGGTTGGCCTTGTAAAACTCACCGCCCAACTCAAGCCCTCCAACATCACGCGCAGCACACCATCACGCGCGCGATGGGCCAGACGCAAAGGCGAAGTGTTAAAACATTTTCTTGAATCGAAGCATTGGCTTTTCGATCGCGTGCCAAGAGAATGCGGCGAATATGGAAACCAAAATGAGAGAGAGAATCACATTTCCAGCGTACGTTTTTCCGAAGCTAGTGAAATGCCAAACGGCCTGCTGAATGGGGGCTGCATATAGATAAATACCGTAGGAGTAGTCACCATCCATAACTACTGGAATCTTTTGCGGTCGCCGCAAACCCAACCAAACAGTGATATATGCAATGGGAAACGGGGCCAGATAAATGAACTGGTAGTTATACAAACACGCAGCGCCAAGCACGGCACAGACAAGGGCCCAAACCCCGCTGAGAGGGATTTTTTTGCGATTGATGTTGATGAGCACACCAGCGAGGAAGAATAAAACCAAATGTCGACCACGCACATTCGCAGGAGTACCCTCAGCGATTGGGTGAAAAACATTCATACCCGTTTTAATTGCACATGCGAGCACAAAAAGGAGAAGAAACGTACCCGGCCATTTACGAAGACCGAATAAGGCCATCACAGTCAAGACGATATAGCATTCGAGTTCAAACGGCACAGTCCACAGCGACGTGTTCACTATGTTCGGTTGCGGGTTGTCCAAAAATACGCCTGGTAGTTCGTAATGAATCCACCCTAAAATATTCAGCAAATATCTGAAGAAAATTGGGTCTGCGAAATAATCTCGAAGCGTAAATGTTGTACTCAACAGTCCAAGAAAAAGAGCAGACAGAATAACTTCCACGGTCAATGCCGGATAGATTCGGATAAATCTAAGCCAAAGAAACTTCTTAATGCTTGGTGTTCGAGTAAGGCTCGACGTGATCAGAAAACCACTCAGTGCGAAAAACATCGGCAGAATCCAATAAGTCAGCCTACCGGTTCCCCATTCTGCAATTGCATAGGCTTGATCGAGACCGTGCGTGAAGAGGTAAGAGTGCCATACCAATACCGCAAGGGACAAGCCAAACCGGAGGTAATCAAAGCCTGTAGTGAACCCCTTGATTCCTTCCATGTACGAAAAAATCGTCGAGGAAGGTGTCGTCGTGGCGACCGACGCAGGTAGCTCAGCGGTTGCAATAGAGTCGTTATGCGGCGTTGGACGGTTTGTCATGGTAGTTGAAAGGATAATTTTTGAGCCAGCGACCGGGGATTGCGCCCCGCCGGGGTGCAATTTTTCATCCTATTGTGCAGTGCAATAAATGCGTCAGCGTTACCAACCGTATCAGGCGTGAATTTCACCCTGCCCCCCTACCCGAGCATTTGAGGTAGTGTCATGGCACATTGCTTGTTTCTTGAGATTACTCAAAGCAATAAATGCGCCAAATAGAATCACCATCTGACGTGAATTTGCACCCCGATCTGGGATGTCCCCAGCGTCGTCGAAATGAAGAAACAGGCACTCCTCCATCAAGACGGCTGCACTGAAAATCAGAATTTGCCCTTTAATTTCTGAATGTCGCCTGAATGAAGCCCTGCTTACCCTTGGCCCTCGCGCCGCCGTGCCATCCACTGCCGCCCGAAGTGAAGCGCCAAAACCTGTATCCCCAAGCCGGTCAACTCGCAGAGCAGCTCCCCCACGAGTCCGCCAATGGCGCCCCACGCACTGGCCAGACCCAGGATCGCGCAGACACCCACAAGCGCAGCTCCGATATTGGCCACCGCAATCCAGTTGGCCCCCTCTTCCGCAACCAATGAGAGCCCATAACCACGCGACGCGCAGACCACCAAAACGATCACAGCGGACACAGACGCCATTGCAAAGGAAATGGTCACCGTGCTCGAAAAAAGATACCGGGCAGCAAATGGTGCGGTGATCAAGAAAAACAGTGCGCTACCCAACCCGAATATGGCGTTGTAAGCCAACGAGCGCCGGCTTCTGTGGTGACGCTGCCCCTCGGGTGCCGTTCCCACCCAGCTTTGGAGACGACTCGGAACGCCGTTCAAGAGATTCAGGAACATGCGCGTGAGCCGGTCTATCGCGGCGAACGATGCGACCGAGGCAGGGCTCACCGTCGAGACCAGCGCAATGGGCAGCGACGTGTAGATCACACTGATGACTCGGCCGAAAGTGATGGGCAACTGCTGCCTGATCACCTGCGCACCTTCGCGAAAGGCTTTGGCTTGTGGCCACAGCCGTTGATCCGCGATCCTCGCGCCGAGGACGACCGTCACCGCGCATGCGGTAAGTATGGCAACGCCGTAGATCTCCAGTGGCGCCCCCAGATAGATGGCCAGCCCGGCAGCAACCGTCAGACAAAGCCGCGGTATGGTCTCGACTCGCAGGATGGCCATGGGCTTGTTGCAACCCATCAAAAACCACGAGGGACTCAAAGCACCTGCGCACATCGCGAAACCGATCAACGCCGCAGCGTCCTTGTGGCTCGTTGCCAAGACAAAGGAGGCCAGAGCGGCCACCGGGGCCAACACGCACACCGCTGCAAGTTTGGTGGCGAACGCAGACTCGTAGAGACTCATCCGCTCGGCTGCGTCTGCACGCGCCACCCGCTGCGGACCGATCACACCCCACCCCAGTTCTGCAATCACAGCTGCAGCCATCCCCAGAGACTGCGCAATAGCCACCGCGGCCCAGCCCGCCGCACCGTAGCGATGGGTCAGCGCGGGAATGACGATGAGAGGACTGAGCGCGCCTAAGGCAGGGACCAGAAAATAGAGCGCACTTAGCCTGATTTGCGCAACAAGCCGGCTCATGCGGTTGCTGCCGCAGTCGTCTCGGACAGGGGCAACTTCAACGAAGCGACGACATTACCGACAACCTGCAACAAGCTGCCACCAAGGCTTGCGGCAAAGGCGGGGTCGAAACGGGCCACCTCAGGCTGGGCCATGGCGTCTATGGCTTCGAGCAAGCGCGCCGCCAGTGCGTCTGGATAGGGCTCCGCCACGAGCAATCTCGGGTGGCGCCCAGCGCGGGTGCCGCCCATCTCGTTCGTCACCGCCATGCAGCCGGCCGCCACCGCGTCCAGCGGTGGGTGAGAAGGATGCGGGCTGGCCTGCAGGCACAGAACCACGTCCGTGTTGCTCAAAAGTTTGAAATACGCATCCCAGGGGAGTTTGCCTTTGGAAACCAGGGTGTGTGTGTCCGACAGCTGCACGTCCTGGTGCGGCTCGCCAGCGGAAACGAAGTGCCCTTCGACCCCACGCCGGCGCAGTTCGTCCGCAACAAGGTAAAGCGCCGACAGACCAATGGCATACATGTTGCGAGGCTTGCTGGGGCGGCCATAGAAAAGCACCCTGGGTACCGACGAGGGAACTCGCGCCTCCGATGCCAGCTTCAGGCGGTCCACATCGATGCTGGGAGCAAAAACGAACTCCCCGCTCACGTCGATGCCTTCGGCCTTTCGCAGATAGTCCTGCAAGGGCGTTGAATTCACGACGAGCCTGAAGCCCGCATGGTAGGTAGAGCGTGCCAACGCGTGATCAGTCGACCAGGGAGAAAATCCTGGCTCGTAGTCCTGGATGAGATACACCACCTGCGATGCACGCAGAATGTTTAAGCGCTTGGCAACGTCCAGGGCATGTGCCGTGGTCCAGTGGGTAGCCACCCACAAGTCATTGCTATTAACGGAAACACCTCCGAGTTCACTCGCGGCATGAACCGTTGTGCGTTGACCATCTTCACGGGGAAACTCCCGCTCCACATATTCCCGTGCCTGCGTCATGTCCGCCCCATTCGACTTGCCACGCAGGCTAATGAGCCTAAGCGGGCGATGCGTCTGTTCAGCCAGGGAACAGCCGAACTCCAGTGCGGTGCGGATACCAGCAAAAATACCTTTTGCGGAAAGTTCGGGTAGCACCAGATTCACAGAGGGTTTGACCGAGTCGTCCAGACGCGTGCCGGACATTGACAAACTGAAGATGTGCAGATGAGCGTAGGCCAGCGCATCTTTGTGGTGTTTCGCATCCGCTGTGAACTTGCGAGCCAATCGAGCGTTCTCGCGCTTGTGCTGCACGCGATCGTAGTTGAGCCGAAGGCTGCGCAAGATTCGGTTGGACATTTCTAATGTGTTCTTAAATTGATGGCTGTGGACGCGGATATGGTGCAAGTTGCACTTCGCCCAGGGAGCCACTCCAGCCGTCCCGGGTCGCGCGGAACAGCAGCTTCAGCCGGTGCAACACCAACCGTGCAGGCGCGCCATGCAAAGCCGCTTTGACTGAGAGATGCGCCATCATCACAATGGCGCCCGAAAAATAAACACCAGGCCGCGTGACCAGCCATGCCCGCTCCAATGCCACACGGTTTCTCACCGAATAGAAAACTCTGAAATCGGTGCTGCCTGGTGAGAACCAACCGGGAATCCGAGTGTCGTTGTCATCGAACCAGACTTTCTCCATGTCTTCGATCATGCTGTCGCCGCAGATGCTGACGTGACCGCCCTGCTTCCGGATTCGGCATACATATTCAAAGTCATCCGCGTAGACGAAATACGCTGCGTTCGGATAACCAACGGCGTCAACCAATTCGCTGGAAAAAAACATACCGCCATAAGGCGCGTATTCCGCCTCAACGAGATCGGCAGGACCGGTCTGTGGCGGCACCTCGATCTTGAACCCCAGCTTCTGTCCTATGGCGTTCCATACATCGTTTCCACAGAAGGCATTTCTCGCATGCCGTAGAGGTTGCCGCGTGGCCAAGGCGTGGACGAGGTATTTTCGGTCGGTACGCAGCGAACAAAAGACGTCAAGAGGCCCTCCATGGACGGCACGCCGAGCCAGATTGGCGATTGCGTTTTCGTCAGGCAAATTGTCATCGTCCAGCAGGTAGACGAACTGCGCTCTGCGCTGTTCATTCACGTAACGCAAGGCATGGGCATATGCGGCCGCGGAGCCAAGATTGCGGTCTTCCGTCAATACCTTCACCAAGTTCTGAAAGCCGCCCTCGACAACCAGTTTCTCAATCGATTTCGCCGAGGCATTGTCTACAACGATCACCTGTGTCACCGCACTTTGCGTTTGAAGAAACTGCAACAGGCGAGACAGGTATTTCCACCGATCCCCATAGGTCACTGTGACTACTGTTACGGGTCGAAAAACGGCGTCAGGCATAACGGCGGGAGGTTGTATCAATGGAGTCGAGCCAATGGCGGCATCATTTCTTACGAAGCGGTGGTAAATTGAACACGTGTGGAGCAATACATTTGGGCCATGCAATCCGCTATGGGCCCTCACTCAAGGCTCAACCCCGCCCAATACTGAAATACTCAATCTCCATCGCCCGCACCAGCGCCGGGTCGTATAGATTGCGCCCATCAAACACCACCGGCTGTTTCAGCCGCGTCTTGATCGCGTCGAAATCAGGGCTGCGGAATTCCTTCCACTCGGTGACGATGACCAGCGCGTCGGCACCGTCGAGCGCGCTTTTCGGGCGGCCGGCGAAACTCAGGCGGGGCTCGTCGCCGAAGATGCGTTCGGCCTCGGTCATGGCCACGGGGTCGTAGGCGGTGACGGTGGCGCCGCGGCGCAGCAGCTCGGCCACGACGACGCGGCTGGGCGCGTCGCGCATGTCGTCGGTGTTGGGCTTGAAGGCCAGGCCCCACAGCGCAAAGCGGCGGCCGGAGAGATCTTCGCCGAAGCGTTCGACGATCTTCTCGACCAGCACGTGTTTCTGCGCGTCGTTGGCCTCTTCCACCGCGGTCAGCACACGCAGCTTGTTGCCGTGCTGGCCGGCGGTCTTGATCAGCGCCTTCACGTCCTTGGGGAAACACGAGCCGCCGTAGCCGCAGCCCGAATACAGGAAGTGGCTGCCGATGCGCGGGTCGCTGCCGATGCCCGAGCGCACCAGTTCGATGTCGGCACCCAGCACTTCGGCCAGGTTGGCCAGTTCGTTCATGAAGCTGATGCGGGTGGCCAGCATGGCGTTGGCGGCGTATTTGGTGAGCTCGGCCGAGCGCACGTCCATCAGCACCAGCTTTTCGTGGTTGCGCTGGAACGGGCCGTAGAGCTGGCGCATCAGGCCAATGGCTTTTTCGTCGTCGGCGCCGACGACGATGCGGTCGGGCCGCATGAAGTCTTCGATGGCCGCGCCTTCTTTCAGGAATTCGGGGTTGGACACCACGCTGAATTCGAACTTGCTTTCACGCGCGGCCAGTTCGGCTTGCACGGCCTCACGCACCTTGTCGGCCGTGCCCACCGGCACGGTGGACTTGTCGACGATGACGCGGTAGCCGTCCATGTGTTTGCCGATGTTGCGCGCGGCGGCCAGCACGTATTGCAGGTCGGCCGAGCCGTCTTCGTCGGGCGGCGTGCCCACGGCGATGAACTGGATGGTGCCGTACTGCGCGGCGCGCTTGACATCGGTGGTGAACGACAACCGGCCAGCTTCAACGTTGCGGCGCACCACTTCCTGCAGGCCGGGTTCGTGGATGGGGATGCCGCCGTCTTCCAGGATCTTGATCTTGGCCGGGTCCACATCCAGGCACAACACGTCGTTGCCCACGTCCGCCAGGCAGGCGCCGGACACGAGGCCTACATAACCTGTACCAATGACCGTAATCTTCATGAAGCAAACCCTTAATCAAAACTTAGTCAAAAATAAAATCAAAACTTGTGCCCACCAGCGGCTGCTCGCCAAGCGACTGGTGGCGTGTGATCCTCACTCACTCCATGCTGACGCTGATCTTGTAGCCATGGCGCTGCAGCAGGGCCTGCCGCTGCGCGTGGGCCAGGTCGTTCGCCACCATTTCGGCAATCATTTCGTCCAGGGTGATCTGCGGCACCCAGCCGAGGTCGGCCTTGGCCTTGGCGATGAACTCGCGCACGCTGTATTGCATGCCGGTGGCGATGACGTAGTCCTTCGACTCCTGCTGCAGCATCCACTACATGAGCACGTGGTTCTTGACATGACCCCAGTCGCGCAGCGAGTCGAGGTTGCCCATGAAATAGGCACTTGTCCAGGCCCTGGGCGATGTTGGCCAGGCCGCGGGTGATCTTGCGGGTGACGAAGGTTTCGCCGCGGCGCGGGCTCTCGTGGTTGAACAACACGCCGTTGCAGGCGTACATGCCGTAGCTTTCGCGGTAGTTCTTGGTGATCCAGTAGGCGTAAAGCTTGGCCACGCCGTATGGGCTGCGCGGGTAGAAAGGCGTGCTTTCCTTCTGCGGGATTTCCTGCACCAGGCCGTAGAGTTCGCTGGTGCTGGCCTGGTAGAAGCGGGTCTTCTTTTCCAGACCGAGCAGGCGGATAGCTTCGAGCAGGCGCAGCGTGCCCATCGCGTCGACGTCGGCCGTGTATTCGGGGCTTTCGAAGCTCACCGCCACATGGCTTTGCGCGCCGAGGTTGTAGACCTCGTCGGGCTGCACCTGCTGCACGATGCGCGTAAGGTTGCTGGTATCGGTCAGGTCGCCGTAGTGCAGGTACAGCTTGCGGTTGGTGACGTGCGGGTCCTGGTAGAGATGGTCGATGCGCTCGGTGTTGAGCGACGACGCGCGCCGCTTGATGCCGTGGACTTCATAACCCTTGTCGAGCAGCAGCTCGGCCAGGTAGGAACCATCTTGGCCGGTGATGCCGGTGATGCCGGTGATCAGTGCGCGTTTGGTCATTTTTCTTTGTCTCTGTTTTTAGGAAGCAGCCGCCGCATTACGGTGGTTTTGAAGGAAATCCTGATAGGCAAGATGGATGCCATCGGCCAGCGCGGTGGTGGCGCGCCAGCCGAGGTTCTGCAGGCGCTGCACGTCCATAAGTTTGCGCGGCGTGCCGTCAGGCTTGGAGGTGTCGTATTCGATGCGCCCCCGGTAGCCGACCTCGCTTGCCACCAGCGTGGCCAGTTCGGCAATGGACAGGTCTTCACCGGTGCCCACGTTGATGTGGCTTTGCATCGGCTGGGTGTGGGCGTTGTAAATTTCGGGCGCGAGCTCCATCACATGGATGCTGGCGGCGGCCATGTCGTCCACGTACAGAAATTCGCGCTTGGGCGTGCCCGTGCCCCAGATGAGTACACGCGGCGCGGCGGCCTCGCGCGCTTCGTGGAAGCGCCGGATCAGGGCCGGCAGCACGTGGCTGTTTTCCGGGTGGTAATTGTCGCCCGGCCCATACAGGTTGGTGGGCATGACGCTGCGGTAGTCGATGCCGTGGCTGGCGCCGTATTGGCGGTTGTAGCTTTCGCAGAGCTTGATGCCGGCGATCTTGGCCACGGCATACGGTTCGTTGGTGGGCTCCAGCTTGCCGGTAAGCAGGCTGTCTTCGGCCATGGGCTGGGGCGCCATGCGCGGGTAGATGCAGCTGGAGCCAAGAAACAGCAGTTTTTTGACGCCACCCATGAAGGCCTGATGCACCACATTGGCTTCCAGCATCAGGTTGGCGTAGATGAATTCGGCGGGATAGGTGTTGTTGGCATGGATGCCGCCGACCTTGGCCGCCGCCAAGTAGACCTCGTCGATGCGCTCGGACTGGAAGAAGGCGCGCACCTGTGCCTGCTCGGTCAGGTCGAGTTCGGCATGGGTGCGGGTGATGATCTGCTCGGTGGGCACGCCCCGGGCCAGCAGCTGGCGCATGATGGCGCCGCCTACCATGCCACGATGCCCGGCTATGAAAATTCGTCGCTGCTCGGTCATTCGGCCTCTTTTTCGCTGGGATGGATTACAACGATCGCGCTGGTTGTGAATACACGGACTGCGAAGGGTGTAATGGCCCCACCGAGCACCGCGATGAATGGCACCAAGCGGCACGATCAGGCATGCAGCCGAAAAAGGCCTGCCAGAGGCTGTTTTCGGGCCGATCCGCACCGGGGATGAGCGACCAGTCAAGGGGTTGATCTTACAACTGAAGCCTGACGCTTCAGTGAGCTTGCAGCGCGGACTGCGAGGGGGCGGCACCCGGAAAAGCCGCCTTGGTCCGCGCAGCCGCTTTTCAGTACTTCTGGGCCGAGAGACGGCGACGGGCGATCACGAAGATCACGCCCACGGCGGCCAGCAGGGTGAAGCCCTTGCTCTGTGGCAGATCTTCGAGGAACTTGACGATACCGTCGGGCTTGCCCGCCGCGGCGGTGCCGTAGGACGAAACACCGGCAGCAGCCATGTTCGCAGCATCGGAAGGCATAGCCGTGGAATAACCCATCTTGAGCATGCGGCCGGAAGGATCGATGGTGTCGCGGCTCAACACCTGGCCCGTGGAGGCGGCGCTGGCCTTCGCGTCTTGCGGAGAGGCGAACCCTGAAGTGGACGCGGCAACGCCCAGTAGCAACGCAGCTAAAGAGTATGTCAGTCGGCTCATAAGTCCTCCAAAAACCGTTGGTGGCAGGTGCAAGCAAAAACTCGCCCCGGTCTCAACGCGCATCATCAGAGTAGTTCCCCTATGCGCGTTAATACCTAGTTTACACATTATGCTGCACTGCAGCAGGATTTTTTGCTGTTAAAGCAACGGCAGGAGGTAAGGGTTGGCATCGGTTTGTTTGTAAATATTACCTACAGACCATGCATCGGCCATTTACTTGGGAATTTGCACCGAACGGATGTTGACACCCTCATCCCCCGACAGTCGCTGCACAGCCTGATCGGATGCCGCGTGCAGCCATTCGGCGCGCACGCGCTCGGGGGCGACTTCTGCCAGTGGCTGCAAGACGAAGGCGCGCTGCGTCATGCGCGGGTGCGGCACCACCAGGCGCGGGCTGTGTACCTGCCCATCACCATACAGAAGAATGTCAAGGTCCAGTGTGCGCGGGGCATTCGGATACGGACGCTCGCGGCCGGCGAGTTGCTCCATTTTTTGCAGCACCTCAAGCAATGCCGGCGCACTAAAGGCTGTGGCAACTTCGACGACGGCATTGATGTAGTCAGGCCCGCTCGAGTCGATCGGCGCGGTGCGGTATAGCGACGAGCACCGGCTGACCGTGGTACCGGGCAGGCCGTCGATGTCGCGCATGGCCTGGCGCACCGTGGCCTGTGCGTCGCCGAGGTTTGCACCGAGGGCGATGTAGGCGGTGACGGGGGGACGGCTGGGGTGCAACAACCGGAGGCAGCGGTTTTATGCGCCCTGGTCGGGCGTGGACGGCGCGTCGGTGCGGCCGGCGCCCGGTTTGCGGCGACGGCGGCGTTTGCGCGGGGCGCCATCGGTGGGAGCGCCCTCCCCGGCAACAGTTTCTTCGGCCGGCTGCGGCCGTGGCGCGGCGCCGGTTTCAGTAAGCGGCACGCGGGCGGCCTGGTCGCTCTTCGGCACGGCCGGCTGGCGCACCACCCGCACGCGCTGGCGCTGGCCCTGCTCTTCACGGGCCTGGTCCAGCAGGTCTTGGCGCTGGCTGTCGTCGCCCACACTGAATTCCTGCCACCACTCGGCCAGGGCTTCGTCGATCTCGCCGGTGTCGGCGCGCAGGCGCATGAAGTCGAAAGCGGCGCGGAAACGCGGCTGGTCGATCAGGCTGTAAGGCGTGCTGCCGGTGCGTTTTTCGAAACGCGGCTGCATCAGCCAGGTTTCACGCATGTCGCCGGCCAGTTTGCCGCGGCCCGACACGTCGCCGATGCGGGCGTTGAACACGTCTTCGATGGCGTCCTGCAGGGCCGAGAACGAGGGCTGGCGCTGGTTCTGCCGCTTGGCCCAGCCTTCACGCACGTCGGCCCACAACACACAGGCCAGCAGGAAGCTGGGCGCCACGGGTTTGCCTTCGCCGACGCGGCGGTCGGTGTCCTGCAGCGCGGCACGCACAAAGGGCTGCTCGGCACGCTCCACCACCACGTCGAGCAGCGGGTAGATGCCGGTGGCCATGCCGAGCGTCTTGAGCTGCTCGATGGTGGCGATGGAATGGCCGGTCTGCAGCAGCTTGAGCATTTCGTCGAACAGGCGGCTTTGCGGCACGTCGGCCAGCAGCTTTTGCGAATTGACCAGCGGCGCGGCGGTCTTGGGTTCGATCTTGAAGCCGAGCGCACCGAGCTTGGCGGCAAAACGCACGGCGCGGATGATGCGCACCGGGTCTTCGCGGTAACGCGTGGCCGGGTCGCCGATCATGCGGATCACGCGTTTCTGGCTGTCGGCAATGCCGCCGTGGTAGTCGACCACGATCTGGCTCTTCGGGTCGTAATACATGGCGTTGATGGTGAAGTCGCGCCGCGCGGCGTCTTCGTCCTGCGGGCCCCAGACGTTGTCGCGCAGCACCCGGCCCGACGCGTCGACCGCGTGTTTCATGTTGGCCAGCTCGCTCTTGCTGGTGCGCTCGTTGCCGGCCACCTGCTCGGCGGCGGCGTTGTCCATGTGGGCGCGGAAGGTGGAGACCTCGATCACCTCGTGCTCACGGCCGCGGCCATACACCACGTGCACGATGCGAAAGCGCCGGCCGATGATGAAGGCGCGGCGAAACAGCCCCTTGACCTGCTCGGGCGTGGCGTTGGTGGCCACGTCGAAGTCCTTGGGCCGCAGGCCGACCAGCAGGTCGCGCACCGCGCCGCCGACGATGTAGGCCTCGAAACCGGCCGCCTGCAGCGTGCTCACGACGTTGATGGCGCGTTCGTCCACCAGCTTCGGGTCGATGCCATGCGCCTCGGCCGTGACCTCGGCGCGTTTGCCGAACTTGTTCTTCTTGGCGGCGCCGGTTGTTTTGGAAGAGGCTGCGGGCTTTTTGCCGAGCAGCTTGTCGATGAAATTTTTGATCATGTCCGCTTTTGAAACAATTCGAGTATGGGCCATCCGCGCTCGATGGCGATGGCGCGCAGGCGCTCGTCCGGGTTGGTGGCGACCGGGTGGTCGACTTTTTCCATCAGGGCGATGTCGTTGATGGAGTCGGTGTAGAACGTGATTTCCACGTCAGCCCAGCCCAGCTGGCGCTCGGCCAGCCACTGCTCGACGCGGGCGACCTTGCCTTCACGGGCCGATGGTACGCCTTTGATGGTGCCTGTGAACCAGCCGGCGTTGCCGTCGATGTCGTCCGGCTCGCGTTCCAGCTCCACGGCGATGAGTTCTTCGACGCCCAGCTCGGTGGCAATGGGCCGGGTCACGAACTCGTTGGTGGCGGTGACGATCACCACCTCGTCACCGGCCGTCTGGTGCTTCTGCACCAGCTCGCGCGCGGCGGGCGTGATGGCCGGCAGCACCGTGGTGCGCATGAAATCGGCATGGGCCGCCTCCGATTTGGCGGCGCCCTGCTGGCGCACGGCGTCGATGGCGAAGTGCACATAGTCGTGGATGTCGAGCGTGCCGGCCTTGTAGTGCGCGTAGAACTCGTCATTGCGCTGCTTGAAGGCCACAGGGTCGGTCCAGCCGATGGTGGTGGTGTAGACGCCCCAGGCGTAGTCGGAGTCGATGGCCAGCAGGGTGTGGTCCAGGTCGAACAGGACCAGTTTCTTGACAGGTGCGCTCAAAGGTTTTCCAACATGGATTTGATCAAGGGGATGGTGATGCCGCGCTTGGTCTGCAGCGCGTAGCGGTCGAGGTGGTCGAGCAGTTGCATCAGGCTGCCCAGGTCGCGGCTGAAACGGCTCAGCATGAAGTCCATCACCTCGTCGCCGAGGAACACGCCGCGCGCATCGGCCTGCTGGCGCAGTACGGCGCGGCGCTCGGCTTCGCTCAGGGCGTGCAGCGCGAACACATGGCCCCAGCCCAGGCGGGTGCGCAGGTCGTCGCGCAGCGGCAGATCGGCCGGCGGCAGCTCGCCCGCGCCGAGCACCCAGCGGTGCCAGGTCTGGGCATTGACGAACCAGTTGAACGCGGCATGCTGTTGCTCGGTGTTGTACAGGTGCACTTCGTCGAGCAGCACCGCGGCCCAGGCTTCGTCGAACTCTGGCGGCTCGAGCACACTGGCGTCGAGCCAGCCGACCACCGCACCCTGCGCCCGCAAGGCCTCACGCACGGCCTTGAGCAAGTGTGTCTTGCCACTGCCGCTCGGGCCCCACAGGTAGGTGGGCACGGGCGAACGCGTGCCCTGGCTGGTCTCGGGGCCAGCCCACAGCTGCAGATGGCGCAGCGCGGCCTCGTTCGGGCCGGGGAAAAAACTGCCCAGCGTCGGCCCGGGAGCCAGGCCGATATCGAGGATCAGTTGTTGCATGGGAGCGCCGGCCATGGTGTTCAACCGAGGATCAGCCAAGTAGGAGCTCGCCAGGAAGAAGGGATCGGATGCATGGATAGGGCGAGTATGGCGAAAAAAGTGGCGAAATGGACGGCGGCAGCCGGGCGCCGAAGTGGCGCGCGCAAGCCTTTAAAATCCTCCAAATTCTATAGGGCCGTGCGCCGGTTCACCGTTTGGCCGTATTCCGGCTGTTTTCGCCTCTTTTTGCGAGCATTTTCACCATGACATCATCCAACGCCACCCCACTCTCGTACAAGGACGCCGGGGTCGACATCGACGCGGGCGACGCCCTGGTGGAGCGCATCAAGCCCCTGGCCAAGAAAACCATGCGTGAAGGTGTGCTGGCCGGCATCGGCGGCTTCGGCGCGCTGTTCGAGGTGCCCAAGCGTTACAAGGAACCGGTGCTGGTCAGCGGCACCGATGGCGTGGGCACCAAGCTGCGCCTGGCCTTCGAATGGAACATGCACGACACCGTGGGCATCGACCTGGTGGCCATGAGCGTGAACGACGTGCTGGTGCAAGGCGCCGAGCCGCTGTTCTTCCTGGACTACTTCGCCTGCGGCAAGCTGGATGTGGACACCGCCGCGGCGGTGGTGGGCGGCATCGCCAAGGGCTGTGAACTCTCCGGCTGCGCGCTCATCGGCGGCGAAACCGCTGAAATGCCCGGCATGTATCCGCCGGGTGAATACGACCTGGCCGGCTTCGCCGTCGGCGCGGTCGAAAAAAGCAAGATCCTGACCGGCAAGGACGTGAGCCCCGGCGACGTGGTGCTGGGCCTGGCCTCGAGCGGCGTGCATTCCAACGGCTTCAGCCTGGTGCGCAAATGCATCGAACGCGCCGGCGCCGACGCCCCCGCCACGCTCGACGGCAAGCCGTTCAAGCAGGCACTCATGGAGCCGACCCGCCTCTACGTGAAGAACGTGCTCTCCGCGCTGGCGCTGCACCCAGTTAAAGCGCTGGCCCACATCACCGGCGGCGGCCTGCTGGAGAACATCCCGCGCGTGCTGCCCGAAGGCACGGCCGCGCACCTGCAGGCCGGCAGCTGGCCGCAGACCGAACTGTTCGCCTGGCTGCAAAAGACCGCCGGCATCGACGACTTCGAAATGAACCGCACCTTCAATAACGGCATCGGCATGGTGGTGGTGGTGGACGCAGCCAATGCCGAAGCCGTGAGCGCCACGCTGCGTGCGGCCGGCGAGACGGTGTATGCCATCGGCAAGATCGCGCCGCGCGGGGATGGCGCGGCTGTCGTTGTCGCCTGAGAAGCATCTGAATGCACCTGCCGAGCGTCGGCAGGTGCCCAGCAGGTTTAGAGACCGAACGGCGCCGTGGCCAAGAAAGGCACCATCCGGCCAAGCCCACGCGGTGCCTGTGACACCGTGTTGACCGTGCGCTCCGCACCCGGTGTCTGATCGGACAGATGCACGTCGTAGGTTGCACTCGCCACATAGGCCGATTCGACATATGACGCGAATACCTTCCCGCCGCTGTTGGTGAAAACGGGATTCTTCGTCGATGGCGTATTTACCATGTACACCAGGCCGCCCATCACCTCGGTGGTGCCGCCCGACGTGGTTGCCACCACCGTCGCGTTCTGTTCGGTCTTCGCGCCCAGGATCCACAACGGCGCACCATTGTTGAAGGCCCGCACGCCACTGCCTTCCGAGTTGAACTGGCGGATCCAGGCACCACTGGTCCCCGCGAGCTTGACGGCTCCTCCACTCACGTTCTCGGCGAAAAGTTCGCCGCCGCAGTCCGCGCGACTGATCAGGGCGATTCCCGCAGCCACGATGTCCCGCAAGACCAAAGGGGCCGTGCCCACATATTCGATGGCCAGCTTCCCGCCCTTGTTCATCATGTCGAATGAAAGCCGCTCGATGACCAGCGAAGCAATGCCCCCCGTCACCTTGAAGATGCCCCCGCCAAGCCAGAATGGCACGGAGTTGTAGCGGTTCACCGTGATGGTCGACATCGTCCCCTCGATGCGGCGCACATTGGCCGGCACTTCGATCGTGTCGTTGATCACATACGAGCCGAAGGGGAAGTAGACCGTCGCGGCCCCCGAGCGCATGGCTTGCTGCACGGCGCTGGTGCTGTCGGTCACGCCGTCGCCAACGGCACCATAGGCCTGCACGTTCACCCACCCGGCCGTCGAGTCGGTGGCCACCGTTGCGGGCGCGGCCTTCACCGGCAGCGCCCAGCTTGGCGTTGCGCTGCGAACACGTGTGTTGGCTTGGTAGACGCCCTCGAACTGCGTGCCCGGCAGTACCGGCGCGCCGAAGAACTGCGCCCGGTTCACGGTTTGCACTTGCCTCAAAGTCATCGCACCGTAGTTTTCAACGGCAACGGCCGTTGCACCGCCACCGGTGAAGCGCAGATTCACGGCAGTGACCAATCCCTTGGCGTCGAGGTTTTGAATGCCCACGACATCCGCATCGATGGCCATATCATTGATGGAAAGCGAGTTGCCGCGGTTGCGCAAGGCCACGGACCGCGCGCCGTTCAAGCGGATCTGGTCGAAGGTCACGCCGTACTCGGTGTACGAGGCAGAGATGCCGACGTCGAATCCCGTGACCGACACATCGCTGAGCAAGGCCGGCCCGGGCCATTTGCGGTCCATCGAAATGCCGATGGCGCCGCTGCTGGCCCCGCCGACAATCGCCAGGTGGCGCAAGGCCCCGGAATTGTTCGCCAGGTAATCGATCGCCACAGCACCGGGGTTGCCATTGCCGACGTCGATGGTCATGTTCTCGACATAGTTGGCATAGGCATCATTGCCTTCGCCTTTGCCGACGTAGTCCTTGCCACCGGCGGTGGGTAGGCCGGAAAGCAAGGTGGAGGACGTGAAAATCACCGCCTTGGGTGCGGAGGCATCGCCATAGCCGGCGGCGCTGTCCTTGAGCCGCAGCCGAGTGGATTGGGGCGAGGCACCGATCAGCACCATACCGCTGAGATAACGGCCATCCGCAGCCTTCTTGTTGATAGTGTCCGAGACCAGGTAGGTGCCGGCTGGAAAATAAACAATGCGGGCGCGCCACCACGCCGTGCCGAAGCTGATGTCAGCTGCCCGGATGGCCGAGAGGATCGCCGCGGTATCGTCATGCACGCCATCACCGCTGGCGCCATATTGCCTGACGTTGATGACGCCCGCGTCCGCTGGAAACGCCAGGCATGCCGCACCACTGCACCCATCCGCCGCATGCAGGGCCGGTGTCACCGCCAAGACCATCAACGAGAGGAAGAAACCGACCGCATGTGCTCTGCAAATACCTGCGAGCCACGACTTCACCGTATATAAACCGTCCATGAAGGCACATCCATTTCAACGCCGGTAAGGCTGTAAGAAGCCGCAGCTTTGGTGGCACCGGATTGGTGCCGCACCGCGGTTGAAGTGGAGATTCAGGAATGAATCGCGCAACACTTCTGCGGCGTTTTTCGACGCTCGCTTCAGGTGGCGAAGTGGATTTACCCCGTGGTTTCTTTTGCTTACATTTGGCAGGGAGAGACAAAAACCGTCTGTATGCAAAGCCAATGAAAGCCCTGGCCACGGGGCGGCAAGCCCGCCTCTCGCAACGGCAGAGAAAGGAGTGCAGGATGACGAACGTACAACTGGCGAAGATCGCCTACTCCGCTGCCATGCGGGCCAATGGATGGAGCGCGGCCTGGGACGAGTTTCAGCGGGATCCGCGTGCGATCAAGGAGTGGATGGTTGGCGTGGCGACGATCCGCTCCACACTGGAGGAGGAGCAAGCATTCGCGGAGGCCGCGATCCGTACGGCGACCGAGGCCCGGCACACCGTGGCCGACCCCACCATGCCGGTGGTGGCCCGCGCACGCGGCCTATCGGGCAACAGAGTCGGTGGATGCATTTCCGAAACCGAATGGCAAAGCTGGACCACCGAATGGGCGCAACAAGACGAGACCTTCAACATTCCACTCGTGCGCCAGTCCGATGCCTTGACAGCCCTGGAGGCCAAACTCGAGGAATGCGCCGCAATTTGCGACGAACTGTCCAAGGAGAGAGGTTTTGCCGCGGCCCGTGTTTGTGCACAGGCGATTCGTGGCAGATCGAATGCCGCGGCGACGAAGGCGTGATCAGCGCGAGTCGGCCGCCACCGGCGACAACCGCGCTACGACCGCGCTACAACGCTGGCGGCGCCCAGCCAGCACCGCCAGCACGAGCCCCATACCCAGCAGCGCCGCGGTGGAAGGCTCAGGGATGGCATTCACGTCCACCGCGCGCAAGGTGGTCAGTGTGCCTCCGATGTAGAAACTTCCAGGCAGGTAGGTGTCGGTGCACGAGAAGTCGGTGCATGTTCTGGTGAGGTCGTAGTCGGACACGAAGAAGTTAACCTGTCCGGTGGGCAGAACCGCAGGGAGTTCGTTCAAATCGAACACATCGCTGAACAGCCCCCCCGTTGGGGCGTAAGGAACGATGTCCAGCACCCTCATGGCCTCATGCGTCGTGCCTCCCAACTGCACGACCTGACGCGTCTCTGAATGAAGTGAAAAATATTGCCAACCAGACGCGTAATCAGCCTTCACAAGCTGATCGTATTGAAGCGGAGGAAGGACGCCTTCGAAGTGAGCCACGCTGGGAGGAAGTTGGATGCTGACGTTCGTGACAACGGGCGCGAAATTCAATGGGGCATCGTAGATGCAACTGCCTTCGTAGAACGCCCCGCAGCCTGATTCGGTGGTCCGTTCGCTGTAAGAAATATCGGGGTGCGTGAAGTCCCAGGGCACACCCGTCATGGGTTCGTAAGTGAGGAAACCTTTGATGACGCCGAGCACAGCAGGATCCCGCGCCCCATTCGCTGCGTAATCGAAATACGCGGTCGGTGTCACCTCGAAGTAAAAGGTGGTCGGCGAAGCCTGCGCAAAAGCAGCACCCAGACCGAGGATCGCGCCAAAGACCCCATGCCGGATTACGTGTTTCATCTTGATTGACCTTTGCATTGCAGATGGTCCGATGGAACGGCACTCGGCCGTTGAATGAATCCGCTCTTGCCACCGATCTTCAGAGCGAACTTCCAATGTAGTTCCCGCATTGAGAACTATCAAACCCAATGAGGGTGATGCACTGAATGCGTACCCAAGAACCAGGACAGAAGGCCTGCCAGCACGCACACCCTGATGTCCTGAAACGGATGACCTTCGTCCACATCCGGACGGAAATCCCCATAAGTATCAGGAAAAATTGGGACTCCCGATCTGCTACAACGGAGTCTCAAAATGAACGCCCCACCCTTCCGCATCGCCATCCTCGCCTTCGACGGGGTGGAAGCGCTCGATCTCGCCGGCCCGTTCGAAGTCTTCACCACGGCCAAGCGCATGGCGCGCCGGCTTGCGCCGGACAGGACCGATGGCGCGACGGGCTGGCAGGTTGACTGCGTGGCACGCACACTCGCTCCGGTACAGGCCCGCGCCGGCCTGCGTTTGCTGCCTTCGCTCGATTTCGCACAATGCCCCGGCGCCGATCTGCTGGTGGTGCCGGGTGGTGTGGTCGACGAAGCCGCGGCGTGCGAGGCCACGCGTGCCTGGGTGGCGCAGGTGGCGGCCGGTGCCGACATCACGGCCTCGGTCTGCACCGGGGCGTTCATCCTGGCGGCCAGCGGTGTGATCACCACGCACCGCGTGACGACGCACTGGGAAGACATCGACGACCTGCGCCGGCAGTTTCCGGCCTTGCAGGTGGAGGCCAATGCCAATACGCGCTGGGTCGACGAGGGGCGCACGGTGACTTCGGCCGGCATCAGCGCCGGCATCGACATGAGCCTGCACCTGGTGGAACGGCTGGCCGGCGCCGCGTTGGCCCGGCGCAGCGCGCGGCAAATGGACTACCCCTGGAAGGACGCTTGAGTTGAGCCCGTCCGCGCCCATCGCCGTGCACTTCGTGTTGCGGCCTGGCAGCCTGACCTCGACTGGGCCGGACCGGCCGAAGCCCTGAGCGTGCTGCATTGGCTGCGCACGCTGCGGCTGGCTTCGGCCGATGCGGCGCTGCAGTCGGGCGGTAACGTCACCCAGGCCGTGGCGCAGGCCGGGTTCAGTTCGGACGCACAGCTGCGGCGCACCTGGAAGCAATTGGGCAAGCCGCATACGCCGTCACGGCGATCGCGGCAACCCTAGGCCAGGCAGCCGAACTTAATCCGCCGTGACCAGCACGGTGCTGGCCAGCACCTTGTCGATGCGTTTGCCGTCAAGATCGACCACCTCGAAGATCCAGCCCACACATTCGATGCGGTCGCCGACCGCCGGCAACTGGCCCGACACCGACATCAGCAAGCCGGCCACGGTGTTGTAACGGCCGCGGCCGTCCTCGGGCAAATCCTTGATGTCGAGCCGGCTCTTGAGTTCGTTCACCGGCATCAGGCCGTCGAGCAGCCAGCTGCCGTCGTCGCGCTGGAAGGCCCAGGCGTCGGCCGGCGCGCCGGGCTGCAACTCGCCGGTGATGGCTTCGAGCAGGTCGCGCGGCGTCATCAGGCCCTGCACCACGCCGTATTCGTCGACCACGAACACCATGCGGCTGGACTTGGCGCGGAACTGCTCCAGCAGCTCCATGCCGCTCAGCGTCTCGGGCAGGAAGGCGGCGGGCAGCACATGCGGCTCGACCGGGCCGGGCGCGTCGGGCCCGAGTTCGAGCAGGCGGCCGACGCTGATCACACCCACCACGTCGTCCAGCGAACCGCGGCACACCGGATACCAGGAATGCGCACCGTGACCACCGCCGCTGCTGGCGTGCTGCAGGCACTGCGCAACGGTGTGCGAGGCGTCGAGCCATTCGACATCGGCACGCGGCACCATCAACGAGGTCAGCGGCCGGTCGTCCAGGCGAAACACGTTCTGCACCATCTGGTGCTCGTGTTCCTCGATCACGCCCGCGTCCACGCCCTCTTCCAGGCTGGCGACAATTTCCTCTTCCGTCACCGAGCGGCCTGCAGAGTTGTCGACGCGCAGCAGCTTCAGCACCGCATGGGTGCTGAGCGAAAGCAGCCTCACGAACGGTTTGGCGACGGTGGCGACCCAGGTCATCGGGCGAGAAACTGCGCGCGCCACTGGCTCGGGATACAACTGGCCGATGCGCTTGGGCACGAGTTCACCGAAAACGATGGTGATGAAGGTGATCACCGTCACCACCACCGCGGTGGCGGTGATGTCGGAAACTCGCTGGGCCAGGCCGAAGGTCTGTATCCATGCCGAGAGTTTGTCGCTGAAAGCGGCCTCGCCCAGGATACCGTTGAGCATGCCGATCGAGGTGATGCCGACCTGCACCGACGACAGGAATTGCGTCGGGTTGTCGAGCAGCACCAGCGCCGCATGTGCGCCCTTGTCGCCCGCCTCCGCCATCGCGGTGAGTCTCGCTTTGCGGCTGGAAGCGAGGGCCAACTCGGACATGGCAAACACGCCATTGAGCAGGGTCAGAAACGCGATGAGCAGGAAATCCATGAAACCGATGCAAGAATGAACACCATGGCAATGTACTTGATTGGCGATATACAGGGCTGCGACGACCCTCTGGGCCGGCTGCTCGACACGATTGATTTCTCACCCAGCCGCGACACGCTGTTCCTGCTGGGTGACCTGGTCAACCGCGGACCGGCCTCGGCCGGCGTGCTGCGGCGGTTGACGGCTTATGGTGATGCGGCGCGCGGCCTGCTCGGCAACCACGACCTGCACCTGCTGGCCGCCGCCCACAGCGTGCGCCCGCCACACCGCAGCGACACGCTGCAGGACGTGCTGGACGCGCCCGACCGAGCCGCCCTGCTCGACTGGCTGCGCCAGCAGCGCATGGCCATGCTGGAGACCGTGGCCGGTGAAACGCTGCTGATGGTGCATGCCGGTGTACTGCCGGCCTGGAGCGCGGTGCAAACGCTGATGCTGGCCGCCGAGGTGGAAGAAGTGTTGCGTGGCCCGGACCTGCCGGATTTTCTGCGCCAGATGTATGGCAACCAGCCCGACGCATGGCATGACACGCTTGCCGGTGCGGCGCGCCTCAGGGTCATCGTCAATGCCCTGACGCGCCTGCGCTTCTGCTCGGCCGACGGTCGCATGGAATTCGACACCAAGGAAGGCGCCGGCGGTGCGCCCGGAGGTTATATGCCGTGGTACGAGGTGCCGGGCCGGCGCACGGCCGAGGTGCAGGTGGCGTTCGGCCACTGGTCGACGCTGGGCTGGATGGACCGGGCCGGCGTGTGGTCGCTCGACACCGGCTGCGTCTGGGGCGGCAAGCTCAGCGCGCTAAAGATCGGTGCAAGCCTGGCCGAGCGGGAACTGGTTCAGGTGAGTTGCCCACAAGCCCAGCGCCCGGGTTGACGCCGCTTCAGCCGTTGTTCAGCTGTTCAACCGCTTCAGACCGTTTCGGCCGTGGAAGCTTCGGCGCTCGCCGGCACCACGGGTGCGGGCCGGGCCTTGAACAGGGCTGCGACCTTGCGCTTGGGCTTGATGTTGGCCGAGATGCTGCGGGTGGCCGGGTTGCGGGCCGCGGCCTCCCAGGCGGGTGCGGCTTCGGCCGCTGGCGCCTGGTAGGGTTGATCGAAGAAAGGGTCACGCGAGGGGCGCCGCGGCGCCTCGGCCGAGCGCTGCGGACGGGGCGCACGCGGGGTGTCGAGCACATCGCGCGGATCGTCGCCACCCCAGGCACGGCGGCCATCGTTGATGCGGCCCTGGGTGCGGATGCGCGGGGTGTCCTCGTCGAATTCCACGGCTTCGAGCTCGATCTTCTTGCCGATCAGCTTCTCGATGTCGGACACCAGCCGCGTATCGCTGCCAGAGACGAAGCTCACGGCCAGGCCGGAGGCGCCAGCGCGGCCGGTGCGGCCGATGCGGTGCACGTAGTCTTCGGCATTGAACGGGATGTCGATGTTGAACACCGCCGGCACGTCCTTGATGTCGAGGCCGCGCGCGGCCACGTCGGTGCACACCAGCAGGTCGACTTCGCCCTTCTTGAACGAATCAAGGGCCTTCAGGCGCTCGTCCTGGCTCTTGTCGCCATGCAGGGCGGTGGTCTTCAGCCCGTCGCGCTCCAGGTCGCGCGCCAGGCGGGCGCAGCCGAGTTTGCTGTTGACGAACACGAAGGCCTGCTTGATGCCGCGGCTCTTGATGATCTGGTGCAGCGCGCGGCGCTTGTCGTCGCCGTTCACGCTGAAGAAATGCTGCTCCACCGTCGATGCGGTGGCGTTCGAGCGCGCCACCTCGATGGTGACCGGGTCTTGCAGGTAGCTGTTGGCCAGACGCTTGATCTCGGGCGAGAACGTGGCCGAGAACAGCAAGGTGATGCGCTTCTTCGGCAGATAGCTCAGGATGCGCTGCAGGTCGGGCAGGAAACCGATGTCGAGCATGCGGTCGGCCTCATCGAGCACTACGTATTCGACCTGGTTCAGCACCGCGTTCTTGGCTTCGATGTGATCGAGCAGGCGGCCCGGCGTGGCCACCAGGATTTCGACGCCCTTCTTCAGCTCCAGCGTCTGCGGCTTCATGTCCATGCCGCCGAACACCACCATGCTGCGCAGGTTGGTGTACTTGGCATACCCCTTGATGGCCTGGGCCACCTGGTCGGCGAGTTCGCGTGTGGGCAGCAGCACCAACGCACGCACGGGATGGCGCGCGGGCGAGGTGGAGGCATTTTCATGGGCCAGCATGCGCTGCAGCAGGGGCAACGAGAACGCGGCCGTCTTGCCGGTGCCGGTCTGGGCGGCGCCCATGACGTCGCGACCTTGCAACACCACCGGAATGGCTTGCGCCTGGATCGGTGTCATCGAGGTGTAGCCCATATCGGCCACGGCACGTGACAAGGGCTCTGCGAGTTGCAGTTGCGAAAAGGAATCCAGGGGGGTAGCGGTCATCAAGTCCAGCGGTGTTTAGCTATTGAAACCATAGCAGGTTGCACCCATTCGACTAGGCGCCGGCAAACATTATCGCCGAAAAGGGAAAATACCTGTTCAGCGCCTGGCCGACAGCCTTTCAGGGGGAAGGTTACCTACCATGAAAAAAGCCGACGGATCGGCTCCGTCGGCTCGGCTCGGGGCGAGGCTTGGTCAGTGCTTTACAGACCCCGCCTGCGTGCCAGCGGGGGCGCCATCGACAGCGGCGGCCACGTCCAGCACCACAGGCGTCGGCGTGGGCTCATCGTCCGGCAGTGGCGAAGGCATGCGCTCCAGCGCCACTTCCAGCACCTGGTCGATCCACTTCACCGGCACAATTTCCAGACCGTTCTTCACGTTTTCCGGAATGTCCTGCAGGTCCTTGGCGTTCTCTTCGGGGATCAGCACCGTCTTGATGCCGCCACGCAGGGCCGCCAGCAGCTTTTCCTTCAGGCCGCCGATGGCCGTGACTTCACCGCGCAGGGTGATTTCGCCGGTCATGGCCACGTCGCCACGCACCGGGATGCCGGTGAGTGCCGAAACGAAGGCGGTGGTCATCGCCGCGCCGGCGCTAGGGCCGTCCTTGGGTGTCGCGCCATCGGGCACGTGGATGTGGATGTCCTTCTTCTCGAACACTTCGTCCTTGATGCCCAGGCGGCGCGAGCGGCTGCGCACCACGGTGCGTGCGGCCTCGACCGATTCCTTCATCACGTCGCCCAGCGAGCCGGTGCGGGTGATCACGCCCTTGCCGGGCATGATGGCCGCTTCGATCGTCAACAGGTCGCCGCCGACTTCGGTCCAGGCCAGACCGACCACCTGGCCGATCTGGTTCTGTTGCTCGGCACGGCCGTAGCTGTACTTGCGCACGCCCAGGAAGTCGTTGAGGTTGTCCGGGGTGACCAGCACCTGCGGCTTCATCTGCTTGAGCAGCAGCGCCTTCACCACCTTGCGGCAGATCTTGGACAGCTCGCGCTCGAGCGAACGCACACCGGCTTCACGGGTGTAGTAGCGCACCATGTCGCGCACCGCGGCCTCGGTGATCAGCAGTTCTTCTTCCTTCACGCCGTTGTTCTTCAGCTGCTTGGGCAGCAGGTACTTCAGCGCGATGTTGGTCTTCTCGTCTTCGGTATAGCCGGCCAGGCGGATCACTTCCATGCGGTCCAGCAGGGCCGAGGGAATGTTCATCGAGTTCGAAGTGGCGACGAACATCACGTCGCTCAGGTCGAAGTCGACTTCCACATAGTGGTCGCCGAAGGTGTGGTTCTGCTCCGGATCGAGCACTTCCAGCAAGGCGCTCGAAGGGTCGCCGCGGAAGTCGGTGCCGAGCTTGTCGATTTCATCCAGCAGGAACAACGGATTGCGCGTGCCGATCTTGTTCAAGCTCTGCAGCACCTTACCCGGCAAGGCGCCGATGTAGGTGCGGCGGTGGCCGCGGATCTCGGCCTCGTCGCGCATGCCGCCCAGGGCCATGCGGGTGTACTTGCGCCCGGTCGCCTTGGCGATCGACTGGCCGAGCGAGGTCTTGCCCACGCCCGGTGGGCCGACCAGGCACAGGATCGGCGCCTTGACCTTGTCCACGCGCTGCTGCACCGCGAGGTATTCCAGGATGCGGTCCTTGACCTTGTCCAGGCCATAGTGGTCTTCGTTGAGCACGGCTTCGGCGTTGGCCAGGTCGTGCTTGATCTTGGTCTTCTTGCTCCAGGGCAGGCCGACCAGCACGTCGATGTAGTTGCGCACCACGGTGGCTTCGGCCGACATGGGCGACATCAGCTTGAGCTTCTTGAGCTCGGCCTCGGCCTTCTTCAAGGCTTCCTTGGGCATCTTGGCGGACTTGATCTTCTTTTCGATCTCCTCGATGTCGGCGCCCTCTTCGCCTTCGCCGAGTTCCTTCTGAATGGCCTTGACCTGCTCGTTCAGGTAGAAGTCGCGTTGGTTCTTCTCCATCTGGCGCTTGACGCGGCCACGGATCTTCTTATCGACATTGAGGATGTCGACTTCGCGCTCCAACTGGCCGAACAGGTTTTCCAGGCGTTCACGCACATCGGCCAGATCGAGCACGACCTGCTTGCTGTCGAGCTTGAGCGGCAGGTGCGCTGCGATGGTGTCGGCCAGGCGGCCCGGATCATCGATGCTGGAGATCGAGGTGAGGATCTCGGGTGGGATCTTCTTGTTGAGTTTGACGTACTGGTCGAACTGCTGCATCACCGCGCGGCGCAGGGCCTCGACTTCGGTGTTTTTCTGCGGCAGCGGCACGGCTTCGACCGGGGTCACGTTGGCGGTGAAATGCGACTCGCCGTCGTCAATATGATTGACGCGGGCGCGCTGCTGGCCTTCGACCAGCACCTTGACGGTACCGTCGGGCAGCTTGAGCATCTGCAGGATGGTGGAGACGCAGCCGACATCGAACATGTCGGAGACCAGCGGCTCGTCCTTGGCGGCGGCCTTCTGGGCCACCAGCATGATGCGGCGATCGGACTCCATCGCGGCCTCGAGCGCCTTGATGCTCTTGGGACGGCCGACGAACAGCGGAATCACCATGTGAGGGAACACCACCACGTCGCGCAAAGGCAGCAGTGGCAGTTCGATGGGGTCAGCAGGCAATGATGTATGTCCGGACATGAAGATCCTTTGAAAGTCCTGTTGAATATGGACGTCTGTGGGCTATTTTCAACCCAGCGGCGATGCCTGAACCCGGAGTAAGGGCAAAAAAGTGCCGGCACATTGGCCGGCACGGTGTCAACGATCAGGCTTTCTTCGCCGCCTCGCGGTAAACCAACAGTGGCGGCTTGTTTTCCTCGATGGTGGATTCGTCCACCACGACCTTGTCGACATTGGTGGTATTGGGTAATTCGAACATCGTGTCGATCAGCGACAGCTCCAAAATAGAACGCAAACCGCGCGCGCCGGTCTTGCGGGCCAGCGCCTTCTTGGCGATCGCCTTCAGCGCCGAGGGGCGGATCTCGAGGTCCACGCCTTCCATCGCCAGGAGCTTGCTGTATTGCTTGACCAGGGCGTTCTTCGGCTCGGTGAGGATCTGCACCAGCGCGTCTTCGCTGAGCTCGGCCAGCGTCGCCACCACCGGCATGCGGCCCACCAGTTCTGGAATCAGCCCGAACTTGATCAAATCCTCGGGCTCGACCTCGCGGAACACTTCGGTCAGGCTGCGCTCCTTTTTGCTCTTGACCGAGGCGCCGAAGCCGATGCCCGACGATTCCGTGCGGTTACCGATCACCTTTTCCAGCCCCGCGAACGCGCCGCCGAGGATGAACAGGATGTTGGTGGTGTCGATCTGCAGGAAATCCTGGTTGGGGTGCTTGCGCCCGCCCTGCGGCGGCACGCTGGCCATGGTGCCTTCGATAAGCTTGAGCAAGGCCTGCTGCACGCCTTCACCCGACACGTCGCGGGTGATCGAGGGGTTGTCGGACTTGCGCGAGATCTTGTCGATTTCATCGATATAGACGATGCCGCGCTGGGCGCGCTCGACTTCGTAGTTGCAGCTTTGCAGCAGCTTGGCCACGATGTTTTCCACGTCCTCGCCCACATAACCGGCTTCGGTCAGCGTGGTGGCGTCGGCCATCACGAAGGGCACGTCGAGCATGCGCGCCAGGGTTTGCGCCAGCAGCGTCTTGCCGGAGCCCGTGGGGCCGATCAGCAAGATGTTGCTCTTGGTGAGCTCGATGTCGTCCTTCTTGGCCTTTTCCTTGTGGCGCAGGCGTTTGTAGTGGTTGTAGACCGCCACGGCCAGCGTGCGCTTGGCGACTTCCTGGCCAATCACATAGTTGTCCAGGTTGTTCTTGATCTCGACCGGGGTCGGCAGATCGCTGCGCGGCTCGCCCACCTCGGTACCCGACGGCACTTCGTCGCGGATGATTTCATTGCACAAGTCGATGCATTCATCGCAGATGAACACCGACGGCCCTGCGATCAGCTTCTTCACTTCGTGCTGGCTTTTGCCGCAGAAGGAGCAATACAGGGTTTTTTCGCTGGAAGAGCCTTTTTTCTCGGCCATGGGAAGAATGCCTTTTTCAGTCGTTACTGAATGATAACCAAATAAAAAACGGCGCTTTCTGAACCAGAAAACGCCGTTCGGTCAGCCGCCCCGCAGAGCTCAGGGTCGCTTGGAGATCACCTCGTCGACCACGCCATAGGCCTTGGCCTCGTCGGCGAACATGAAGTAGTCGCGTTCGGTGTCGCGCTCGATCTTCTCGATGCTCTGGCCCGTGCGTTCGGCCAGGATGCGGTTCAACTGGTCACGCGTCTTCAGGATGTCGCGGGCGTGGATTTCGATGTCGGTCGCCTGGCCCTGCGCACCGCCCGAGGGCTGGTGGATCATGACACGCGAATTCGGCAGCGAGAAACGCTTGCCCTTGGCACCGGCCGCCAGCAGGAACGCGCCCATGCTGGCCGCCATGCCGACGCACAGCGTGGACACGTCCGGCTTGATGAACTGCATGGTGTCGTAGATGGCCATGCCGGCCGTCACGGAGCCGCCAGGCGAGTTGATGTAGAACGAAATGTCCTTGTCCGGATTTTCGCTTTCCAGGAACAGCAGTTGGGCGACGACCAGGTTGGCCGTCTGGTCATTGACCGGGCCGACCAGGAAGATCACGCGCTCCTTGAGCAGCCGTGAATAGATGTCGTAGGAGCGTTCGCCACGGCCTGATTGTTCGATGACCATGGGGACCATGCCGAGTCCCTGGGTGTCGAGCGCGCTTTTTCCGATGATCATGTGATTTCCCGATATGGTTGAAGGAGACTCCACGTAAATAGGGGCCTGCACTGCAAAGCACAAGCCCCTGCAACGCGGTCAGCGAACTGAAATCAGTTCTGCTGCGCCATCAGATCATCAAACGAGATGACCTTGTCGCTGACCTTGGCTTGGCCCAGCACGAATTCCGTCACGTTGTTTTCGATCACGATGCCTTCGACTTCGGCCAGGCGCTGTTGGTCGCTGTAGTACCAGCGCTGCACTTCCGACGGCTTCTCGTAGCTCGAGGCCAGCTCTTCCACGTGGGCCTTGATCTGCTCGGGTTTGGCCTGCAGGTTGTTGGCGCGCACCAGCTCGGCCACCACCAGGCCCAGGCGCACGCGGCGCTCGGCTTGGGGACGCACCACTTCGTCGGGGATCGGGGCCTTGTCGGCGTCCTTGATGCCGCGCTGCTTCAGATCGGCACGGGCCGATTCGATCATGCGGTTGATTTCGGACTGCACGCTGGCATTGGGCAGGTCGAGCTCGGCCTTGGCGATCAGCGCGTCCATCACGGCTTGTTTGTTGCGCGACTGCAGGCGGAACTTGACTTCGCGCTCCAGGTTCTTCTTGATGTCGGCGCGCAGGCCTTCGACGCTGGCGTCGGCGATGCCGAGCGACTTGGCCAGGGCTTCGTTGACTTCAGGCAGGTGCGCAGCTTCGATCTTCTTCACGGTGACCATGAAGTCGGCCTGCTTGCCGGCCACGTCCTTGCCGTGGTAATCGGCCGGGAACGACAGCGGGAAGGTGCGGCTTTCACCGGCCTTCATGCCGCGCACGGCGTCTTCGAATTCCTTCAGCATCTGGCCTTCGCCGACCAGGAACTGGAAGTCTTCGGCCTTGCCGCCGGCGAAGGTTTCGCCGTCGATCTTGCCTTCGAAGTCGACCGTCACGCGGTCGCTGTCCACCGCGGCGGCGTCTTGCGCGCGCTGGGCGAAGCTGCGGCGTTGCTTGCGCAGGATCTCGATGGTCTTGTCGATGGCGGCGTCGGTGACTTCGGTGCTCAGCTTGTCGACTTCAGCGCTGGACAGGTCGCCGATCTTGACTTCGGGGAACACTTCGAACACCGCGTCGAAAGCCAGTTGGCCTTCGGGCGACTCTTCCTTCTCGCTGATGCGCGGCTGGCCGGCCACACGCAGCTTGGCTTCGTTGGCGGCGCTCGCAAAAGCTTCGCCGACCTTGTCGTTCATCACTTCGTAATGGACCGAATAGCCGTAACGCTGGGCCACGACGTTCATCGGCACCTTGCCGGGACGGAAGCCGTCCATCTTGACCGTGCGCGCCATTTTCTTGAGGCGGGAATTCACCTCGTTCTGGATCACGTCGACCGGCAGCGACAGCGTGATCTTGCGTTCCAGCTTTTCCAGGGTTTCAACAGTAACGGCCATTTTGGTCTCTTAAAAAAAGTGTGGTGCGCGGGGGGGGACTCGAACCCCCACACCATTGCTGGCGTCAGGACCTAAACCTGGTGCGTCTACCAATTTCGCCACCCGCGCTTGTTCCAAACAAAACGACCGGCTCGCAAGCGCTGGGACTTTTTGAAGTTCCCGGCTGCCAACCGTTCGCGTGAAATCGGTGAACCTGGCATTTTAGCCTGCCGCAAGATCGGTTTTCCGGCCACCGATCCGGAAAATCGCCGAGGACTGGTTTTGCAGTGAATCGCATCCCTTCCAGGGGCACCGCGGAACCGGCTCTGCCGGGCCGCTGGTGTCGCCCCCTGCAAGGGGGTGGGCGCGACACGCAGTGCGCAACCTGGGGGTGTGCCTAGTTATCGCGGCGAACGCGAAACCAGGCTGCATACATGGCCGGTAGGGCCAGCAGTGTCAGCACGGTGGCCACCACCAGGCCGCCCATGATGGCCACGGCCATCGGCCCCCAGAACACCGAACGCGACAGCGGGATCATCGCCAGCACGGCGGCCGCCGCGGTCAGCACGATCGGCCGCAGCCGCCCCACGGCCGCGTCGACGATGGCGTCCCAGGTCGGCACGCCGCGGGCACGCTCCTGCTCGATCTGGTCGATCAGGATCACCGAATTGCGCTGGATCATGCCCATCAGCGCGATCACACCCAGAAGCGCCACGAAGCCGAACGGCCGGCCCAGGAGCAGCAAGGCACCGGCCACGCCGGCAATACCCAGCGGCCCGGTCAGGAACACCAGCATCGCGCGGCTGAAGCTGTGCAGTTGCAGCATCAGCAGGGTGAAGGTGATGAACAGCATGATCGGCACGCCAGCGGCGATCGACGACGAGCCCTTGCTGCTTTCCTCCACCGCGCCAGCCACGTCGATGCGGTAGCCACCCATGCCCTGCTCCGCCCATTTGGCTTCGAGTTTTTTCAGCTGAGGCAGCAGTTCGTTGGTCACGGTGGCACCCTGCAGGCCTTCGGTGATGTCGCTCTGCACCGTGATGGCGTAGTTGCGGTTTTCACGCCACATCACACCCGGCTCCCAATCGAACACCGGTTTGGCGATCTGCGTCAGTGGAATCGACCGGCCGCTGGACGTGGGCAGGTAGGCGTTGGCGATGTCGGTGATGGCGCCGCGCTCGGAAAGCGGCTGGCGCAGCACGATGTCGATGAGTTTGTCGCCTTCGCGGTACTGGCCCACGGTGGCGCCGAGCAGGATGGTGTTGGCCGCCTGCGCAATCGACTGGCTGGTCACACCCAGTGCACGCGCCTTGGCCTGGTCGACCTGCAGGCGCATCACCTTGACCGACTCGTTCCAGTTGTCGTTGACGCCTCGGGTGTTGGTGTTCTCGCGCATTGCGGCCTTGACCTCGTTGGCCCGGTCGCGCAACACCAGCGGGTCGGTGCCCACCACGCGAAACTGCACCGGGTAAGGTACGGGCGGCCCGTTCGGCAGCAGCTTCACCCGGCCACGGACCTCGGGGAACTCCACCGCGAGCAGGCTGGGCAGCTTCACCCGCAGCAGTTCACGCTGGTGCAGATCCTTGGCCAGCACGATGAACTGCGTGACATTGGCCTGCGGAAACACCTGGTCGAGCGGCAGGTAAAAACGCGGTACGCCAGAGCCGACCCAGGCGGTCACGGTGGACACGCCGGCCTCGCGCATCAGCCGGGCCTCCACCTGCTTGGCCACCTTTTCGTTGGCGGCGAAGGACGTGCCTTCGGGAAACCAGATGTCGACCATGATCTCCGGCCGGCTGGAATCGGGAAAGAACTGCTGCTCCACCTTGCCCATGCCGACGATGCCCAGGGCAAAGGTGGCCAGCGTCAGGCCGATGGTGATCCAGCGGTGCAGCACGCACCAGTTCACCAGCCGGCGAAAGCTGTTGTAGAACGGCGAATTGAAGCTCTCATGGTGCTCGCCGCTCTCGGCCGCTGCGATCACGTGGTGCGGCGGCTTCAGCAGCAGCGTGCCGAGGTAGGGCACGAAATACACTGAGACGAACCAGCTCAGCAGCAAAGCCAGCACCGTCACCGCAAAAATCGCGAAGGTGTATTCGCCGGTGACCGACTTGGCCAAGCCGATCGGCAGGAAGCCGGCGGCCGTGATCAGCGTGCCGGTGAGCATCGGCATGGCGGTGATCTCGTAGGCGAAGGTGGCCGCGCGCACCTTGTCGTAACCCTCCTCCATCTTGCGCACCATCATCTCCACCGCAATGATGGCGTCGTCGACCAGCAGGCCCAGCGCGATGATCAGCGAGCCCAGCGATATCTTGTGCAGCCCGATGCCCCAGTACCACATGCCCAGGAAAGTGACGCCCAACACCAGCGGAATGGTGATGCCCACCACCATGCCGGGACGCATGTCGAGCATGTAGTGTTTCCACCAGGGGTTCCGGCCGGGGCGCTTGTGCAGCCCAAGGCTGATGAAACTCACCACCAGCACGATCGCCACCGCCTCGATCAGCACGCCAACAAATTCATTGACCGAACTCGACACCGCCTTGGGCTGGTCCTGCACCTGCACCAGCCGCACACCGGCCGGCAGGCTCTTGGCGATGCGTGCGGACAAGCCATCCATGGCCTTGCCCAGCGCGATGATGTCGCCACCGCGGATCATCGACACGCCCAGCGCAATCACCTCCTGGCCCTGATGGCGCACCTTCACCTGGGGCGGATCGACATAACCGCGGGTGACCTCGGCGATGTCGGACAGCCGCAGCGTGCCGCCCGAGGCACCCCGGATCGGCATGGCCTTGAGGTCCTCGACCGCCTCGAACTGCCCGTCGACGCGCACCTGCACCACGTCCAGCGGCGTCTGTACCGCGCCGGCATTCTCCACCGCGTTCTGCTGGCCGAGCTGGGCCAGCACCTGGTTCATGTCCAGGCCAAGCTGGGAAAGCCGCTTTTGAGAGATCTCGACGAAGACCTTCTGGTCCTGCACGCCGAACAGATCGACCTTGGCCACGTCGGGCACGCGCAGCAATTGCTGGCGCACGTCGTCGGCGAACACCTTCAGCTCGGCATTGCTGAAGCCATCGGCCTCCAGCGCATAGATGATGCCGTAGACATCGCCGAAGTCGTCGTTGAAAAACGGCCCCTGGATGCCAGACGGCAGCGTGTAGCGGATGTCGCCGATCTTCTTGCGCACCACGTACCAGAGGTTGGCCACCTCGCTGCCCTTGAACGAGTCCTTGAGCTGGAAGATGATCTGCGACTCGCCCGGCTTCGAATAGCTGCGGATGCGGTCCGCATACGGCACTTCCTGCAGCGTGCGCTCGAGCTTGTCGGTCACCTGCTCGGCCACCTGCTGCGCCGTGGCGCCAGGCCAATAGGTGCGCACCACCATCACCCGGAAGGTGAATGGCGGGTCTTCGTCCTGCCCCAGCTGGAAATAGGCAGCGAAGCCCATCAGCATCAGCACCACCATCAGGTAGCGGGTCAGCGCAGGGTGGTCCAGCGCCCATTTCGAAAGATTGAAGCCCTTCGGCTCCGCGTCGGCCACGGGCTTGTGTTCGAGGTTGCTCATCGACGGCTCACTTCGCAGCCGAGACTGGTGCCGCAGGCGGCGTTGCCGGCACGGGTGGCACTTGGTTTTGCGCGCCTTTTTCCTGGTAGATGCGAACCTTCTGCCCCGGTGCCAGCACGTGCACACCAGCCGTCACCACCATCATGCCGGGCGTGAGGCCGGCACCGATCACCGCGTCGTTGCCATCGGCGGTAGCCACCACCACCGGCTGCGAACGCACGGTCATGGTCGACGGCTCCAGCACCCACACGGCACTGCCAGCCTTGCCATCCTCGCGCAACGCACTGGTCGGCAACTTGATGACGGGCAGGCCTTCGTGGCTCAGCGCCTTCGGCGCCACCGTCACCGTGGTGCCGAGCGACGGCGGCTCGGCCGCCTCCAGCGCCACCTTCACCTGGAAGGTGCGCGTCACCGGATCGGCGCTGGCGGCGACTTCGCGCACCACGCCGGGCAACACCAGGTTCGAGGCCCAGATCTGCACCTCCACCGGCGAACCCACCGCCGCGGCGGCCACCTTGTCTTCGGGCACGACAAACACCACGTCGCGCGGCCCGTCCTGGGCGATGCGCAGCACCGGCGCGCCAGCCGCGACGACCTGCCCCGGCTCGGCATTGATGGCCGTCACCACGCCGGCCACATCGGCCACCAGCGTGGCGTAGCCGGTCTGATTGCCTTGAGATGACGACTGGGCGCGGGCCTGGTCGAGCTGCGCCTGCGCCGACTTCAACGCAGTGTCGCGCCGCTCGAGCTCGGCGCCGCTGATGAAGTTCTGGTCGCGCAGTTCCTTGTAGCGTTTGTAGTCGGCCGCGGCCAGGTTGCGGTTGGTCAGCGCGGCGGCCACCTGGGCCTGCGCCGCCTCGGTAGCGAGCCGAAAGTCCTGCGCATCGAGCTGCGCCAGCACCTGCCCCACACGCACCCGCTGGCCTAGCTCGGCCTGGCGCCGCACCATCTTGCCGGCCACCCGAAAGCCCAGCGGCGACTCGACACGCGCCCGCACCTCGCCAGCGAATTCATACCGCGACAGCAGCCCGCTCGGTGCCACGGTCAACACCTTGACGGAGCGGATCGGCTCTGCTTCGGGCTCGGGCTTCGCGCATCCCGTGGCCAGCACGGCCAAAGACACGATCGCCACCCAGGCCACCCCCATCCAACCGGCGCGCATCGAAGAGCGTAATGAACTACGCGGTATTTTTTTTGACATGGATGGCCTGCTGAAAACGACGGAGCAACTGTACATATAAGCACATATTCGTACAACTGGTTACTCTCTGGACAATGACTGCGAATCCGCCGGCGGGCAATGGTCGCGTCATCGTCCAGCGACAATACGACCCGTGAATGCCTCCTCTCCGACCCAAAATGCTACCCGACAAAGCGTAGACCACTACGAAAATTTTCCGGTTGCCTCCTGGCTGTGCCCTCCCGCCCTGCGCCCGCCGATCGCGGCGATCTACCATTTCGCGCGCACAGCGGACGACATCGCGGACGAAGGAGACGCCACTGCCGCACAACGCCTCGCCGATCTCACCGCCTACCAGACCGACCTGGACGCAGCGGCCGCGGGCCGCGAAACATCCCCACGCTGGCCCGAAGTGTTCGCGCCGCTGGCACGCGCGATGGCGGCATTTTCGCTGTCGCACAGACTGCTGGCCGACCTGCTCGATGCCTTTGTCCAGGATGTAAATAAAACCCAAAACCAGCAAGGCTACGCCGATCGCGACGAGCTGCTGGCCTATTGCCAGCGCTCCGCCGCTCCCGTCGGCCGGCTACTGCTGCACCTGTACGGCGTGGCCGATGATCTGTCCCTGCGCCAGAGCGACGCCATCTGCAATGCGCTGCAACTCATCAACTTCTGGCAGGACCTGAGCCTGGACCTGCCGCGCGGCCGCTACTACCTGCCCGCCGACCGCTGCGCCCACCACGGCGTGACCCAGCAGACGCTGCTGGCACGTGATCAAACGCCGCAGGCCACCCGGCTTATTGCCGAACAGGTGGCCTGGGCGCGCGAACTCATGCGCAGCGGCACGCCGCTGGTGCATACCGTCCCGGGCCGCGCCGGCTGGGAACTGCGCCTGGTGGTGCAAGGCGGCCTGCGTATCCTCGACAAGATCGAAGCCATGGACTTCGCCACCTTGCGCGCACGACCGCGCATCACCGGCTGGGACGCCCCGGTGATGCTGGCGCGCGTGATTGCAATGTAACAATCCCCACCCAATGACCCCCGAGCAGTACGTCCAGCAAAAGGCCGCCGCCTCCGGCAGCAGCTTCTATTACGCCTTTCTTTTCCTGCCGCGTCCGCGCCGCGCAGCCATCACAGCCTTCTACGCCTTCTGCCGCGAGGTCGACGATGTGGTCGACGAAGTCTCCGACCCCGGCGTCGCCCAGACCAAGCTGGCCTGGTGGAAAAGCGAGGTGGCCCAGGCCTACGATGGCCGCGCCACCCATCCGGTGCTGCAGGCATTGATGCCGCACACCGCCGACTACCAGATCGAGCAGCAGCACCTGCAGGCCATCATCGACGGCTGCCAGATGGACCTGGAGCAGACGCGTTACCTCGACTTCGCCGGCCTGCAGCGCTACTGCCACCTGGTGGCCGGCGTGGTGGGAGAAGTCTCGGCTCGCATCTTCGGCCAGACCCAGGCCGCCACCACGTCCTACGCGCACAAGCTCGGCCTGGCCTTCCAGCTCACCAACATCATCCGCGACGTGGGCGAAGACGCGCTGATGGGCCGCATCTACCTGCCGGTCAACGAGCTGCAGCAGTTCGACGTGAAAGCCCATGAAGTCCTCAAGCGCACCTACTCGGACCGCTTCACCGCGCTGATGCGCTTTCAGGCCGAGCGCGCGCACCGACTCTATGACGAAGCCATGGCACTGTTGCCGGCCGAAGACCGGCGCACACAAAAGCCCGGCCTGATGATGGCCAGCATCTACCGCACCCTGCTGCGCGAGATCGAACGCGACAACTTCCAGGTGCTGCACCAGCGCAACAGCCTGACACCGTTGCGCAAGTTCTGGCTCGCCTGGAAGGTGCAAGCCCTCGGGCGGGTATGAAGGCTCCCTGCCCGTGAAAATCGCGATCGTCGGCGCTGGCTGGGCCGGCCTGGCGGCCGCCGTTGAGGTCACACGCGCAGGCCATAACGCCGTGGTTTTCGAAGCCTCCCGCAGCCTGGGCGGACGGGCCAGGGCCCTGAAACACGTCCAGCCCGACGGCACGGCGCGGCTGCTCGACAACGGCCAGCACATCCTGATCGGCGCCTACGCCGAAACCCTGAGGCTGATGCGGGAAGTCGGCGTAGACGCATCCCAGGCGCTGCTGCGCCTGCCGCTGACCCTGCGCTTCCCCGACGGCACCGGGCTGCGGTGCCCCGACTGGCCAGCGCCATTCGACGGCCTGGCCGGCATCCTCGGCGCACGCGGCTGGACCTGGCGCGACAAGCTGGCCCTGCTGCGTTGTGCATCGGGCTGGCAGCGCCAGCAGTTCCGTTGCGACACCGGACTCAGCGTCGCCGGGTTGTGCGCCGGCCTCACGCCGCGGGTCATGGCCGAGCTGATCGAGCCGCTGTGCGTCTCGGCGCTGAACACTGCCGCCACAGAGGCCAGCGGCCAGGTCTTTCTGCGCGTGATCCAGGATTCGCTGCTGGGTCCGCGCGGCGGCTCCAACCTGTTGATTCCGCGCGTGGACCTCGGCCAGCTGTTTCCCACGCCAGCCGCAGCCTGGCTGGCGGCGCAGGGCGGTGAGGTGCGCCTGGGCTGCCGCGTCCAGTCGCTGATGCAAGATGGGCAAGATGGGCAAGACGGCAGCACCTGGCGCGTGCAGGCCGACACGAGCGACGAACGCTTCGACGCCGTGCTGCTGGCCTGCCCTTCCTGGGAAGCCGCTCGCCTGGTGCGACAGGCCGGCCTGCCGAACACCAACGCCTGGCTGGCCGATACCGAAGGCCTGAACTTCGAGGCCATCACCACCGTCTATGCCCGCAGCGCCACCCGGCTGGCCCTGCCGCTGCTGGCCCTGCGCTCGGGGCCGGAAGCGCCTGCGCAGTTCGTCTTCGACCGGCGCCATCTCAACCCGCAGGAAGATGCCGTGCTGGCCTTCGTGGTCAGCGCCAGCCACGGCGAACGCGACAGCATCGAACGCCAGGTGCTGGCCCAGGGCCGCGCCCAGCTCGGCCTGACGGACCTGATGCCGGTGCAGACCGTGGTCGAAAAACGCGCCACCTTCGCCTGTACGCCGGGGCTGCGCCGCCCCGGCATGGCCATCGCGCCCGGCCTTTTGGCCTGCGGCGAATATGTGGCCGGCCCCTACCCCGGCACCATCGAAGGCGCGGTACGCAGCGCCGTCGACGCGGCCCGGGCCCTGGTACCCACCACGCCCGGACCGGCATAAGTCACCACCTGCGAGTGCTGCGGCGCTGCTCGGCCTGACGGCCAGCGGCCCTCAGTGCCCGAGCATGGCGCACAGCTCGGCCAGGCTGGCGACCTCGGCATGCGGCTGCAGTTCCTGCGTCCATAACTGGTCGCTGCGGTTGACCCACACCGCCTGCATGTCGGCGTTGAGCGCACCCAACACGTCGAGCAGTGCATCGTCGCCCACATGCAGCACCTGCTCGGGCATGACTTCGGCGGCACCCGCCGCGGCGACGAAGATACGCGCGTCGGGCTTGGCCACGCCGAATTCGCGGGCGCTGATGGCGGCGGTGAAATAGCGGTCGAGCCCCACCCTCTTGATGTCGGCGTTGCCATTGCTCAGCGCCACCAGCGGAAAACGCGCGGCCAGCGCGTCGAGCGCGGGCAACACGTCTTCGAACAGATCCACCTTCTGGCGCTCGGCGAAGAACACCTCGAAAGCCTCGTCGGCCAGCAGGCTGTCGTCACCCGCGCGGTGCAGTGCCACGCGGATGGATTCACGGCGCAGCGCGCTCAGGTCGCTGTGCAGGTCAGGGCGCACGCTGTGGATCTGGTTGCGGATGTCGCGCAGCGCCTCGGGGCTGCTGTAGAGCGCGGCGGTGGTCGGCGCATGGGTCTGCAGCCATTCGAGCAAGACCCGCTCGGCCCGGGCGATGGTGGGCCAGATCGGCCAGAGCGTGTCGTCCAGATCCAGGGATATGGCGCGGATTTTGGTGATGTCCAACATAGGTGCCCGAGAATACGGCAATGCGCCCATTTTCTCTGCTCGACTCGCCTTTTCAGCCCGAACCCTCCTTCCAGCATGGAAAAGCGCCCACCACGCCGCACACCGCCATCCTGTTCTGCAACCTCGGCACCCCCGACGAGCCGACGCCGCAGGCGGTGCGCCGTTATCTGGCCGAATTCCTCAGCGACCCCCGCGTGATCGAAATCCCGAAAGTGATCTGGAACCTGGTCCTGCACGGCATCATCCTGCGCACCCGCCCCAAGCAGTCGGCCGCCAAATACGCCAGCATCTGGACCAAGGACGGCTCGCCGCTGCGGCTGTGGACGGCCAAGCAGGCGCTGCTGCTGCAGGGCTGGCTCGGCGAACGCGGCCACCGCGTGAGCGTGCGCTACGCCATGCGCTACGGCAACCCGTCGGTCCCCGTGCAGCTCGACGCGCTCAAGGCCGAAGGCGTGACCCGGGTGCTGATCGTGCCGGCCTATCCGCAGTATTCGGCCACCAGCACGGCCAGTGTGTTCGACGCAGTCTATGCCTGGGCCGCGCGCACGCGCAGCATCCCCGAGCTGCGTTTCGTCAACCGCTACCACGACGACGCCGGCTACATCCAGGCGCTGGCGAACACTGTGCGCCGGCATTGGACGCACCACGGCCGGCCCGAAAAGCTGGTGATGAGTTTCCACGGTGTGCCCGAACGCACCCTGCACCTGGGCGACCCCTACCACTGCGAATGCCACAAGACCGCGCGGCTGCTGGCCGAGGCGTTGGCGTTGAAGCCGGCCGACTTCCAGGTGAGCTTCCAGTCGCGCCTGGGCCGGGCCAAGTGGCTCGCGCCCTACACCGAGCCGAGCCTCGTCGCGCTGGGCAAGGCTGGCGTGAAACGCGTCGACGTGATCTGCCCCGGCTTCACCAGCGACTGCCTGGAGACGCTGGAGGAAATCGCCATGGAAGGCCGCACGGCCTTCCTGACCGCCGGCGGCAAGGAGTTCCACCACATTGCCTGCCTGAACGACCAGCCGCAGTGGATCGCCGCGCTCGGCGGCATCGCGCAGAACCACCTGGCCGGTTGGCCGACGCAGTTGCCGGTGGACCCGGCGGCGCTGGAGGCAACCCGCACACGCGCCATGACCCTGGGAGCGAAGGCATGAGCCATGACTTTGACGTGGTGATCGTCGGCGCCGGCGCGGCCGGCCTGTTCTGCGCGGGCGTGGCCGGCCAGCTCGGCCTGAAGGTACTGGTGATCGACCACGGCGAAAAGGTCGCGGAGAAGATCCGCATCTCCGGCGGCGGCCGGGCCAACTTCACGAACCGCGACGCGGCGCCGGCCAACTTCCTGGGCGACAACCCGAATTTCTGCCGCAGCGCGCTGAGCCGCTACACGCCAAAGGATTTCGTGGCCCTGGTGCAGCGCCACGGCATCGCCTTCCACGAGAAGCACAAGGGCCAGCTGTTCTGCGACAACTCGGCCGAGGACCTGATCCACATGCTGCTGACCGAATGCGCCACGGGCCAGGTGGCGCGCTGGCAGCCCTGCGCCGTCAAGAGCATCGCTTTTTCGGGCTCCGGCACCTATGAGATCGAGACTGACCGCGGCCTGGTCCAGACGCCCCGGCTGGTGGTGGCCACCGGCGGCCTGTCGATCCCGAAGATCGGCGCCACCGATTTCGGCTACCGCGTGGCGCGCCAGTTCGGCCTGCGTCTCGTGGCCACAAAGCCGGCGCTGGTGCCGCTGGCCTTCGACGGCGCGCACTGGGCGCCGTATGCGCAGCTGGCCGGCCTGGCCTTGCCGGTGTGGATCGAGACCGGCGCCAAGAAGGGCAAGACCGGCTTCGCCGAAGACCTGCTGTTCACCCACCGGGGCCTGAGCGGCCCGGCCGTGCTGCAGATCTCAAGCTACTGGGCCGAGGGCACGCCGATCCGGCTGAACCTCGCGCCCGACACCGATCTGCCCCAGGCCCTGGCACGTGCCAAGGCGGTGTCAAAAAAACTGATCGCCAACGAGCTCGCCCAGCTCGTGCCTTCGCGCCTGGCCGACGCCTGGGTGCAGCAGGAGACTGGCTGGCAACGGCCGGTGGCCGAAGCCTCCGACAAGGCCTTGAACCTGCTGGCCGAGCGCCTCGCGCGCTGGGAGATCACGCCAATGGGCACCGAAGGCTACCGCAAGGCCGAGGTGACCGCCGGCGGCGTGGACACACGCGACCTGTCGTCACAGACCATGGAGTCGAAACAGCCCGGGCTGTATTTCATCGGCGAGGTGGTGGACGTGACCGGTTGGCTCGGCGGCTACAACTTCCAGTGGGCCTGGGCCAGCGCCTTCGCATGCGCGCAGGCCATGGCCGCGGTGCGGCAGGAAACGGCCTGAGCCGAGGCCTCAATGGCTGCTAGCGGCTGCTAGCGGCTGCTGTCGGAAAAGCTGTCCACCGCGGCAAGAACACAGTTGCGCCCGGCACGTTTGGCCTGGTAGAGCGCCTGGTCGGCACGGCCATACAAGGAGGCCGCGTCTTCGCCCGGCACCAGGCAGGCCAGGCCGATGCTCACCGTCAGCGTGAAGCGGGCACCGCCCAGTTCCAGCGACTGCATGGCGATGGCCGCACGCAACCGCTCGGCCGTGGCCAGCGCCTCGCCCGCCGTCGTCTCCGGCAACAGAATGCCGAATTCTTCGCCGCCGAGCCGGCCCAGCAGGTCGAGCGCGCGCAGGTTGCGCAATGACAGCGCCGCCACCTGCTGGATCGCCGCGTCGCCGGCCGCGTGGCCATGGGTGTCGTTGACCTGCTTGAAGTGGTCGATGTCGAGCATCAGCACCGCCAACGGCCGCTGGTGGCGGCGGGCCGAGGCAATGGCTTCCGCACCACGCTCGGTGAAGGCACGGCGGTTCAACACACCGGTGAGCGGATCGGTGTGCGCCAGCTGGCGCAGCTCGCCTTCAAGCTCCTTGCGCGTGGTGATGTCATAGGCCCAGAACAGCAGCACCGGCGCGTCGTCCATCACCAGCTCGCGCGCAGAAACCAGCGCCCAGCCGGGCTCGCCGGCAGGCCCTCCATTGAGTTGCACCTCGTAGTCCTCGAGGCTGCGCGAGATGTGGAAAAAGCGCCAGAAATCCTGGGCCGTGCTGGCATAGGCAAAGATCGATTCGAAATGCAGCGGCGGCGCGGCACCGGGCTGCGGCGCCAGGTTGAACTGCCGTACGAAGCGCTGGTTGGCAAACAACATCTGCCGGTCGGCAAGCCTCAGCAGCGCCACCGCGATCGGACTGGCGTCGAGGATGGTGTGCAGGTGACGCTCACGCTCCTGCAACTGCAGGGTGCGGCGCGCCACGCGGTCTTCCAGGGTGAGGTTCAGCTCGACCAGGGAATCGCCGAGCTGGCTCGACCGCTTGAGTTGGCGCCAGAGCACCGCCACCAGCATCACCACCCCGAAAGCCAGTGCGCCGATGGCCATCAGCAGCCAGCGAAAACGCGCGAAGAAGGCCACACGTTCGCGGTCGCGCTGCTCGCCGAACAAACGGTTGGTCTCGACCACCATGTCCTGCACCCGCGAGCGGAAATCCTTCACATCACCGATCAAGGCCGTGGCGCTGACGCGCGACGCCGCGTCGCCATCGTGCAGCTGGGCCACCACCGGCGTCCAGATGTCGATTTTTTTCTCCAGCGCCTGCAGCGCGTCGCTCGGGCCGGGCAGGCTGGAGATGCCGGAAAGCTCGCGCGCCGGTGCCAGCCGGCTGGCCAGGATGTCCAGCCGCAGCGACAGTGCGGCAACGTCCATTTGGCCGGCCGAAAACGTCCACAAGGCTTCGAGAAAACGCTCGTACTGCAACTGCAGTTGGTCGACCTGGAAGCCGTTGGTCTGCAGCGACGGTGCCGACAAGGCGCGCATCGGCTTGAACACATGCCACAAGGCCGCGCCCGCCGCAGCGCTGAGCAGGGCCACGCACAGCGACAGCGACAGCACCAGACGGCGCATCTTGACCACGCGGTGCATGAAATAAACCTATTCCACGACGATTTCCCGCAGCTGCCACACCGCCCGGTCATAAAAGACCTGGGTGTTGAGCTCGGGAAAGCTGTCATAGGGGTAGATGACGATCAGCGGGCCGCGGTCGCGCACGCTCAAGGTCTTGCCGTTCAGCCGGTTGGCCAGAACCGGGTTGAAGCGGCCGATGTCGGCCATCGGGATGGTGACCGAATAGTCGTTGAGCGCGCGCATGCGCAGCGTGTCGCCACTCGCGCCGACGCTGGCCAGCAGCTTGCCCAGCGGCACGCCGCTCCAGTCGGCCGGCGCCGCCAGCCATTGGGTTTTGGTGTGGATCTCGCGAACGCCCAGCGCTTCGAGCGCTCTGGCATCGAAATCCTGGGCCACGCCACCGCGGACCTTGCCACGCACCGTGAGGATGACCGGGTCTGCAGGCTCGGCCTTGTCCGCAGCCTGCAGCCGGCTCATCGCCAGCGCAGCGCCACCCGCCACCAGACTTTTCAGAAAAATACGTTTGCACATGGCGAGCCGGTGTCCGGTTCATCGATTTCGCAAAAAATGACGCTGTTGTCGTCGAAGCGAGTGCCACGTGGCGCAAACCCGACAGGGGGCGATGATAAGGGCGTGTGGCACGCCGCCAATCGGATAAAAACCCGCCCCTGTCCCGCTTCTTGCCGAGACCGCATAAAAAGCTATAATCCTAGGCTTTGCTGGCAATCCCCCAACGGCCTGATCACCTTTCAGTTGGGGAACCCGCAGGTATGGCTCCAAGGCACCGATCTTCCTTTGAACCCGCTTCCTGCACAATTTCGGAAACCATTACGTAATGACCACCATCCGTGTAAAAGAGAACGAGCCCTTTGACGTCGCCCTGCGCCGCTTCAAGCGCACCATCGAAAAGCTGGGCCTGCTGACCGACCTGCGCGCCCGCGAGTTCTATGAAAAGCCCACCGCCGAGCGCAAGCGCAAGAAGGCTGCTGCCGTGAAACGCCACTACAAGCGTGTGCGTTCGATGCAACTGCCCAAAAAGCTGTTCTAAATCTGCCGCGCTCCGCGCACTTCAGGCCATCGCCGTCAGGCTGATGGTCCTGAAAAGCCCGCCCCGGGACGCCAGGGCGGGCTTTTTTAATTCCACACCCTCATCTTTTTGCCAAGGAACCCACCATGTCCCTCAAAGACCAGATCACCGACGACATGAAAACCGCCATGCGCGCCAAGGACAGCGAGCGCCTGGGCACGATCCGCCTGCTGCTGGCGGCCATGAAACAAAAGGAAGTGGACGAGCGTGTGGTGCTCGACGACGCTGCCGTGGTGGCCATCGTCGACAAGCTCATCAAGCAGCGCAAGGATTCGCTGCAGGCCTTCACCCAGGCCGGCCGCACCGACCTGGCCGACAAGGAAGCCTCCGAGCTGAAAGTGCTTGAGGCCTACCTGCCGCAGCGGCTCGGCGCCGATGAAATCGCCACCGAAGTCAAAGCCATCGTCGCCGCGCTGGCCGCCGAACTCGGCCGTCCGGTGGCCCAGGGTGACATGGGCAAGGTCATGGGCGCGGTCAAGACCCAACTCGCCGGCAAGGCCGAGATGGGCCAGGTGTCCGCCGCCGTCAAGGCCGCGCTCGCCGGCTGAGCCTCGCCCCAAAGCCTCACCCAAAGCCTCACCCAAAGCAACACCCGGTTGCAAAAAACCGGGTCGATTCCTGATTTGTTTGGCTCCTGGCGCAAACCTTTTGGCGGGTTCGCACGTTCTAGGTGCATGTGTATCTGTACCGGATACGCAACTTTACGAACGTACGGCCCGTCCATGAACCGATCCAACCTGATTTCCCTTGTCCGGCGCCTGCTGATCACCGGCGGTCTGCTGCTGGCCGGCACGGCCCAGTTGGGCGCGCTGGCCCAGGACATCGACCCGCCCGGCCGTGTGGCCCGGCTCAACCTGCTGCAAGGCACGGTCGGCCAGTTGCCCGCGGGCGACAACGACTGGAGCCAGGCCGAGATCAACCGCCCCCTCACCACCGGCGACCGCCTGCGCGCCGAGCCGGGCGCGCGCCTGGAACTGCACAGCGGCTCCACTGCCGCCAGACTGGAAGGGCCGAGCATGCTCGACATCAGCCAGCTCGACGACAACACCACGCGGTTGACCCTCAGCGAGGGCCAACTCAACCTGCGCGTGCGCAACCTCTACCCCGGCGAGCAGATCGAAATCGACACGCCGAACCTTGCACTCACGGTGCAGCAACCGGGCAGCTACAGCCTGGAAGTAGACCCACGCTCGGCCACCACCCGGGTGGCAACGCGCTACGGCAGCGCCACCGTCTATGGCGAAAACGCCGAAGCGATGCCCTTGCCGGCGAACGGCCAGCAATTCACATTTGCCGCCCGCAACCTGGCCCAGGCCGCCCCACCCAGCGCCTGGCGCAACGACGACTTCGACCTCTGGGCCGATGCACGCGACCGGGCCGAAGACCAGTCCATCAGCGCCCGCTACGTGTCGCGCGACATCCCTGGCTACCAGCAGCTCGACACCTTCGGCGATTGGCAGAACGACACCACCTACGGCGCGGTGTGGATTCCACGCGTCACCGTCGCCGGCTGGGCGCCCTACCGTTACGGCCAGTGGCGCTGGATCCCCCCTTGGGGCTGGACCTGGGTGGACGATGCCCCCTGGGGCTTCGCGCCCTTCCACTATGGCCGCTGGGCCCAGCTCGGCCCCCGCTGGGTCTGGGTGCCCGGCCCGAAGGCACCACGCCCCACCTACGCCCCGGCGCTGGTCGGTTTTATCGGCAGCCAGCCCGGCAGCAGCAACTGGCACCTGCAGGCCGGCCCCGGCATCGGCTGGTTCCCGCTCGCGCCCGGTGAAGCCTGGCGGCCCGGCTACCGCGCCAGCCCCCGCTACCTGGGCAACATCAACCGCGACGGCGGACGCCAGGACGACCGCAGCCGCCCCTACTTCTTCCAGGGACGGCCAAACGCCGTGACCGCCGTGCCGCAAGCCGAATTCGGCCACGGCCCGGCCTGGCGGCAGAACCGGCCGGGGCTGCGCGAAGCCGACCTGGCACATGCCCAGGTGCTGTCGGCGCCGCCGATGCCGCAAGTGCGGCAAGTACCACAAGCGTCACAAGCCCCGCAGGTGCCGCAGGTCCGGCCCGGTACGCGGCCCGACTTCGACCGCTCGCAACGCAGCGACGCCGCACGCAGCCAGGCCGAGCAGGCGCAGCGCGCGCAGATCCAGGCCGAAGAAGCACGCCAGCGCCAGCAAGACGCGCTGCAACGCCCGAACCTCGAACGGCAAGCCCAGCAAGTACAGCAGGAACGCCTGCAGCGGGAGATGCAACTACAGCAACACCAGCAGTTGCAACAGCGGCAGCAACTCGAACAACAGCAACGCCAGCAACAGCAGCGAGTACAGCCGAACCAGATCGACCCGCCGGGCGCTCGCCCCCAACTCCAGCAGTCCGACCTGCTGCGGCGCGAACAACAAGCCCAGCAAGAGCGCCAACAGCGCGAGACGGCCCAGCGCGAGCAATTGCAGCGCCAGCAGCAACTGCAACAGCGGGAACAGCAGAATCAGCAGGCCGAACAGCTACGGCGCGAGCAGCAGACTCAGCAGGAGCGCCAGCAACGCGAACTGGCGCAGCGTGAACAGTTGCAGCGCCAACAACAGCAACAGCAGCAGCGGGTGCAGCCGAACCAGATCGATCCGCCCGGCGCCAATAGGCAACAGCCAGCCGCACAGGCCGACCAGCAGCCTCGGCCGAAGCCCCGGCCGAACCCGCAGATGCTGCCCGGCAACAACGAGCAGCGTTAGCCGGCCTCGGCCGGTTCATTCCGGAAACGGGATCAGCTGCCGGCCACCTTCATGCGGTTGATCAGCACCGAGCCGACGGTCTTCGCACCGTAGTTGTAGCGGTCCGCGCCCACCGCGACGATACCCTTGAGCATGTCCTTCAGGTTGCCGGCGATGGTGATCTCCTGCACCGGAAAGGCAATCTCGCCGTTTTCCACCCAGAAGCCGCTGGCACCGCGCGAGTAGTCGCCGGTCACGTAGTTCACGCCCTGGCCCATGAGTTCGATCACGAACAGCCCGGTGCCAAGTTTCTTCAGCATCGCGTCCAGATCGTCGCCGCGCCGGGTCTGGCGCGACACCAGGCTCAGGTTGTGCGAACCGCCAGCGTTGCCGGTGGTTTTCATGCCGAGCTTGCGCGCCGAATAGGTGCTGAGGAAATAGCCCTCCACGCGCCCCGCGTCGACCACCTTGCGCGGCTGCACGCGCACACCTTCCTCGTCGAAAGGAGAGCTGCCCTTGCCGCCGAGGATGAACGGATCTTCCAGCAGGTCGATATGCTTGGGGAAGACCTGCTTGCCCAGCGAATCCACCAGGAAGCTGCTCTTGCGGTACAGCGCGCCGCCGCTGATGGCCTGCACGAAGCCGCCCAGCAGGCCGGCAGCCAGCGGCGACTCGAACAGCACAGGGCATTGCGTGGTGGCGATCTTGCGCGACTTCAGCCGGCTTAGCGCACGCTCGGCGGCATAACGGCCCACAGCCGCAGGCGTTGCCAGTTCGGCCGCGTTGCGCATCGAGCTGTACCAGGCGTCGCGCTGCATGCCGCTGCCCTTGCCGGCAATGGGTGCGACCGACAGCGAGTGCCGTGAACTCGCATAACCGCCACGAAAACCATGGGTGTGGGCGCTGAAGAAATGCGACTGCTGGGCCGACACGCCGGCGCCTTCGCTGTTGGTGATGCGCTTGCTGGTTGAGAGCGCTGCGGCCTCGCATTCCAGCGCGAGTTTGGCGGCTTCTTCGCTGGTGACGGCCCAGGGGTGAAACAGGTCGAGGTCGCGCTGCTCGGTGGCGATGTTTTCCTCATCGGGCAGGCCGGCCACCGGGTCTTCGGCGGTGAACCGGGCGATGTCATAGGCGGCCTGCACCGTCTGCTGCACCGCCTTGGCCGAAAAGTCGGAAGTGCTGGCGTTGCCGCGGCGCTGGCCGATGTAGACCGTCACGCCCAGCGACTTGTCGCGGTTGCGTTCCACGTTTTCCAGCTCGCCCTGGCGCACCGAAACGCTCAGGCCGCAGCCCTCGGAAGCCTCTGCACCGGCATTGGTGGCGCCGATTTTCTTGGCATGCGCCAGCGCGCTGTCCACCAGGTCCTCGAAAAAGGCCCGGCTGTAGGCAAAGCCGCTGTCGGGACGGGTGGAGTGGAGGCTGGCGCTGTCCGCGCCCTCGGCGCCAGGGGCACCAGTTGCGCTCTGGGCGCGGGAATCGGGTGTTTTCATGTTGGCGGCTATGATACTTGCCACGCAGCCGACGCGCCGCTCATCCACGCAGTCACCCTGACGCGCAGCGACCCAAGACCACATACCCATGTCACGCAAATTCAAAAAAGGCTACTTCGTCCGCGGCCAGTTCGTCGCCGAAGGCAGCGAACTCGACCTGCAGATGAAGGCCGAACTCAAAGGCACGGACGCCGCCAGCCGCACCGACCTGAAAAACGAAAGCAACGAGCTGCAGGAACTGGGCGAACAGCTCATGGCCCTGCGCGCCGACCTGTTCACCCGCCTCGGGCTCGACGAGAAGCTGCACGACGCCATCGTCGAGGCCAAACGCATCACCAACTTCGAAGGCAAGCGCCGGCAGATGCAGTACGTGGGCAAACTCATGCGCAAGCAGGACGAGGCCATGATCACCGCGATCCATGCCGCACTCGACGAACAGCACAACGGCTCGGCCCATGAAAACCTGGCCCTGCACAAGGCCGAGTCCTGGCGCGACGAACTCATCGCCGACGACGGCCGCCTGGCCGCCTGGATGAAAGCCTACCCTGCCACCGATTCGCAGCAGCTGCGCGCCCTAGTGCGCCAGGCCCGCAAGGATGCCAAGCCCGAGAAACCCGGCGCGTTCCCGCGCTACGGCCGCGCCTACCGCGAGATCTTCCAACTGGTGCGCCAGCATCTGCTGGCCGAAGACGGTCCGTTGAACGGCGCCGCCCCCGCCGCCGAAAAAGACGAAGATAACGAAGACGACGAAGCATGAGTGAATTGCCCCCAGTCAAGATCGGCATCGTCTCGGTGAGCGACCGCGCATCGAGCGGAGTCTATGAAGACAAGGGCCTGCCCGCGCTGCAGGACTGGCTCACGCGCGCGCTGAAGAACCCGATCGAATTCGCCCCCCGGTTGATCCCCGACGAACAGCCGGTGATCAGCGCCACCCTGGTCGAACTCGTCGACGCCGGCTGCGCACTGGTGCTGACCACCGGCGGCACCGGCCCCGCCTTGCGCGACGTCACGCCCGAGGCCACGCTGGCCGTGGCCCACAAGGAAATGCCGGGCTTCGGCGAGCAGATGCGCCAGATCAGCCTGAAGTTCGTCCCCACCGCCATCTTGTCGCGCCAGACCGCGGTGGTGCGCGGCCAGAGCCTGATCATCAACCTGCCCGGCCAGCCCAAGGCGATTGCCGAAACGCTGGAAGGCCTGCCGGCACTGGGCACCCCCGGCATCTTCGCCGCCGTGCCCTACTGCATCGACCTGATCGGCGGCCCCTATCTGGAAACCAATGACGCGGTGTGCAAGGCGTTCCGGCCGAAGTCGGCGCAGCGCCCGGCTGCCTCGGACGGTTGAAGCCGGCCAGGTTTCCTGGCCTTACTTCCCCACCAACTCATTGAGCTTGGCCGCCTCGAAACACTCGCTGCGCGCGGCATCGCCGGGCACGCAGCCGGTGGTGTGCTGGGTTTCGGACAGCTTTTCGATGGCCTGCCACAGCATGGCGATCTGGTGGTCTTGCGAGGCGGCGCTGTCGATCAGGCCGCGCATGGCCTGGCTCAGCGGGTCGTCGTCCGGGGTGACGCCGTAGGCCGAGAAGCGGCGGCTCGACATGGCGGCGTCGCCTGCGCCCGCGCCGTCCTTGGGCATGATGATGCGCGCCGGAATGCCCACCGCGGTGGCGCCGGCCGGCACCGGCTTGATGACCACCGCGTTCGAGCCGATCTTGGCACCGTCGCCCACGGTGAAGCCGCCCAGCACCTTGGCGCCGGCGCTGACCACCACGTCGCGGCCCAGCGTGGGGTGGCGCTTGGCGCCCTTGTACAGCGAGGTTCCGCCCAGGGTCACGCCCTGGTAGATGGTGCAGCCGTCGCCGATTTCGGCGGTTTCACCGACCACCACGCCCATCGCGTGGTCGAAGAACACCCGCTCGCCGATGCGGGCGGCCGGATGGATCTCGATGCCGGTCAGGCCGCGCGCGATGTGCGAGAGAAAGCGCGCCAGCCATTGCAGGCCGTGGTTCCAGCACCAGTGGGCGCGCCGGTGCAGCACCAGCGCATGCAGACCCGGGTAACACGTCAGCACCTCCCAGGCCGTGCGGGCGGCGGGGTCGCGGTCGAGGATGCACTGGATGTCGGAGCGGAGGCGGGCAAACATGGGCGCAGTCTAGTCGCTCGAAGGTGTTGACGCTGGCGGTGTGGGCATCGTGGTGTCGGCCGTGCTCCGGGCCTGGGCAGCCGTCTGCAGCATGGCTTTGGCGATACCGCGCAGGATATGGATTTCCTCGGTCGTCGGCGCGGCGCGGTTGAACAACTGGTTCAGCCGCGGCATGAGTTTCTTCGGCGCGGCGGGGTCGAGGAAGTCGATCGCGGCCAGCGCCTCTTCCCAATGCGCGAGCATGCCGCCGAGCTGGCGCGCATCGGCCCGCACCGGCGGCGCGGTGGCCGGCTGCACTGAGAAGCCGCCAAGCGCCATGCGCCATTCGTAGGCGATGAGCTGTACCGCGGCACCGAGGTTGAGGGAGCCGAACTTCGGATTGGTCGGGATGCTGAGCGCCACGTTGCAGCGGTAGACGTCTTCGTTGGCCATGCCGAAACGCTCGGAACCGAACAGGAAGGCCATGCCTCCTGCCCCAGCATCCGCCAGTGGTTTTTGCTCTGTTTTCAGGAGCAGATCGAAATGCTCGCGCGGCGCGCGGGTGGGCGGACCGAAGTCGCGCGGCGTCATCGCGGTGGCGCAAAGATGCGTCATGCCGTCGAGCGCCTCGTCGAGCGTGGCCACGATGCGGGCCTTGTCCAGCACGTCGAGTGCACCGCTGGCGCGCTGGATGGTTTCCTGGCGGCGCAGCACATTGGCCCAGCGCGGCGCCACCAGCACCAGGTCGTCGAAGCCCATGACCTTGAGCGCGCGCGCGGTGGCGCCGACGTTGCCTGCGTGGCTGGTTTGGATCAGGATGAAGCGGGTTTGCATGAAAGTGGGACAGAGGGCAAAGCCCGGCCGCTGGGAGCGACTGGACGGGACGGGTAAAATCGCGCTATTGTCGCCGTCCGCATCGCCGGGCAGTTCACCGGAAGTTCCCCGGTCTTTTGCGTCCAGCTCTTCACCACAACTTATGTCGTCCCTCAATCTGCACCCCATGCTCAACGTGGCCGTCAAGGCCGCCCGCGCCGCTGGCGCCATCATCAACCGCGCGGCACTCGACCTCGAAGCCGTGCGCATCTCGCAAAAGCAGGTCAACGATTTCGTCACCGAAGTCGACCACGCCGCCGAGAAGGCCATCATCGAGACGCTGCTCGCCGCCTACCCCGGCCACGGCATCCTGGCCGAGGAATCGGGCACCGAGCATGGCGCCAAGGATTCGGAATACGTGTGGATCATCGATCCGCTGGACGGCACCACCAACTTCATCCACGGCTTCCCGTTCTACTGCGTGAGCATCGCCCTGTCGGTCAAGGGCCGGCTCGAGCAGGCCGTGGTCTACGACCCTACCCGCAACGATCTGTTCACCGCCACCAAGGGCCGCGGCGCCTACATGAACGAGCGCCGCATCCGCGTCTCCAAGCGCGTGCGCATGAGCGACTGCATCCTGTCCACCGGCTTCCCGTTCCGCCCGGGCGACAACTTCAAGAACTACCTGCGCATGATGGCCGACATCATGCCGCTGGCGGCCGGCCTGCGCCGCCCTGGCGCGGCCGCACTCGACCTGGCCTATGTGGCCGCCGGTTTCTCCGATGGCTTCTTCGAAACCGGCCTGAGCCCCTGGGACATGGCCGCCGGCGCCCTGCTGATCACCGAGGCCGGTGGCCTGGTCGGCAACTTCACCGGCGAAGCCGATTTCCTCGACCACAAGGAATGCCTGGCCGCGAACCCACGCATCTACGGCCAACTGGTCGGCCTGCTCGGCAAATACAGCAAGTTCGCCAGCGCCGGCGAAAAAGCCACGCTGCGCCAGGCGCCCGAAGCCGTTGAAGCCGTGGGAAGCCTGGAAAAACCGGCCGAGGAAGAGGCATCGCCCAACACGGCCGAAACCAAGGGCGGCGACGCGCCGTTTTAAGCTGCCGGGTTACTCGTCGTCCGCGTACTTTTGCGCAATCGCGCGGAAGTCTTCGGCGATTTCGATGAAGGCGTCGGTGATGTCGGGGTCGAAATGGCTGCCCCGGCCCTTGATCACGATGTCGCAGGCCACCTCATGGGTGAAGGCCGGTTTGTAGACCCGCTTGCTGATCAGCGCGTCGTACACATCGGCCAGCGCCATCAGCCGCGCCGAGATCGGAATCGCATCGCCCGCCAGCCCCAGCGGGTAGCCCGAGCCATCCCATTTCTCCTGGTGGCTGTAGGCGATCTCCTTGGCCAGCGTCAAAAACACCACCTCCATGCCCAGGCGCCGTTCGGCGTCTTCGATGGCGTTGCGGCCCAGCGTGGTGTGTGTCTTCATCACCTCGAACTCTTCGGGCGTGAGCTTGCCGGGCTTGAGCAGGATCAGGTCCGGAATGCCGATCTTGCCGATGTCGTGCAGCGGCGCCGACTTGAACAGCAACTCGATGTTGCGCTCGCTCAGGAAATCGGAAAAACGCGGATGGTGGCGCAGCTGCTCGGCCAGGCGGCGCACATACAGCTGGGTGCGGCGGATGTGGTTGCCGGTTTCGTTGTCGCGGGTCTCGGCCAGCGAGGCCATGGCCATGATGGTCACGTCCTGGATCGCATGCACCTCCAGCGTGCGCATCGCCACCTCGCGCTCGAGGAAGTCGCTCTTGTCGCGTAGAAAATCGGCCGAGGCCTTCAGCGCCAGATGGGTGCGTACCCGCGCCAGCACGATCGGCGGGCTGATCGGCTTGGTGATGTAGTCGGCCGCGCCAAGCTCCAGGCCCTTGGTCTCGTCTTCCACCTCGGAGCGCGCGGTGAGGAAGATCACCGGGATGTCGCGTGTGCGTGGTTCGGCCTTGAGGCGGCGGCAGACTTCGTAGCCGTCGATGTCGGGCATCATGATGTCGAGCAGGATCAGGTCGGGCGGCACCTCGGCATTGGCGATGCGCAGGCCCTTCTCGCCGTGATTGGCCACCTTGACGCGGTAGTGGTCCTTGAGCAGGGAGCTCATCAACGCGAGATTGTCGGGCGTGTCGTCCACCACTAACACGGTGATCACGGGTTTCTCAGAGAAGGCGCTAGCAAAGTCCATGATGATCAGGTCGTAAAGCCCAAAACCGCCAAAAATCGCGAGGTGCGCGCAACGCCACGACCTCGCAGCCGGAAACCACACTCCCGGCTTCCACTGTAATACGCTTCCACGGATTCTGAAGCAGTTAGCCGGTTGATTCGTGACGGAAACAAGTCTTTGGCGGTAAGTCTTTCCTCGTCGCCTCGACCGGGCCACAGCCGGAGCATCCCTCCCAGTCTGGCTACACTGTGGAGCCCTCGCGCGCACGCGCGCAGCACCGGCGCTGGTTGCGCCGTCCCGAACACCTGCTTTTTGCCGCCGCGCTCGACACCGGCGCCTGAATCCTTTTCCGATGTCCATGGACAAACCTGATTTCTCCGCCCATACCCCCATGATGGCCCAATACCTCGGGCTCAAGGTGGACCACCCCGACACCCTGGTGTTCTACCGCATGGGTGACTTCTACGAGCTGTTCTACGCCGATGCCGAAAAGGCCGCGGCCCTGCTCGACATCACGCTGACGCGGCGCGGCCAGTCGGCCGGCCAGCCAGTGGTGATGTGCGGTGTGCCCTTCCATGCGATGGAGGGTTATCTGGCCAAACTGATCAAGCTCGGCGAGTCGGTGGCCATCTGCGAACAGGTCGGCGAAGTCACCGGCAAGGGCCCGGTGGAGCGCAAGGTGGTGCGGGTGGTGACCCCCGGCACGCTCACCGACACCGAGCTGCTGGCCGACAAGTCTGAGTCCATCCTGCTGGCCGTACACCAGGGCCCGCGCAACACCTGCGGCCTGGCCTGGCTCAGCGTGACGCAGGGCGAAATCCACCTGGGCGAATGCCCGGCCGACGAGATGGAAGCCTGGGTGGTGCGCATCGCCCCGAGCGAGCTTTTGGTCAGCGCCGACGCCAGCGCCAGTTTCACGGCACGCATCAAGGCCATGCGGCTCACCACGCCGCAAGGCACGGCCCTGTCGACCACCACCCGGGCCGGCTGGCAGTTCGACGCCGCGCTCGGCCAACGCAAGCTGCTGGAGCAGCTCCACGCCGCCAGCCTGGCCGCCTGGCAGGCCGATGCCCTGCCGCAGGCGCATGCCGCCGCGGCCGCGCTGCTGGCCTATGCCGAACACACCCAGGGCCGGGCCTTGTCGCACGTACAGACCATCCGGGTGCAGCGCGGCGACGCCGGCATCGAGCTGCCGCTGTCCACCCGGCGCAACCTGGAGCTGACACAGACCCTGCGCGGCGAAGACAGCCCCACCCTGTTCTCGCTGATCGACACCTGCATGACCAGCATGGGCAGCCGCGCGCTCAAGCGCTGGCTGCTGGAGCCGCAGCGCGACCGCACCGAGGCGGCCCTGCGCCTGCAGGCAATCGGCCTGCTGCGCGATGCGCCCGGCGCCAGCGGCTGGCAGAAGCTGCGCGAGCAGTTGAAGGGCAGCTCCGACGTGGAGCGCATCACCGCGCGCATCGCCCTGCGCCAGGTGCGGCCGCGCGAACTCGTGGCGCTGCAGTTCACGCTGCAGAAGACCGCGCTGCTGGCGCCGGCCTTGTCGGCCCAGACCTCGCTGCTGGCCGAAATCGCCAGCCGCCTCCTGCCGCCCGAGGGCTGCGCCGCGCTGCTGCAGCGCGCGATCCTGGAGGAACCCGCGGCCCTGGTGCGCGACGGCGGCGTGATCGCTGGCGGCTTCGATGCCGAGCTCGACGAGCTGCGCGCCATCCAGACCAATTGCGACAGCTTCCTGCTCGACCTGGAAACCCGCGAGAAGGCCCGCACCGGCATCGCCAACCTGAAGGTGCAGTTCAACCGCGTGCATGGCTTCTACATCGAGATCACGCAAGGGCAGCTCGACAAGGTGCCCGACGACTACCGCCGCCGCCAGACGCTGAAGAACGCCGAGCGCTTCATCACGCCCGAACTCAAGGCCTTCGAAGACAAGGCCCTGAGCGCGCAGGAACGCGCGCTGGCCCGCGAGAAATGGCTGTACGAACAAGTCCTGGACGCGCTGCAGGCCTTCGTGCCGCGGCTCGGCCAGCTGGCGCAGGCGCTGGCCTCGCTCGACGCGCTGTGCGCGCTGGCCGAACGCTCGCTCACGCTGGGCTGGTGCGCGCCGGTGTTCGTGCGCGAGCCCTGCATCGACATCCAGCGCGGCCGCCACCCGGTGGTGGAAGCCCGGCTGGCCGAGACCGCCAACGCCAGCTTCATCGCCAACGACACCAGCCTCGGCCCGCGCCAGCGCATGCAGGTCATCACCGGCCCGAACATGGGCGGTAAGTCGACCTACATGCGCCAGGTGGCGATCATCGTGCTGCTGGCCAGCATCGGCAGCTATGTGCCAGCGGCAAGCTGCCGGCTCGGGCCGATCGACGCCATCCACACCCGCATCGGCGCGGCCGACGACCTGGCCAACGCGCAGTCGACCTTCATGATGGAGATGACCGAGGCCGCGCAGATCCTGCACAGCGCCACGCCCTACAGCCTGGTGCTGATGGACGAGATCGGCCGCGGCACCTCCACCTTCGACGGCCTGGCGCTGGCCTCGGGCATCGCCGCGCACCTGCACGACAAGACCCAGGCCTTCACCCTGTTCGCCACGCATTATTTCGAGCTCACCGAATTCCCGGCCAAGCACCGCGCGGCCATCAACGTGCATGTGAGCGCGGCCGAATCGGGCAGCGAAATCGTGTTCCTGCACGAGATCCAGGCCGGTCCGGCCAGCCGCAGCTACGGCATCCACGTGGCCCGCCTGGCCGGCATGCCCACGCCGGTGCTGAACCACGCACGCCACGCGCTCGACGCGCTGGAGACCGGCGCCACCGCCTCGCGCGCGCAGGTCGACCTGTTCGCGCCGCCGCCGGCAAGCCAGGACAACAGCCCCGGCCCTTTAGAATCGGCCCTGAACGCCATCCAGCCAGACGCACTGACCCCCCGCGAAGCGCTCGACGCCCTCTACCGGCTCAAGAAGCTGGCCCAGCGGGAACAGGCCTGACACGACCCCTCTCCTCTCCCTCGCCCTCTCCAAGAATGAACGCCCCATGACCTACTGCGTCGCCATCAAACTCAACGCCGGACTGGTGTTCCTGTCCGACTCCCGCACCAACGCCGGCCTCGACCAGATCAGCACCTTCCGCAAGATGATCGTCTACGAAAAGCCGGACGACCGCTTCATGGTGCTGCTGTCGGCCGGCAACCTCAGCATCTCGCAATCGGTGCGCGAGATCCTGCAGGTCGAGCAGCTGAAAGAACACGAAGACAGCCCACCGATCACCATCTGGAACGCCAAGAGCATGTTCGATGCCGCACGCGTGCTCGGCTCGGCCGTACGCCACGTGCACGACCGCGACGCCGCCTCGCTCAAGGCCGCCGGCGTGGACTTCAACGTCTCGCTGATCTTCGGCGGCCAGATCAAGGGTGAAGGCATGCGCCTGTTCCAGGTGTATTCGGCCGGCAACTTCATCGAAGCCACGCCCGAGACGCCCTACTTCCAGGTCGGCGAATCCAAATACGGCAAGCCCGTTCTCGACCGCGTGATCGGCCCCGACACCCCGCTCGACGAAGCCGCCAAATGCGCGCTGGTGTCGATGGACTCCACGCTCAAGTCCAACCTGTCGGTCGGCCTGCCGCTGGACCTGGTGGTCTACGAGGCCGACCAGTTCCAGACCGACAAGGTGGTCTGCATCGACGAACACAACCCCTACTTCCGCATGCTGCACAGCAGTTGGGGCCAGAAGCTGCGCGAAGTCTTCGACAGCATCGAACACCCGCAGTGGCACGGCGGCCCGACCACGATCCCGCTGATGGTCGAGTCCAGCCGCGGCAAGCCGCTGCGCAAGATCACCACGCCGCACGAACGGCTGATCTGAGGGTGCCCACCACCGCGGGCCAGGGGCAGGCCGCGCCGCTGATCGTCTTCTCCCACGCCAACAGCTTCCCCGCCGGCACCTACGGCGTGTTGTTCAAGAGCCTGCGTGCGCGCGGCTTCCAGGTGGCCGCGGTGGAGAAATTCGGCCACGAGGCGCCCTACCTCGTCACCAACAACTGGCCCCACCTGGTGCAGCAACTGGCCGACTTCGCCGAACGCGAAACCGGCAAGACGGGTGCACCGGCCTTCCTCGTCGGCCATTCGCTCGGTGGCTTTTTGAGCCTGATGACCGCGGCCCAGCACCCCACGCTGGCCCGCGGCGTGCTGCTGCTCGATGCACCGATGCTGGGCGGCTGGCGCGCCACCACGCTCGGCATGGTCAAGCGCACCCCGCTGGTGGGCTCGATCACGCCGGGCAAGGTCAGCCGCCGGCGGCGCAACAGCTGGGCCAGCGCCGAGGAGGCCCTGGCGCATTTCCAGCGCAAGAAGGCCTTCGCCCTCTGGGACCCGCGGGTGCTGCAGGACTACATCACCCACGGCACGCACGACGAAGGCAGCGGCGCCGACAGGAAACGCGTGCTCAGCTTCGACCGCGAGGTGGAGACCGCCATCTACAACACCCTGCCCGACCACCTCGACCGCCTGGTGCGGCAGCACCCGCTGCAGTGCCCGGTGGCCTTCATCGGCGGGCGCGATTCGGTGGAGATGCGCCAGGTCGGCATGGCCCTGACCCGCAAGATGACCGGCGGCAGCGGCGAGCAGCGGGGCCGGATGATGATGCTCGACGGCAGCCATCTGTTCCCCATGGAAAAGCCACTGGCCACCGCGGCCGCCATCGAGGCCGCGCTGCTGAACATGATGTAGAGGGCTGCAGCCAATGCGGTTCGGTGAACCCCAAAACCGTTCGGGCTGAGCCTGTCGAAGCCGCGCCCGAAAGTGACGCGCCCTTCGACAGGCTCAGGGCGAACGGTGTCAACCGAACAGCATGGGGCCTACAGCAGCCGCCCCGAAACAGAAGATGCCGGCCACCAGGCCGGCCACGCGCTCAGTCCGCGAGCGTACGTGTGCCACCCGCCACGCTGAAACCAAAGGTGTTGACGCCGCCCTCGCTGGTGGCCGCCACCTGGCCGCCGTGCATGCCGGCCACGGCTTTCACGATGGCCAGGCCCAGGCCGTGGCCGTGGTGCTGGCCCAGGCCGTGGCGCGCCGCGTCGACGCGGTAGAAGCGGTCGAACAGGTGCGAGAGGTGGGCCCGGGCAATCGGCTCGCCGGGGTTGGAGACGGTGATCCAGCTGGCATCGGCCTCCTCGCGCAGCGTCACCACCAGTTGCGCGTCCGGCGCCGAATGTTCGATGGCGTTTTGCAGCAGGTTCGACATGGCGCGGCGAAACAGCGCGGTCTCGAGCCCGGCCTCCATCGCCAGGTCGCCTTCGATGCGCACCTGCACGCCGCTCTCGTCGAGCACGAATTCGAAGAACTCGATGGTCTTGCGCACCTCTTCGGCCACGGGCGTGCGCACCAGGCCGGTGGCCGCTTCACCGCGGTCGGCGCGCGCGAGGAACAACATGTCGTTGACGATGGAGCGCAGCCGCTCCAGGTCTTCGAGGTTCGAGGCCAGCACCTCCTGGAATTCCGGCGCACTGCGCTGGCGCGACAGCGCCACCTGCGTGCCGCCGATCAGGTTGGCCAGCGGCGTGCGCAGCTCGTGGGCCACGTCGGCATTGAAGGCTTCGAGTTGCGCATAAGCCTCTTCGAGCCGGGCCAGCGCGCCGTTGAAGGCCTCGGTCAAGGCCTTGAGCTCCACCGGCAGCGCCGCCACCGGCAGCCGCTGCGACAAGGTCTTGGGCCGCAGCGCCAGGGCCTCGGCGGACAGGCGCTCCAGTGGCTTCAGGCCCACGCGGGCGATCCAGTAGCCCATCAACGCCACCGCCAGCACCGCCGCCAGGCTGAGCCCCAGCAGCGCGGTGAAGAACGCCCGGCGTGTACGCCGGTAGGGCGCGGAGTCGCTGCCGACGATCAGCCGCACGCCAGGCCGCTCGTCGAGCGCTTCGATGTAGGCCGAACGCGTGCGCATCTCGTATTCCTGCCCGGGCAGCACGATGGCGCCGTGGCCATCGGCCTCATGGGTCATGCGCTCCACGTCGGCCAGCCCCGTGCCGTAGTGAAAGCGCGGGTCGTCGCTCAGCACCCAGAAGCGCACGCTGCCGTCCGGTGGTGTGAGCGTGTCCATCTTGGCCTGCACGCGGCCCCAGCGGCTCACCGTGCCGACGTGCTGGATCGAATACGCCATGTTCTGCAGGCCGATGTTGAGCTCGTCGTCCTGGTGGCGCATCAGCTCGCGGTCCAGCACGGTGTAGAGCGCGGCACCGATCAACGCGAAGGTCACCAGGGCCGCCGCGGCGAACATGGCCACCAGCCGGGCCGTGATCGAGCGCCTCACGGCAGGAGGCTCCCCTCCCGCTCGCCGGCCTCGTGCCCTTCGCGCAGCTCCATCACATAACCCATGCCGCGGATGGTGTGCAGCAGCTTGGGCGAGGTGGCGGCGAAGGGCACGTCGATCTTGTCGCGCAGCCGCTTGATCGCCACTTCCACCACATTGGTGTTGCTGTCGAAGTTCATGTCCCACACCAGTTCGGCGATGGCCGTCTTGGACAATATTTCGCCCTGGCGCCTGGCCAGTACCGCCAGCAGCGCGAACTCCTTGGCCGTGAGGTCGATGCGCACGCCGCCGCCACCACTGCCACTACCACTGCCACGGAAAGCCTTGCGCTTGAGCAGGTCGATCTGCAGATCGGCGATGCTGAGCTGCATCGGTTCCTGGCTGCGGCCACGCCGGTTCAGCGCCTGCAGCCGGGCCAGTAACTCCAGAAACGAAAAGGGCTTAACCAGGTAGTCGTCGGCGCCTTCGTGCAGGCCCTTGACGCGGTCTTCCACGCCGTCGCGTGCCGTGAGCATGATCACCGGCGTCTGCTTCAGGGTGCGCAGCGAACGCAGCACCGAGAAGCCGTCCAGGCCGGGCAGCATCACGTCGAGCACGATCACGTCGTAGTCGTGCTGCATCGCCAGGTGCTGGCCGTCGAGTCCGTTGTGGGCGATGTCGACCGCGCAGCCCTGCTCGGTCAAGCCCTTGTACAGGTAGTCGGCCGTCTTGACTTCGTCTTCGACAATCAGGATCTTCATCTCACTCCATGGCGTTCGCTGCGCGCTGCGGAAGGTTCAACCGTGGGATTGCACAGGTGTCGGCAATGCCTCGCCGCTGGCCTTGACCGCCCTCCTGGCGGCCCGCGCGGCCTTGCGCTTCTCGTACCAGTAGTGTGCCCGATCGAGGTAGAGATAGACCACCGGCGTGGTGAACAGCGTGAGCGCCTGCGACAGGATCAGCCCGCCGACCATCGCATAACCCAGCGGCCGGCGCAGCTCCGAGCCCGAGCCATGGCCCAGCATCAGCGGCAGGCCCGAGAGCAGCGCACACATGGTGGTCATCATGATCGGACGGAAGCGCAGCAGGCAGGCCTGGTAGATCGCGTCATGCGGCGACATGCCCTGCTCGCGTTCGGCCTTGAGCGCGAAGTCGATCATCATGATGCCGTTCTTCTTCACGATGCCGATCAGCAAGATGATGCCGATCAGCGCGATCACGCTCAGGTCATAACCGCCCGCCATCAGGATCAGCAGCGCACCCACGCCGGCCGATGGCAGGGTGGACAAGATCGTCAGCGGATGGATGTAGCTTTCATACAGCAGGCCCAGCACGATGTACACCGCCACCAGTGCCGCGGCGATCAGGTAGGGCTGGGTGGACAGCGAATCCCGGAAGGCCTGGGCCGTGCCCTGGAAGGCCCCGGTGAGCGACTGCGGCAGGCCCATCTCGGCCTGGGCCTGGTTGATGGCATTAACCGCGTCGCCCAGCGCATGGCCCGGTGCCAGGTTGAAGGAGATCGTCACCGCCGGGAACTGGCCCTGGTGGTTGATCGCCAGGTAGGCAGTCTTGCTGGTGTCCACCTTCACGAAGGTCGACAGCGGCACCTGCTGGCCGGTCAGCGGCGAATTCAGGTAGAGCTTGCTGAACAAGGCCGGATCCTGCTGCAGCGCGGGCGTGATTTCCATCACCACGTGGTAGCTGTTGAGCTGGGTGAAATACTGCGCCACCTGGCGCTGGCCAATGGCGTCGTACAGCGTGGCGTCGATGGTCGCCGGCGTGATGCCGAAGCTCGACGCGCGGTCGCGGTCGATGGTGAGCACGGCCGAGGCCGCAGCGTTCTGCTGGTCGGAGGCCAGGTCGGTCAGCTCGGGCAACTGGCGAAAACGCTGCAGCAGCTTGGGCGCCCAGGTGTTGAGCTCGTCCAGGTTGGCATCGGTCACGGTGTACTGGTACTGGGTGCGCGAAGCCCGGCCGCCGACGCGGATGTCCTGTCCGGCCTGCAGGAACAGGTTCACGCCTTCCACCTTGGCCAGCTGCGGACGCAGCCGGGCGATGATCTGGTCGGCGCTGGCCTCGCGGCCGTCTTCCTTCGATTTGAGTGCGATGAAGAAGTTGCCGGTGTTGTAGGTCGACGAGCTGCCGTTCATGCCGAAGCCGGTCACATCAGGGTCGCGCCGCACCACGTCGGCCAGCGCCAGCATGCGGGCGTTCATCGCGGCAAAAGACGAGTCTTGCGACGATTCGGCAAAGCCCGAGATGAAGCCGGTGTCCTGCTGCGGAAAGAAGCCCTTGGGAATGATGACGAACAGGAAGCCGGTGGCCACCACGGTGGCGATGAAGGCGCACAGCGTGAGGAACTGGTGCTCCAGCACCAGGTGCAGGCCGCGCTTGTAGCCGCCCAGCAGTGCGTCGAAGCCGCGCTCGAACAGCATGTACAAGCGGCCGTGCTTGCGTGCGTGTTCGTTCTTCAGGAAGCGCGAACACAGCATCGGCGTGAGCGTGAGCGACACCACCACCGACACCACGATGGTCAAGGTCACCGTCACGGCGAATTCGCGGAACAGCCGCCCGACGATGCCGCCCATCAGCAGCAGCGGAATGAACACCGCGATCAGCGACACCGAAATCGAGATGATGGTGAAGCCGATCTCGCTCGCGCCCTTGTACGCCGCCTCCATCGGCGCCATGCCCTCTTCGATGTAGCGGTAGATGTTCTCCAGCATCACGATGGCGTCGTCCACCACGAAGCCCACCGCAATGGTCAGCGCCATCAGCGACAGGTTGTCCAGGCTGTAGCCGAGCAGGTACATCACCGCCACCGTGCCCATCAGCGCCAGCGGCACGGTCACGCTCGGGATCAGCGTCGCGGCCACGTTGCGCAGGAACACGAAGATCACCATCACCACCAGGGCGATGGTCAAGAGCAGCGTGAACTCCACGTCCTTCACCGAGGCGCGGATGGTCTCGGTGCGGTCGATGATGGCGTTGACCTCCACCGTCGGCGGGATCGAGGCCTTGAGCCGCGGCAGCGCGGCCTTGATGCGGTCCACCGTCTCGATGACGTTGGCGCCGGGCTGCTTGGTGATGGCCAGCACGATGGAGCGGCCGTTCTGCACGGTGTTGCCGGCGGGTGCGGCGGCACCGGCGTAGGCCCAGCCCGCGATCTTGGCGTTCTCGGGGCCGTCGACCGCCACGCCCAGGTCGCGCACCCGGATCGGCGCACCGTTGCGGTAGGCCAGGATCACGTCGTTCCACGGAGCCGACTTCAGCAACTGGTCGTTGGTGTAGACGGTGAAGCTCTGGTTCAGCCCGTCGACCGTGCCCTTGGGCTGGTTGACCGTGGCCGAGACCAGCACCGTGCGCACGTCCTCCAGGCTCAGGCCCAGCGCGGCCAGCTTGGCCGGGTCGAGCTGCACCCGCACCGCCGGTTTCTGCACGCCGCCGATGTTGACCAGGCCCACGCCGGAGATCTGCGAGATCTGTTGCGCGAGGATGTTGTCGGCATAGTCGTTGACCTCGGTCAGCGGCAGCGTCCTGGACTGCACGGCCAGGATCAGGATCGGCGCATCCGCCGGGTTCACCTTGCGAAAGGTCGGCGGGCTCGGCAGGTTGGCCGGCAACTGCCCGCTGGAGGCGTTGATGGCGGCCTGCACGTCGAGCGCGGCGGCATCGATGCTGCGGTCCAGGTCGAACTGCAGCGTGATCTGGGTCGAGCCGAGGCCGCTGGTCGAGGTCATCTGCGACAGGCCGGCGATCAGCGAGAACTGCCGCTCCAGCGGCTGCGCCACGTTGGAGGCCATGGTCTCCGGGCTGGCCCCGGGCAGGTTGGCCGAGACTTGGATGGTGGGAAAGTCCACCTGCGGCAACGGCGCCACCGGCAGCAGCGGAAACACCGCCACGCCGAGCAGCAGCAGGGCGATGGCCAGCAGCGTGGTGCCGATCGGGCGCTTGATGAAGTTGGCGGAAATGCTCAATTGGCGCTCCCGCCGACGCTGCGCTGGGCCAGCTTGGCCGCGGCCGCGCCGTCCTTGGTCGGCTCGATGATGCCGACGCCGGCCTTGAGCTTGTACTGCCCGTCGACCACCACGCGCTGGCCCTCGGCCAGGCCCTTGTCGACCACGGCCACGCCGTCGGCGATCTGCACCACATGCACCGGCGTGTTGGCCACTGTGCTGTCTTCGCCGACGGTCCATACATAGGTGCCGTCCTGGCTGCGCTGCACCGCGGCGGCGGGCAGCGTCAGGGCGTTTTCACGGTGGCCGAGTTGCAGCCGCACGTTGACGAACTGGCCCGGCCACAGCGTGTGCGCCGGGTTGGCGAAGCGGCCCTTGAGCTGCACCGTGCCGTTGGTGGTGTCGATCTGGTTGTTCATCAGGATCAGTTTGCCGGTGCCGAGCTTCTCGCTGCCGCTGCGGTCATAGGCCACCACGCCGAGCGGCTGGCCGCTTTGCTGCTGGGCGCGGTTGATGTCCTGCACCGCCTCTTCCGGCAGGGTGAACTGCACGGCGATCGGGTCGATCTGGTTGATGACCACCAGGCCGGTGGTGTCGGCCGCATGCACGATGTTGCCCGGGTCCACCAGGCGCGCGCCGGCACGGCCGTTGATCGGCGAGACGATGCGGGTGAAGCTGAGCTGCACCTCGGCGTATTGCACGGCAGCGTTGTCGGTCTGCACCGCGGCCTCGAGTTGTGCCACCAGCGCCTTCTGGGTGTCGAGCTGCTGCTGGGTGGCCGCGTCCTGCGTGATCAGCGTGGCGTAACGCGCCAGGTCGGCGCGTGCATTGGCCAGCGTCGCCTGGTCCTTGGCCCGCGTGGCCTGGGCCTGGGCCAGCTGGGCCTGCAGCGTACGCGGATCGAGCTGGGCCAGCAGTTGGCCGGCCTTCAGGTCCTGCCCTTCGGCGAAGCCGACCTTGTCGAGCTGGCCGTCGATACGGGCCTTGACGGTGACCGTCGCCATCGAACTCACGGCGCCGATGCCCGCGCGGTAGACCTGCACGTCCTGCTGCTGCACGCGGGTGGTCGTCACCTGCACCGGCGGCGACTTGGTGGCGGTTTCGGGTTTGGCCGCAAAGGCCGGGGCGTGAACCAGCCAGGCCGCGCCGGCCACGGCAATCAGCGTGGTGGCGACAGCGACCCAGATCGCGCGGCGTTGGAACAAGGAAGTGGAGGTGGTCATGGCGATCAGCTTCCTGCGTGGGCAGGCATGTCGGAGGCGGTTGGAGAAGAAGGGGATAAAGGAGAAGAAAGGGATGCAAGGCCGGCGGTGTTCCAGCCGCCGCCAGTGGCGGCGATCAGGGCCACGCTGGCGACCAGCCGCCGGCCCAGCAACTGGGCCGCGCTGCGCTGGTTGGTGAGCGACAGCGCCTGCGCCGTCACCACGCTCAGGTAGCTGGCGGTGCCCGCGCGGTACTGGCTCAGTGCCAGGCGTTCGGACAGTTGCGAGGCTTCCACGGCCTGGGCCTGGTAGCTTGATTCCTGCTCGAGCAGGCGCAGCGTGGCCAGGTTGTCTTCCACCTGCTGGAAGCCGCTGAGCACGGTCTGCTTGTATTGCGCCACGCTGGCGTCATAGGTGGCGACGGCCTGGTCGCTGTGGGCGCGGCGCAGCCCGCCGTCGAACACCGTCTGGGCCAGGGCCGCGCCGAGCGAGAAGACCCGGCTCGGCGTGTTGAACAGCGCGCCGATGGTGGCGCTGTTGAAACCGCCGCTCGCGCTCAGCGTGATCTGCGGATACAACGCGGCCTGGGCCACGCCGATGTTGGCATTGGCCGCGCGCATGCGGCGCTCGGCGGCGGCGATGTCGGGGCGGCGCTCCAGCAGCGTCGACGGCAGGCCGGGCGGGACCACCGGAACCTGCATCTGCATGGCATCCCCCTCCGCCAGCGGCGCCAGCCTGAAGGTCGACGGCGTCTGCCCGGTCAACACCGCGATGGCGTGTTCGAGCTGGCTGCGCTGGGCCTCCAGGTCGACGGCCTGGGCCTGAGCCTGGGCCAGCTGGCTTTGCGCCAGCGCCACGTCGGAGCGCAACACCACGCCGGCGGCGTACTGGTGCTGGGTCAGCGCCAGCGACCTGGCATAGGCATCGGTGGTGGCGGCGTAGAGCTTGCGCTGCAGGTCGATCGCGCGCACCTGCATGTAGTCCTGCGCCAGCGTGGACTGGATGCTCAGCCGCGCACCGGCGAGGTCGGCCGCGCTGGCCTGAGTGCCGGCGTCGCCGGCCTCGACCGCGCGCCGCACCGAGCCCCACACGTCGGGCTCCCAGCTTGCGGCCAGGCCCAGGCTGTAGTCGTCACCCAGCTTGACGCTGCCGCTGCTGTTGGACCTGGCACGGCTGGCGCCCGCGCTCGCGCCCACCGTCGGGAAGAAGCTGGCCCGCGCGGCGGCGGCAATGGCCCGGGCTTCGCGGTACACGGCTTCGGACTGCAGGATGTTCTGGTTGGCATGGTTGGCCTGCGCCATCAGCGCGCTCAGGCCGGCGTCGCGGTAGGCCTCCCACCAGGGCTGGCTGGCATCGATCAACTGCGGCGTGGCGGGTTTCCAGCCGGCGTCTTCCTGGTAGGCCGTCGGCAGGTCCAACTGCGGTCGTACATAGTCGGGGCCGACGGCGCAGCCGGCAAGCAGCGCTGCAAACGCGATACTGGTCAGCCAGGAGGCGGAAGCTTGGGGACTCGGCCGGTACGGCCGCGGTGGTGCATCAAAAGGGTTCATGGCACAAGCCACTATAGGCAGCGCCTCCGACCCCATGCTGTCGGCTTGATGACGGTTTTGTCAGTTTGGACGGGTGTCTCGGGAGCACTCCTGTAACATCTGTTCCATGAACGCCAGCGACCTGATCCGCGACCGCTTCACCATCCTCAGCCCGGGCCTGCAACGCGCGGGCAAGTATGCGCTGGACCACCCCAACGAGATCGTCACCGTCTCGATGCGCAGCATCGCCCAGCGGGCCGAGGTGCCGCCGGCCACGCTGGTGCGTTTTGCCCAGACCCTGGGCTTTGCGGGCTGGCCGCAGCTCAAGGAAGCCTTCGCGCTGGAGCTCGGCCTGGCGCCCGAACAATACGGGCAGCGCGCCCAAAGCCTGATCGAGCGCGGCCGGCAGTCGGATGGCAAGGCCACGCTGCTGGACGAATTGCTCGAGGTGCAGACACGCAACCTGCAATACACCAAGACCCACAACGGAGAGGCCCTGCCCCGCGCGGCCGCCATGCTGGCCGGGGCGGCCCGGGTGCATGTGGCGGGCTTTCGCGCCAGCTTCTCGCCGGCGTTCCAACTGGTCTACCTGTACCGCCTGTTCCGTTCCTCGGTGCATCTGCTCGACGGCCATGCGGGCGGGCTGGAGATGCAGCTGCGTGCCATCACACCCGAAGATGCCGTGGTGGTCGTGGGTTTCGTGCCCTACTCGCGCGAGGCCGAGGTGGTGGCGCAAACCGCGCGTGAACGCGGCTGCAAGCTGCTGGCGCTGACCGACAGCGCGGCCTCCCCCCTGTCGCTGCTGGCCGACGAGACCCTGCTGTTCCAGGTGCACAGCCCTTCCTTCTTTCCTTCCATCGCGGCGGCCATGGCGCTGGTGGAAGCCCTGGTGGAGTTGGTGGTGACGCAGTCCGGCAGCGCGGTGGTGGAGCGCATCGAGGCGGCCGAGAGCCAGCTGTTTGCTTCCGGGGCCTATCTGCAAAAGCCCCAGCCACGCAAGCCGCCCAAACCGGGGTAAGAACGCGGTCCAGAAAGCCGGCCTGCCAGCCGGCGCGGCGCCGTTACAGCGTCGCCGAACGCCTCATGCTTCTTCATAAAAGCATGCAAAGCTGATACATGCCCTGCATGTAGCGCCAGCAGAATACAAGAACGGTCCCTCACCTCCGGCCCGGCGCACATGCCGCTGGCCGTCTGCGCGGCAGTCCGCCGTCACAGGCCTACCCGGACAGCCCCACGGGAGCCTCGTTCCATCCAACGCCTATCCGATGAAATCTCTCCCCCGCTCGCCGATCTTCTGGGCTCTTCAACTGTTGTGCGGCCTCAACCTGCAAACCCCGGCCCTCGCCGCCGCGGACAACACGCAAAATCCGGTCTCGCTGAACTTCTACAACGCCGAAATCGAAGGCGTGGCGCGCACCCTGAGCGAGATCACGCACCACAACATCGTGGTGGACCCGCGCGTCAAGGGCACGCTGTCCTTGAACACCGACACACCCGTGCCGCCCGCGCGGGCCTGGGAACAGTTCCTCGCGGCCTTGCGCCTGCAGGGCTATACCGTGGTGGAGGCCGCAGGCCTGTACAAGGTCATTCCGGAGGCGGACGGCAAGCTGCAGTCGGGCTCGGTGGTGGCGGACACGGGCAAGCCGCGTGGCGACCAGATCGTGACCGAAATCTTCAAGCTCAATTACGAGAACGCCAACAACCTGCTGCCCGTGCTGCGGCCCTTGATCAGCGCCAACAACGTCATCAACGTCAACGCCGGCAACAACTCCCTGGTCATCACCGACTACGCCAACAACCTGGGGCGCCTGCGCACCATCGTCGCCGCGCTGGACACACCGAGCGCCACCGACGTCGAAGTCATGCCGCTGCGCTACACCACGGCGGCCGACATGGCGGTGACGGTGCGGCGCCTGTCGACGACCTCCGCCGTATCTTCTGAAAACGGTGCCGCAGGTGGCACTGGAGGTGCCGCCACGCCGGCTGTTGCCGGCGGCACCGCTGGTGCCAGCGCCTCCATCGTGGCGGACAACCAGACCAACAGCCTGCTGGTCAGGGCCCCCAACCGCGCGCAACTGGCGGTCATCCGCGCCCTGGTGGCGCAACTCGACCATCCGCGCGACAACATCAACGTGCGGGTGGTCTATCTCAAGAACACCGAGGCCACGCGGCTGGCCCAGGTGCTGCGCGCGGCCTTCCCGACCGAAACTACGGGCGGCACGGCTTTCACCGGTTCGGGGGGTTCGGGCGGCTCGTCGGGCGCGTTGCCGGCCTCCAGTGCCTTGGCCAGCATGTCCACCGGCTCCAGCGACTCGAGCAGCAAGAAGGAGTCGACCCAATCCACCACGCCAGTGTCCGCCGCAGGCCAGCCCTCCACCGGCGGCGGCATCCAGGCCGACCCGGCCAGCAACGCCCTGATCATCACCGCGCCCGAGCCGAAGTTCAGGGAGATGCGCCAGATCATCGAGCAGCTGGATTCGCGCCGCGCCCAGCTGTATGTGGAGTCTCTGGTGGTGGAGGTGGACGCCAGCAAGAGTGTGGACCTGGGCATCCAGTGGTCGCAGATCTTCGACATCAGCAGCACCACCACCCTCACCCTGGGCACGGTCGCCAAGGCCCTGGAGTCAATGTCGGGCACCAACATCCTGTCCACCGCCAACGTGGTGACGCTGGACAACGAAGAGGCCAAGATCGTCGTGGGGCAAAACGTGCCCTTCATCACCGGCTCCTACACCAGCACCAGCAGTTCGAGCCCGTTCCAGACCATCGAGCGCAAGGACGTGGGCATCACGCTGCGCATCCGGCCGCAGATCGGCCAGAGCGGCAACATCCGCATGACGATCTACCAGGAGTCTTCGTCGGTGGCGTCCACCAGCAGCACCCTGGGGCCGACCACCAACAAGCGTTCGATCGAGTCCACCGTGATGGTCAACGACGGCAAGATCATCGTGCTGGGAGGCCTGATCGAGGACAGCTACACCGACGATGCCTACCGGGTGCCCTGGGTGTCCGAACTGCCGGTGCTCGGCGGCCTCTTCCGCAGCATGAGCCGCTCGCGCAAGAAGACCAACCTGATCGTGTTTTTGCGCCCGGTGGTGATGGAGGACGACAGCGCCAGCAATGCCCTGTCGCTGGACCGCTACGACTACATCCGCGCCAGGCAGCAGGAGCTGCCGGCGGACATTCATCAGCTGCCCAAGGCGTTCAGTGCCGCACCGGTGCTGCCACCGGTGTCGAAATAAACCGGCGTCTTATTCGGCCCAGACCACCAGGCCGCTCCAGGCCGTGGCCAGCACCACGATGCCGAAGGCAATGCGGTACCAGGCGAACGGCACGAAGCTGTGGCTGGCGATGTAGCGCAGCAACCAGCGCACGCAGAACCAGGCGCTGATGAAGGAAAACACCAGGCCCACGGCGAACATCGGCATGTCGGCCATGGACAGCAGCGCGCGTTCCTTGTAGAGGCTGTAGACACCCGCACCGATCAGCGTGGGGATCGCCAGGAAGAAAGAGAAATCGGTGGCCGCCTGGCGCGACAGGCCCAGCAGCATGCCGCCGATGATGGTCGAGCCGCTACGGCTGGTGCCGGGGATCATGGCCAGGCACTGCACCAGGCCGACCTTGAGCGCGTCCATCGGCGTCATGTCGTCCACATGGTGCACGCGCACCGCCGCCTGCTGCCGCTTCTCGGCCCACAAGATGATGAAGCCGCCGATGATGAAGGTGCTGGCCACCACCGCCGGCGTGAACAGATGCGCCTTGATGGCCTTGCCGAACAGCAGGCCCAGCACCACCGCCGGCAGGAAGCCGATCACCACGTTGAGCGTGAGGCGCCGCGCCGAGCGTTCGCGCGGCAGGGCCGTCACGGTGTCGCGGATCTTGGCCCAATAAACCATGATCACGGCGAGGATGGCGCCGGTCTGGATGGCGATGTCGAACACCTTGCCCTTGTCGTCGTCCAGGCCGAGCAGCGAGCCCGCCAGAATCAGATGGCCGGTGGAGGAAATGGGCAGAAACTCGGTCAGGCCTTCCACGATGCCCATCACCGCGGCCTTGATCAGCAGAACAGTATCCACAAACGCTCCCGAAATTGAAGGGCGATTATCACCTCAGCAATTCGGGCTTTCCCGGGTGCGCCGTACTATTCGCGTAACTGTTCTTTGGCGAGGTCGGACTGGCTCTGGGCCAACTGGCGCTCCAGCCGCTTGCGCCGTGCCACCTCTTCTTCCAGCGCCTCGTTGACCTCGGCCAGGTCGTCCACACACTCCTGGACGATGGTCTCCAGTTCCTCGTGTTTTTCGAGCGCCTGGGCCACTTCGCCGGTTTGTAAAGTTTCAGGAATTTCCTGCTTGAGCACCGTGTTGACGATCAAAAGCTCGTCGCCAACACCTTCGATCTTTTCCCTGACCTCGATGGTCTGGTTCAGCGTGTCGCCCAACGACGGAGAGGCACCGTCCGTCGCGCCGGTCGCCTGGGCACTGGAGGAGGATGAGGAGGGGCGAGCTTCAGACATAGCGGCTAGGCCTCGGGTAAATGAGCCGGTTCGGATGAGTCCGGCGGTGGATGGGAATTGTCCGATAAAGGTGATTGTTGTACCAAAAACCCATTTTTCAAGTGTGGGGCCGGGGCGTGGCGGATGGTCACCTTTGTTTCAAATGGTCACCATCAAAACCCATGAACCGAATCCCTCCGAATCCCTTACACCGGATCACTCACGCAGGATCATCTGCCCGCGGATCTCGCCGGCCGGCCGCAGCGGGGTGTGGATGTTGGCGTACCAGCGGCCCGCCAGCAGGTCGGCCGCCTGTGCGGGCGTGAGCGTGGCCTGGCCGCTCATCCCGCTCGCAAGCGGCGTGGCGAAAGGCACCACCACCGGCGCATTCATACCCACTGGCGCCGGGCCGTGAAAGTGCCCCATGGTCGGCTGGCCGCTGAGCCCGCTGTAGGTGACGCGCCAGCGCAGCACGTTGGTGTTCTTGTTCAGCACCGCATCCACATGGCCGGTGGCCGGGCCCGGCACCGGCGGCACCTCGTTCATGCCGGTCATCTGGGTGCTGAAGGCGGCAAGGTAGGCGTCGCGTGGCGCGGGTGCGGGCGTGGATGTGCCCAGGCTGCCGCAGCCGGCCAGCCACAAGGTGGCGGCGAATGCGGTGCAGGCAGCGGCAGGACGGGACAGTCGACGCAGTAATGAAACAGGACTGGGCATGTGGCTCCTCCGATGCAAAGAATAAGGAATGCGGCGGCAAGCCGCCAATCGGCCGCATCTTAGTCCCCACAAAGCCCTCTAGCGTCCCAGGCCCATTCCGCGTGCGATGACCTCTTTCATGATCTCATTGGTGCCGCCATGGATGCGCTGCACCCGTGCATCGGCGTAGGCGCGGGTGATCGGGTAGTCCCACATGTAGCCGTAGCCGCCAAACAGCTGCACGCAGGCGTCCATCACCTTGCACTGCAGGTCGGTGCACCAGTATTTCGCCATGCTCGCGGACGAGGTGTCCAGCGCGCCGCGCAGCATCATTTCGGTACAGCGGTCGACGAACACCTGGGCCACCTGCACCTCGGTCTGCAGCGCGGCCAGGGTGTGCCGCGTGTTCTGGAAACTCGCCACCGGCTGGCCGAACACATTGCGCACCAGCACGTAGTCCACCGTCCATTCGATCGCCGCCCGCGCCGCGGCCACGGCGGTGATGGCGATCTGCAGCCGCTCCCAGGGCAACTGCTCCATCACGCTGATGAAGCCCTTGTTCTGCTGCGCCGGCCCGCCGAGCAACTGCGTGGCCGGCAGGCGCACGTTGTCGAAGAACAGCTCGGCCGTGTCCTGCGCCTTCATGCCCAGTTTCTTCAGGCGGCGCCCCACGGTAAAGCCGGGCATGCCGCGTTCGAGCAGCAGCAGGCTGATGCCCCTGGCGCCGGCTGCGGGCTCGGTCTTGGCCACCACGATCACCAGGTCGGCATGCCAGCCATTGCTGATGAAGGTCTTGCTGCCATTGAGCAGGTAGCTGCCGTCGGCCTGGGGCAAGGCGGTGGTCTGGATGGCCTGCAGATCGGAGCCCGCGGCCGGCTCGGTCACGGCGATGGCGCCCACCATGTCGCCGAAGGCCAGGCGCGGCAGGTAGTGCTGCTTCTGCGCGGCCGTGCCGTATTGCAGGATGTAGGGTGCGACGATTTCGCTGTGCAGGTTGTAGCCGATGCCGGTGAAGCCACTGCGTGCGAGCTCTTCCATCTGCACGATCGAATACAGCTTGTCGCCCCCCGCGCCACCGAAGGCTTCCGGCATGGTGGTGCAGAGAAAGTTGTGGTCGCCCGCCTTATGCCACACCACCCGGTCCACATGGCCCTGCTCCTCCCACTCGGCATGGAACGGCGCGATCTCCTGCTGGATGAAACGGCGGAAGCTGTCGCGGAATATCTCGTGCTCGGGTGTGAAAAGAGTGCGTTCGATCATGGGCTCTCCAGCGGTGCGGCCTGGCGCGCACCTTGCCCGAAGACTACTCGCCGGCCCCTGTCAGCGTCTGGTGAATACTGCCCGCGTACGGGGCGCGGCTTCCTTCAAAAGCATGACGGATGCGGCAAGTTCGTGCCGTTCAGTCCGGCGGGTTGGCCCGCAGCTCGGCGGGAAGAAAAGCTTCGACCCGATGGATGAAGGATTCGGGCTCGATGGGTTTCGTCATGTGTTCGTCAAAGCCCGCATCCAGGGCCTTGCGCCGATCGCCCATCATCGAAAAAGCAGTGACGGCAATCACCGGCACCCGCCGCCACACCGGGCTGGCAAGCAGGCTCTGCACAACCTCATAGCCGTTCAGCACCGGCATCTGCAGGTCACACAGCACCAGATCCGGGTTTTCGGTCAGGGCCATCTGCAGGCCGGCCCCGCCGTCCTCGGCTTCGAGCACCACATACCCGGCCATCTCGAGCAGATATTTCAACAGGTCGCGGCTGAAGCCATCGTCCTCGATCACCAGAATACGAGCGGGCATGCATCAACTCCTTGGCAGCTCAAGTGTAAAGGTGCTGCCCTGGCCGCATTCACTTTGAAAGCTGATGCTGCCACCCAGTGCGGCCGCCAGTTTGCGGCTCAGGTGCAGGCCGAGGCCGGTGCCTTCCAGCTTGCGCTTGTCGGCGGCGGCCCCGCGCGAGAAAGCCTCGAAGAGCCGCACCTGGTCTTGTGCGGGAATGCCCGCGCCACTGTCTTCCACCGAGACCTCCAGCGTCTCGACACCAGCGGCATGGCCTTGCCGCATGTGCAGGCGCACATAGCCCCGCTCGGTGAACTTGATGGCGTTGCCCAGCAGGTTGATGACGATCTGGGTCAGCGCACGCCGATCGGTGCGCGAGGTCACGGCATGCCCCGGTAGCACCACATCAAAGGCCAGCCCCTTTTTCTCGGCCTGCGGCCGCAAGCTCTCGGCGACTTCTTGCACGGCGTCCAGCCAATCGACGTCCTCGAGGTTCAACTCCAGTTTGTCGGCACCGAGTTTGGCCAGGTCCAGCAAGTCATTGATCAGCAACAACAGGTGCTTGGCCCCGGACTGCACGGTCCGCAGCTGCCTTTCCTGCTCGGTGTTCAGCGGGCCGGGCAGCTTCATCAGCAGCGTGCCGGTGAAGCCGATGACCGCGTTCAGCGGCGTACGCAGCTCATGCGACATGCTGGCAAAGAAGCGGTCTTTCGCCAGCGCCGCATTCTCGAGTTCGACGTTCTTGTCGCGCAGGGTCTGCTCGAAACGCTTGCGTTCGGTGACGTCGCGGATCGCGCTGGAAACGAACAGGCCTTCCTCGGTCTGCAGCGGACTCAGGCTGATCTCCACCGGAAACTCGGAGCCGTCCTTGCGCAGCCCGAACAACTCCAGCCCCGCCCCCATGGAGCGCGGGCGCGGATGCGCGAAGAAGCTGCTGCGGTTGTCCGGGTGCTGGCTGCGGAACCGCTCGGGCACGAGCTTTTCGATCTTCTGGCCCAGCATCTCCTCCCGGTCCCAGCCGAACAGGCGTACGGCCTGGGAATTCACCAGCACCATCTCGCCGTCACGATTGACGATGACCATGGCGTCCGGCGCCGACTCCAGCAGGTCCTTGAACTTCTGGTCGGCCCGCCGGCGGTCGGTGATGTCGCGGATGGCACTCATCACCATGGTGCCCTCCTCCGTGTCGATGGGGCTCAGGCTGATTTCGACAGGAAACTCATCACCGCTTTTGCGCATGCCATAGAGTTCGAGCCCCGCGCCCATGGTGCGCGTGCGCGGTTGCTCGAAAAAGCCACTCCGGCGTCCGAGGTGCGCGCTGCGAAAGCGCTTCGGCAGCAGGGTCTCCACGGGATGCCCCAGCAGGTCCGCACGCGCATACCCGAACAAGTTTTCGGCCTGCGAGTTCACGAGCACGATGCGCCCCGTCACATTGACCATCACGATGGCGTCCGGCGTGGACTCCAGCAGATCATGGAACCGCGCCTCGACCAGCTTGGCGTCACGCAGCACTTTCAGGTGGGTCACGTCTTTTTTGTTGGACAGGAAATAGGCCAGTTGGCCTTCGGCATTGCGCACCGCCTTGGTGGAGACACTGACGTGCACCAGCGAGCCGTCCTTGCGCCGGCGAACCGCCTCGTAGACGGTCAGCCCCAGCCGAAGCGCATCGGACCGAACCCGCTGCTCCTCGTCCATACGGTCCCGTGGGACGATGAGACCGGCCAGGGATTTGCCCATGGCCTCATCGTGCGAGTAGCCGAAGATCACTTCGGCCGCGGGGCTCCAGTGAAGGACCGTGCCGTCGGCGGCACAGGCAATCAAGGCGTCAGGATTGTGTTCCCACAGCTTGTCGGCGAACTCGGGTGTCATGGCTCTCCCGTTGTTGTTCTGATGCACCAGGAAAATTCGTGCGAATCGATTCTAGGGCCTGCGGATTTCCCAGAAGTGCTCAAGACGTGCTGGCCATCCTCCCGGTCGTGGACGCCGCTGCGGCACGCGGCGACGCCATGCCGTGCTTATGCCCATCACCTGGGCGACGGATAATCCGGCCATGCATCCACCGCCGCCCACAGCCGCCGCGCCGGCCCGCCCCGCCTCGATCGCCGACCTGTTCATGTCGTTCACGCTGCTGGCCCTGCAAGGCTTCGGCGGCGTGCTGGCCATCGCGCAGCGCGAGCTGGTCGAAAAAAAGCGCTGGCTCACCAACGAGGAATTCGTCGAAGACTGGGCCGTGGCGCAAATCATGCCGGGCCCGAACGTCGTCAACCTGTCCATCATGCTCGGCGACCGTTATTTCGGCTGGCGCGGCGCGGCGGCCGCACTGGCCGGCATGCTCACCGTGCCGCTGCTGGTGGTGCTGGCCCTGGCGCTGGCCTATTCGCAGATGGCCGCCCACCCCGCGGTGGCGGGCGCGCTGCGCGGCATGGGCGCGGTGGCGGCGGGCCTGATCGTGGCCACCGGGCTGAAGCTTGTGCCGGCCCTGAAATCGAACCCGCTCGGGGCTGTGCCGTGCGCACTGCTCGGCGCGGCTTGCTTCGTCGCCATCGCCTGGCTGCGCTGGCCCCTGCTGCCGGTGCTGCTGGTGCTGGGAAGCCTGGCCAGCGGGCTGGCCTACCACCGGCTCGCACCGAAGGAAGAGGAAGAGAAAGAGGAAGACGCGCAATGATGCCGGTGCTGCACATCGCCATGGGCTGGCCGGAATGGCTGGCCCTGTTCGCCCATTTCCTCACCCTGTCGCTGCTGGCGGTTGGCGGCGCCATCACCGCAGCCCCCGAGATGCACCGCTTCCTGGTCGACCAGCACCACTGGCTGAGCGATGCGCAGTTCAACGCCTCCATCGCCATCGCCCAGGCCGCCCCCGGGCCGAACGTGCTGTTCATCGCCCTCATGGGCTGGAACGTGGGCATCAACGCCGGCGGCGGACTCGGCACCGCCTTGCTCGGCATGGCCGCCACCATGCTCGGCATCTTGCTGCCCAGCTCCATCCTGACCTGGCTGACCGCGCGCTGGGGCCATCGCAACCGGCAACTGCGCGGCGTGCGTGCGTTCAAGCAGGGCATGGCGCCCATCGTCGTCGCGCTGCTGATCGCCACCGGCTGGGTGCTGTCGACCGCCCACAACGGTGACGTGCGCGCCTGGCCGCTGTGGCTGGTGACCGGCGTGTCCGCACTGCTGGTGTGGCGCACGCGCCTGCACCTGTTGTGGCTGCTCGGCGCCGGTGCGGCGTTGGGCGCGCTCGGGCTGCTCTGACGCAGACCGAGCCCCCCGCAAGACCCCACACGCAGCCGAGTTTTTCGGCGATGCGCTGCAATGCGCGGGGTGTCTTCGTCTTGCGGCCTTGGATTGGTACGATCCAGACAGGTAATTCAAGCATTTTCCTGACAAGCCGATGCAACAATTGCGTCTTGTAGGAGGAACCGTCCCCCTCCATCCTCATCGAACTGGTTGAGTCAGAGAAGGAGTTTTGGTTTGTTGCAATCGTTTGGATGGATCTTTTTTTTGCTGATCGCCGTTGTGCTCATCGGCATCGCCGCCTTGCTGCAGATCAGGCGTCGAAAACGTGCCGCCGCCGAACGCCGCGCCGTCTGGAAAGCCCACCAGGACTGGCTGCGCAACAGCGCGACCAAGAAGCCCGCCGCCGCCAAGCCGCCACACGCGGAAGACGGCCCGAGTGTGGGGCACGGCTGATCCGGCCCACCACCACAGGAGACCCGTACCATGAATTTTCGCCCTCTCGGCCGCAGCGGCCTGCAGGTATCGCCACTGTGCTTCGGCGGCAATGTCTTCGGCTGGACGGTCGACGCCGCCACCTCGTTCAAACTGCTCGATGCCTGGCTCGACGCCGGCTTCAACTTCGTCGATACCGCCGACGTCTACTCCGCCTGGGCGCCGGGCCATGTGGGCGGCGAATCCGAATCGTTGATCGGCCAGTGGTTCAAGCAAAGCGGCAAGCGCCGCCAGGTGGTGCTGGCGACCAAGGTCGGCAAGCCCATGGGACAGTACAAGAAGGGCCTGAGGCCCGCCTATATCCGCGAAGCCGTGGAAGCCTCGCTGTGCCGCCTGCAGACCGACTACATCGACCTCTACCAGTCGCATGACGACGACGCCGACACTCCGTTCGAAGACACGCTCGGCGCCTATGCCGACCTGATCCAGGCCGGCAAGGTGCGCGCCATCGGCGCCTCCAACCACAAGGCGGACCGCCTGGCCGCGGCGCTGGCCACCAGCGCCAAACACGGCCTGCCGCGTTATGAGAGCCTGCAGCCCCTCTACAACCTGTACGACCGCGCCGTGTTCGAAGACGCGCTGGGGCCGCTGTGTGCAAAGCACGGCCTGGGCGTACTCAATTTCTACACCCTGGCCGCCGGTTTCCTGACCGGCAAATACCGCACCGCGGCCGACGCCGCCAAGAGCGCGCGCGGCAAAGGCACGGTCGAGAAATACCTGAACCCACGCGGCCTGCGCATCCTGGCCGCGCTCGATGCCGTGGCCGCCCGCACCAAGGCCACGCCGGGCCAGGTGGCCACCGCCTGGTTGATGCAGCGCCCGAACGTTACCTCGCCGATTGCCAGCGCGACCTCGCTGGTGCAACTGCAGGAACTGGTGGCGGCAAGTCGGCTGATGCTGGACGCGGAAGCGGTGGCGGCGCTGGATGCGGCCAGTGGCCCGTCCGTTGCTTGAGGCTCAAGAACGTACCGCAACGCCACCGAAACGGGCGGTGGCCGGCTAGCGATAATCCAGGCCCTGCCGCCTGCATTCTTCGCCCCTTCGCCCCTTCGCCCCTTCGCCTCTTCGGCCTCGCACATGACCACCCCGCCCTCCACCGCCAATTCCGCAGACTGCCCCGCCATCCCGACCACCCCGCAGGAACTCGCCGCCATCGCCCCCGCCGAATGGGCCAAGGTCGTCGCCGGCGCACCGGCCCAGGCCGCGCAATGGATGGCCGCTGCGGCCAAGCTCGGGCATCTGGAGGCGCAGGCGGTGTGGGGCCAGTGGCTGCTGGACGGCCACGGCGTCGCGCGCGACCCGGCCGAAGGCTTCAAGTGGTTTCTAAAGGCCGCCTACCAGGGCCATCCCATGGCCATGAACATGACCGGGCGCTGCCTGGAAAACGGCTGGGGCATCGAGATCGACCTGCCCGCCGCCGCCATGTGGTACCGCAAGGCCGCGCACCGGGGACTGGACGCCGGCATGTACAACTACGCCAACCAGCTGGCCACCGGCAAGAGCCTGCCGCAAGACCACGCGGAGGCGCTGCAGTGGTACCAGCGCGCCGCCGACCTGAAGCATGCCAAGTCCATGACCAAGATCGGGCGCTATTACGAGGACGGCCTGGTCGTCGAAAAAGATGTCGACGCGGCCTTCTTCTGCTACGAGCAAGGTGCGCTTGGCGGAGATTTCCGCGGGCAATTCAACTACGCCGGCATGCTGGCCGCGCAGGGCCGCATGGCCGAGGCGCTGAGCTGGTTGCGCAAGGTGCCGCTGACCGCCACCGCGGCCTACATGCGCACGGTGGGCGCGCTGCTGCGCGACTCGCCCCATGCCGAATTCCGCGCCGTCGGCCTGCAGATGCTGGAGCAGGCGGGTCCGGCGTAACACGAGAAGGCGCAGCGAACCCGTCGTTTTCCCTCAGTCTGCGGCAAATAAATAGATGATATACAATCTAATGACATATCATCTTTAGGTTGTCCGGTGCCCGTTCACGACAATTCCCCGCGCAGCGAAATCGGCAAACTCATCGGCAAGACCGCACGCCAGTGGCGCCGCGCGGTGGACCGGCAGCTGCAGCCCTTCGGCCTGACCGAAGCCACCTGGCTGCCGTTGCTGCATGTGGCGCGGGCCTCGGCACCGATGCGGCAAAAGGACCTGGCAGCCTCCCTGTCGCTCGATGGCTCGTCGGTGGTGCGCCTGCTCAACGAACTGCAGGCCGCCGGCCTGGTGGAGCGGCGCGAAGAAGGCGAAGACCGCCGCGCCAAGGCCATCGTGCTGACCGAACTCGGCCGCACCACGGTCGTCAAGGTCGAACGTTCCTCGCGCCAAGTGCGCGAGAAGGCTCTGGCGGGTTTGTCCGACGCCGAGCTGCTGGCGGCCAGCCGCACCATCGAGCGCATTTTCGAGGCACTGCAGTCGATGGCCCCCATCGAAGTCGCGCCATGAGCCCGCCACTGTCTGCGTCCGCCACCATGAGCACGCCCACAGCCACATCCGCAGCCACTCCCACAGCATCCCCCGCGCCGAAACGCAGCCTGCCGCAGGTGCCGCTGTGGCTGCTGGCGCTGTTCACCTTCAGCGGCACCATGGCCATGCACATCTTCGTGCCGGCCCTGCCCTTCGCGGCGGAAAGCCTGGGCGCGAGCGTGAGCCAGATGCAGCTCACGGTGAGCCTCTACATCGCCGGCCTGGCGGTGGGGCAACTGGTCTACGGTCCGCTGTCCGACCACTTCGGGCGGCGGCCGGTGCTGATGGTCGGGCTCGCGCTCTACACCGTCGCCGGCGCGGCGGCCTCGCTCGCGCCCGACGCACATTCGCTGATCGCGGCGCGGCTGTTCCAGGCGCTCGGCGGCTGTGCCGGCCTGGTGCTCGGGCGCACCATCGTGCGCGACACCACCAGCTTCGAGCAGTCGGCCAAACGGCTGGCGGTGATGAACCTGATGGTCACCGTCGGCCCCGGCATCGCGCCGATCGTGGGTGCGGCGCTGGCGTCGACGCTGGGCTGGCGCTCGATCTTCCATGCACTGACCGCGCTCGGCCTGGTCAACCTGCTGCTGGCCTGGAAGATGCTGCCCGAAACCGGCAAGGCGGCCGAGCAGGCCAACCCCGACGTGCGCTCGCTGGGCCGCAACTACCTGGCCTTGCTGAAGTCGCCCGCCTTCGTCGGTTATTCGGTCGGCGGCGGCTGTGCCACCACCACGATGTATGCCTACGTGGCCTCGGCGCCCTTCATCTTCGTGCACCAGTTGCACCGGCCCGCGCAAGAGGTGGGCTTCTACCTGGCCTTTTTGATCTTCGGCATCTGGATCGGAAGCGTGCTGGCCACCAGGCTGGTGACGCGGGTGCCGATGGGGCGGCTGCTGGTCACGGCCAACGGCATCAGTGTGCTGGCGGCCTGTGCCTTCCTGGCCCAGGCCTGGTTTGGCCAGCTCAGTGTGGCCGGGGTGCTGTCCACGATGTTCGTGTTCACGCTCGGCATGGGTGTGGCCTCGCCGGCGGCGCTGACCGAAGCCATCAGCGTGAACCCGCAGGTCACCGGCTCGGCCTCCGGCCTGTACGGTTTCACCCAGATGGGGGTGGGCGCGATCTGCACCGCGCTGGTGGGCTTTGGGTCGGACCCGGCGCTGGCGGCCGGGTTGGTGCTGGTGGGCGCCGGCATCGTCGGGCAGGCCGGCATCTGGGTCGCCTCGCGCAGCGTCAGAAAGTCTCGAAGCAGGCCTGCAGCCGGTCGGTGAAGGCGCGCTTGGCCGCGGTGTCGATGAAGCTGGCCTCGAAGCTGTTGGCCGCCAGGGTGTAGGCGTGCTGCGCGTTCAGGCCGGTGGCGGCGAAGGTCTGGGTGAAGTTGTCGTTCATGTAGCCGCCGAAATAGGCCGGGTCGTCCGAGTTGACGGTGGCGGCCAGGCCGGCGTCGAGCAACTGGCCGAGGTTGTGGTCGGCCAGGTCGGGGAACACACACAGCTTCTGGTTCGACAGCGGGCAGACCGTGAGTGCGATGCGATCCTGCGCCAGGCGCCGCATCAGCGCCGGGTCCTTGACCGACTGCACGCCGTGGTCGATGCGCTCCACCTTGAGCACGTCGAGTGCCGCCCACACGTAAGCTGGCGGCCCTTCCTCGCCCGCATGGGCCACCAGGTGCAAGCCGAGTTCGCGGCAGCGTGCAAACACCCGCGCAAATTTTTCCGGCGGATGGCCGAGCTCGCTCGAATCCAGGCCGACGCCGATGAACTTGTCGCGGTAGGGCAGCGCCTGCTCCAGCGTCTCGAAGGCCTCGGCCTCGCTCAGGTGGCGCAGGAAACACAAAATCAGCGAAGCGCTCACGCCGAGTTCGGTCTTGGCGTCCACACAGGCGCGGTGCAGGCCGTTGATCACCGTGCCCATGGCGACGCCGCGCGCGGTGTGGGTCTGCGGATCGAAGAACAGCTCGGTGTGGAGCACGTTGTCGGCCGCGGCGCGCACTAGGTAGGCACGCGCCATGTCGTAGAAGTCTTGCTCGGTGATCAGCACGCTGGCACCGGCGTAGTAGATGTCGAGAAAGCTCTGCAGGTTGGTGAAGGCGTAGGCCTTGCGCAGTTCCTCCACGCTGGCGTAGGGCAGCGCGATCTGGTTACGCTGGCCGAGCGCGAAGATCAGATCGGGCTCGAGTGAGCCTTCGATATGGATGTGCAGCTCGGCCTTGGGCATGAGGCGCAGCAGATCGGGCAGGCGCTCTGTGGAAACGGGGGGTACGGTGAACATCAGCAAACTCCAAAAGTGATGCCGCTGCTCTTGAGGAAGCGGCGGTAGGCGGATGATGCCTTGTCGGCGGCGGTGTGCAACTCGGCGCGCAAGTCCAGCGGCAGGCGCTTCGGGTTCTGCGACTCCAGTACCGGTTGGTCCTGGGTAAAGATGGTGTGCTGGAAGGCCTGCAGCTTCTCATCGGCCGAAGCAAAATCGGCCACCGCGAGGCGGAACCAGACGCGGCTGGTCTCCGGCGTGAGCGGACATACGAACAGGCCGATGGACTCGCGCCAGCCGGCCACCGCGGTGCTGCCGGCCTCGGGCAGCTTGGTCAGCACGGCCGTGTACGGCGCCGTCACCTCGTAGCTGTATTCGACCTGGGCCGGCGCCGTTGCATGCAGGCTGGACTGCGGCTGCCAGGCCTTGCAGCCGGTGGCGCGGATGCCGGTGGAAGTAGGCTCCACAAGGTAGTCGTCGATGGCGGTGGCCTCGCGTGTGCCGAGCCAGCCCTCGTGCACGAAGCCGAAGTGCGACATGTCCAGAAAGTTCTCGACGATGCGCGGCGCGCTGGTGGCCACGTCATACGGGCCGCAGTTGAGCTTGCGCAGCTGCGCATCGTCCTCGGCGGCGAAGGCCGGCAGGTCCACATCGCCCGGCGCCAGGCGCAGCCAGACCAGGCCCAGCGCCTCACGTACTTCGAAAGTGTTGGCGCAATGCGTGGCCGGTGGCGTGAACGCGGGCAGCGCCGGCACCTTCACACACTGGCCGCCGGCCGCAAACTGCCAGCCGTGGTACGGGCATTCCAGCCGGCCATCGGTGACGCGCCCGAGCGACAGGCGTGCGCCACGGTGCGGGCACTGGTCGGCGAAGGCCTGCGGCACACCCGCCGCATCGCGCCAGAGCACGACGTCGCGCGCCAGCAGGCGCACGGCCAAGGGGGCTTGCTGCAGGTCGTCCGTCAATGCGACGGGATGCCAATGGCTGGCCTCGGTCATTCCAACTTCTCCAGAAAAAAAGGTCGCCCACGGGGCGACCTTCGGTCAAAGCCCTTGGGCTTTATTTCTTGTCGCCACCTGGGACTTTGCCTTCCACGCCCTTGACGTAGAAGTTCATGCCGCCCAGGAACTTGTCGTCGGCCACGCTGTCCTTGGCCACGGCTTCCTTGCCGGTGTTGTCCAGGATCGGGCCCTTCCAGATCGCGAAGCTGCCGTCGCTCAGGCCCTTCTTGATCTCGTCGATCCTGGCCTTGGTCGCGGCCGGCACGTCTTCGGCGATGGACACCATGTCGATCGCGCCTTCCTTCACGCCCCACCAGCTTTGGCCGGTGGTCCACTTGCCGTCGAGCGCGTCACGCGTGGTCTTGATGTAGTACGGCGCCCAGTTGATGATGGACGAGCCCAGGTGGGCCTTGGGGCCGTAGGCGGTCATGTCCGAGTCCCAGCCGAAGGCGCGCTTGCCCTTGTCCTGCGCGGTCTTGAGCACGGCCGGCGAGTCGGTGTTCTGGAACAGGATGTCGGCGCCGCCGTTGATCAGCGAGGTGGCGGCTTCGGTTTCCTTGGGCGGGCTGAACCATTCGTTGACCCACACCACCTTGGTCTTGATCTTCGGGTTCACGCTCTGCGCGCCCAGCGTGAAGCTGTTGATGTTGCGGATCACCTCGGGGATCGGCACCGAGCCGACCACGCCCAGCGTGTTGCTCTTGGTCATGGCGCCGGCGATCACGCCGGCCATGTAGGCGCCTTCGTAGGTGCGGCTGTCGTAGGTGCGCACGTTGTCGGCGGTCTTGTAGCCGGTGGCGTGTTCGAACTTCACGTCCTTGAAGTCGGGGGCGATCTTCTGGATCGACTCCATGTAGCCGAAGGTGGTGCCGAAGATCAGCTTGTTGCCGTTGCTGGCCATGTCGCGCAGCACACGTTCGGCGTCGGCCGATTCGGGCACGCTTTCCACGAAGCTGGTGACGATCTTGTCGCCGAATTCTTTTTCCAGCGCCTTGCGCGCGTTGTCGTGGGCAAAGGTCCAGCCACCGTCGCCGACCGGGCCGACATAGGCGAAGGCGATCTTCAGCGGTTCGGGCTTGGGCGCGGGTGCGGCCGCCACCGGGGCGGGTGCGGGCGCCGGGGCCGGCTCTTCCTTCTTGCCGCAGCCGGCCAGGGCCGCTGCCGCCAGCGCGGACAAGGTGGCCAGTTTCAGCAGGGAGCGTTTGTTCAGATCAGTCATTGTCGAAATCTTCATGGGACGGATTGGGTCGGGGTGAATCTGGGTCAGTCTGGGTCAAAGAAAAAAGACGAGCATTGCCGAAGCAAGCGCTCGTCTGTTTCACGAAACAGGTTTAGAAATGGAAGTCGGCACGCAGCATCGGCGTCTTGGCCAGCGAGCCCGGCACGCTCGACGGATTGCCGAACTTGTTGCGCCAGTACTGGTAGCCCACGCCCAGGCGGAAGCTGTTCTTGCCCAAGCCGATGCTCGGGCCGACGTCATACCAGACCGCAGCGTCGATGTTCGTCTCCGGCGCCGTCGGGCCGCCGAACTCGTTCGTGCCCTTGGAGGCGATGTAGTTCATGAAACCCTCGAACGAGAAGCCCTGGCCGATCGGGATGCCCCAGGCCAGGTTCAGCATCGGATGTGTGTCGTAGGTGTAGCGCTCCGTCACGCCGATCGGCCGGTTGCTCTCGCGCAGCAGCAGCAGGCTCACATTGAGGAAGCCGGGCACATCCATCATCAGGGTCGGGCCGGCCACCAGCATCTGTTTCTTCGACGCGTAGCCGGTGTCGTTCTTGGTGTTCCAGTCGAAGCCGGCGGTCAGGCCGAGGCCGCGCACCGGGCCGAACTTGAAGTCCTTGCCGGTCACCTTGCCCAGGTCCAGCGTGTGGCGGTAGACCACATAGGCCTCCTGCGCGTGGCCGTCGGTGCCGTCGGAATTCAGCAGGTCCACCGTAAAGAAGTTGCTGCCGTACTTGTAGCCGTTGACATAGGTGAAGTTGTAGATGCTCTTGCTGATGTCACTTCCGTTGAAGGGCTCCTGGAACTTGCTGCCGTAGCGGTAGCCGATGGAGGCATCGCTCCATTCGACCGCATGGGCCTGCCCCATGCACACAAGCGCGGCCATCGCCACGTACTTGCCAATATCCAGGCATTGTTTACCCAAGCTTTCTTTCGTCATCGCAGTCTTTCTATGGTCGGTGGAGGAGGATTCGAACGTTCTGAGGTTCTGAATCGACGCAATCCTAGGGACTCGTTTACCATTGCGAAATACGGATAATTCGATAAATCAATCGCAAATCACGATGAAGGCGTCCATCGACCAGCTCCAGGCGTTCATCGCGCTGGCGGAGGCGGGTAACTTCACCCGGGCCTCGGAACGACTGGGCATCTCCCAGTCGTCGTTGAGCACGACGGTCAAGCAGTTGGAGGAATTGCTCGGCGTGCGGCTGTTCGACAGGCATACCAGAGGCTGCCGGCTCAGCGAGGCCGGTGCAGGGCTGCTGCCCTGGGCCAATCGCCTGGCCA